>Ga0065714_10064520_pt1 | contig 42799 bp, 69 predicted proteins | sample MisRhiReplicate2_FD_59101 | JGI IMG/M metagenome (GOLD analysis project Ga0065714, IMG submission 59101) | Miscanthus rhizosphere microbial communities from Kellogg Biological Station, MSU, sample Rhizosphere Soil Replicate 2: eDNA_1 v2... | ecosystem: Host-associated > Plants > Roots >... | reverse complement strand
GAAGCCGCCCCGGTTGGGACGGCTTCGAGTGGTGCTTCTGCTTTTCGGTCTGCCGCACAACATCGGCAGTTGTGGGCTTTCTCGCCTATGTGCCACTGGCACGGTTCCGGCTTCGGCAGTTGCGCTTTAGCTTTGGCCGGCCAGTGTGCGCCTGGATGGAAGATCGGCGCCGGAGTTAGGCAGCTCGGCTCCATGGCCTTGGTTGTCGCGGCGATGATCAGTGGCCCAAGCTCTACGGCGTCGCGGTGCTTGTCGATCAGTGACATCAGCGATGCGATGCCCCAGTCCGGTCGGATCTCGTGGAGCAGGTATGCGATGGCCCGTCCCTGCTGATCCGTGATGGTCATGGCTTGCCTCCCTTGTGGATCATCTGACGCCCGTCCCATGCGGGCCCAAGCATCAGGTTCTTCCACTGGCGGTCCGTGTGACCCTCGCAGCATCGATCGCACACCTTCATCGCTCCGGACCAGTACCAACAGGCTTCGCACGGTTCCGGTGGGTACGTGGGCCGGATCTGTTCCGGCATCCAGCAGTCGCACCAGTCGCCACCACCGCGTGGGCACTCTCCGTATGGGCATTCGGTCAATGGAAATTCCTTTCAGCCAAAAATTGCTCAGCCTCGCGTTTAAGTAGGTGATGTTTGGTTGGAAACTTTTTTCATCACTTCTCTAAAAGATGAGTACTGAAAAAGGCGAGATTCGGGACCTACGTAAGTAGGTCTCTTAACTCTGCCGCTCTGTTGCCGGGGTTTTTGCCGCGGCTAATTGGCGGCAATTGCCGCTCGTTTTGCCGCTTTTGCCGCTCTGGTTTTGGGTAGGTTAGGCGGCTAGTTCCGCGTGCTTCAGCCAACTTTCACCAGCTACGGCGGCATTTTGGCAGTGCTCGCAAGTATCGACGTATTTGAAGCGCTTTTCATGGTTGGTCTTGTGCGCACCGAAACGGCCAACTTCGGACCGTGTTTTCGATAGTTCAACGTTGTCCGTCTGGTGCTTCACGTAGTCATGCAACTGGTAGCTTCGGGCGTCTATCTTGTGGATCAGGTTGCCGTCAATGAGTTCCCGTAACGCCGCATCACCACGCGCCTTGCATAGCCTGGATGACAGCACTCCGCCCTTCTGCTGCTTCTTGGCCTTCAGGATTAGGCCGACGTGGAGTAGTTGCGCGGAGTCGGATAGCTCATCGATCTTAGGGTTGTCGAAGTAGTCCACATCGAGCTTCGCCCAAAGCCGCCGATCCTTCTCTTCGGGCTCGGCCATTTAGCTTCTCCTTTCCTAATCGGGTAGTGGTTCGTATGGTGGCAGCGTTCCACCGGGGCGCGGCTTCATGGTCCGGTCGATAATCAGTGGGAATCCATCGGCGGTGACTTTCGGGTACCCGTATTTTTCGCGGCATGGGCGGCAATAGTCGTAGAAGAATGACTCCTTGTCGTTCTTCGGATTCCGGCACGCCCCGCCGCCGTCAAGTCCCTTGCCGTCGCACCATCCGCATGTCCGGCTCGACGCCCAAACGCAGGTGAACACGGTGAATGGTGGCACGGGCGCGGATTCCCCGAGTTCGGCAAATATGTCCACCTGCCCGGCGATCTGCTCCATCACGCCGCCCTCTTCCTGGTCCACCATCCGGCAGCTTCCCTAGCCGCCGCTTCTAGCCCCTCACGCCCGCCGTGCACAACCGGTGGCAGCACCAACTGTCCCCGCGCCGTGGTGGTCCGTTCGCGGGCTTGCTGGAGGTCCTTGGCGACGTTGCGGCGCCTGAGTTGGATCTGTCGTAGGCCGCGCTCAGCATCCAGCAGTGTCGCCAGCTCGGCCTCTTCCCGCTCAAGCTCGGCCGCTGCGATCTGCTGGCGAATCCGGAGCGCGTCAAGGTGGGCGCGCTTGCTGTTGTGGGTGTAGGCGGTCATCGCGCCTTACCTCCTTTCATTACGTTGCCGATTGCTTCATTTGCGGTGGGGTCTCGATGGGTCACCACGGCCCCAGTTTTTGGCGCGTCCACCTTGAGCCAGTCGCCCCAGTGGCAGCCGCATGTCCCGGATAGTGCGCATGCGTCCCACGGCGTCCAGCAGCAGCCGCGGGCACAGGGACTAAGCGGCATCGTCCGCCGCCTTGTATGCCCGGTAGTCGCGGATGCCGGCCAGTATCGCGTGGCAGCACCACAGGTAGTGGAAGGTGTAGTCATCCCAGTTGAGTTCCCACGATTCACCGAACTCGAACCCGCACTCTCGGAATGAATCGATGAGGGATCTGCACGCCTCGCTGGATCCGCGCCATTCGTAGTCGCTAAGAATGTCTCGTCGGATCGCCTCCCAGATCGAGCGGGCGTCCTCCAGCTCATACTGATCGCGGTTTTCCCAGAAGTATTGAATGAGCCACTTCTTGAACAGATCCTCGTCATGCTGGCGATATCCGGCGCTGTCGGTGGCCTGTAGCTTCTCACCCCAATATCCAGCGTTGACATATCCGTTGCCGGTGAAGAACTCGAACATGTCCTCCACTCGGGAAAATACGTAGGTGCCCATGTCGGCCCGGATAGTCAGTAGGCCTGGGCTGGTGATGAGGTCGAAGTAGTACATGCCAGTGCCGGGCTTCTTGAATCGCAGGTGCCGATAGAGTCCCTGATCTAGCAGGATCTCCATCTGATGCTCAGTGGTGTCTGAATTGAATCTGGACAGCGCGTGCGGGTGGTAGTTGGTGCTCTCGTGCACCTTCAGCGGCTTCATGCAGCATCAACATGCGTAATGTGGCGCTCGATCAGGTCAGGCCGGAATCCGCCCCAATGCACGTCGCCTTCGATGGTGGACACGAAAACGACGGGCGCCGATGAGTAGTCCAGACCCTTGATGTAGTCGAGCCCGGTCTGATCTTCGGTCACGTTCACGGCGGTGTATACGATCTCGGCGCGGTCCAGCATTCGGAATGTGCGCGTGCATTGCACGCAGTTGGGCTTGGTGTAAACGGTCACGGCGGCGGAATTGCGGGCCTGGATGTGCGGGGCAAGTTCGGTGATGGTCATGGTTTCCTTTGGGTATGCAAGCGGCGCCCGACATGTGCCGAGCGCCGCGAAAGTTGGCATAAAAAAACCGCCTATGTGGCGGCGTGGGATTTAGTGCGGGTGTGCTATTTGACTAGGCAGCTTCCCATTTACCGGCGTCGTCCTTGTCGAGCGTGACCTTGGAGACTTGGCGGGATGCGGCATGGTAGATGCAGATCCCCTCAGGATTCATGAAGCCAGGAGCCGCAACTGAGCCGTTCGCGCGCAACAGCTCCAGCGCCCCCGCGATTGCCGCCGTGTCGTTCGGGCCCTGATAAAGCACCGGGACGACTGACAGGTTGATGTCCGTCTCTAGATCCGAGTGCCGGGCGGTGTTGAAGAGTGAGAACCACTTCTCGGCCATGCCGTACTTGCGCTGGATTCCGTTTCCCCACCACTCGCCGTAATGCAGACCCTCGCCAAGCAGTTCCACGAGTTCGCCCGAGTTGGCCTGAACCCATCCGGCAAACCCGTAGTTATCTGTCTGCTTGCCCGGAGTGATGAGTCGCGTTCTGGACTGCGCATAGACGCCGTAGCGCTGGCCGTGGAGCCTAACGTGGTCGATGATGCACGGGTCGTCAATCTCGTTGTCAACCGGCACTATGCCAATAGCAGCATTGGTGCCGTCAATCTTCTCGGTGATGACGATGTTGCGGAGTAGGCGCGGCGTCTTGGGCCACTCCTTGAATTCGATAGGCATTTTCAGATCTCCTTAGAACGGTGCGGAATTGTCGGCAGGTGGCCAGCCGCCCGCATTGGATGCTTGCGGCGCGGCCCACGGATCGGATGCTTGCGGACTAGAAGCCGGCTGGGTCGCGTTCCAGTCATTGGCGGGTTGACTAGAACCGGCCAGCTTTTGCCGATCCTTGTTGCTGGTGAGGATTTCAATGGCCGATGCCTTGACATCAAGCGATACGCCGGGGCCGTTGGTGCCGTCGTAGTCGCGCTTGTAGAACTGGCCGTAGACCTTGACTCGGACGCCGGACTTGAGATGGTCTGCCAGGAACTCGGCAGTGGATCCCCAGAGCTCGACGCGGAACCATTGTTCGGTAACTTTCTCCCATCCGCCATTGCCGTCCTTTTTGGACTTGGTATCGGCGGCGCGAAAGTTCAGGACCGGGGAGCCGCTGACTGTATAGCGAATCTCGCTGTCAGCGCCAAGGTTGCCGGTGAATATGATTTCGGCCATTACGCGCGCACCGCCCCGTCCTCGATAACAATCCCGCGGCCATCTCCGTCGCCCACCATTTCTATCCAGACTTGGAAATCGTTGGACTTGGCAACTTCCTCCACAAGCGCGAGGTTGTCCGAGTCCAGCAGCGAGCCGTCCGCGATACGGATTACCCGCAGCTTCGGATTCAGCGCGATTGCCATAGCCAGCGAGACGCGCAACTGCTCGGCGCCGGATGCCTGCTTGAACGGCACGCCCTGATAGGTCACGCCCGAATCGTCAAAGCCGAGTCCTTCGATTGGGAAGACGGCGGCGGCGAGTCCGCCCGCTTTCTGATAGTCGATCTCTGTCAGCGCGTCCGTGAGTTCAGCGGCTTCGTGCTTGGCAGCATCAAGGCTTGCGTGGACATCCATGCCAGTCTTGTGGTGGCGGATGGCGGCGTTGACATCTTCGGCGCCGTCGATCTGAGCCTGGATCGCGTCAATGTCTACTTTGGGCGGTGCTGAATCGGCGCGGTCTATTGCGTCGGCAAGCTGTCGCTCGGCGTCCACAAGCTCGCGCTTGACGCGCTCCACCTTTTCCGCCCATCCGTCGCGAGCCGTTCGGGCTACGTCGATGTTGTGATTGAGCGACTGTCCGTCGCGGTAGGCAGTAATGAGCGCGGATACGCTGACTTCTTCCTTGGGCAGGTCAGCCAGCGAGCCGGTGAACTCGGATGCACGGGCTGCCAGTTCCTTGACGCGGCGGTTGGCGTCAGTGCGCCGGTCGAACAATTCCTTGCGCTCGGCTGCCAGCTCGTCAATGTCGAACGGCAGGTCAACGAGATCCAGCAGCGTGGCGAGCTGGTCGCGGTCGGACAACTGAGTGAATGCCAGCGGGTCAAGGGATAGCTTGCCGAGTAGGTCGTCAAGCTTGGCCTGCCCCTTGGAGTACACGGCGCCATCATGAGACTTCACCGTGAGCGTCGATCCGGAGGCGGTGAATTTGCGGGTGACGATCAGATCCTCAGTTTCGAGGACGATCTCTGCGCGGTCCTCACCATCCCGAATCGGCTTCGGCGTGGTCTTGGCATTCACTCCACCAAGGGCCGCGGTGATGCTATCGAGGATGGACGTCTTACCCTGCCCGTTCTTGCCCGCGACGATAACAAGGTTGCCGTCCGGGTCCGGGGCGATCTCCACGGCTTTGAGCCTTTTGTAGTTGGTCGATTCGAGTCGGATAATCTTGCTCATGCTTGCGATTCCTTTGCTGCTTGTACGTATTCGAGGATGTGACTTGGCGCGTTCTGCCCGGTCAGCCATGCGAGGTATTCGGCGGTCTTGCCCTCGGTGATCGCGCGCTGAGTCTGAGCTACGACGTCGGCGGGGATTGTGGGGGTGGATGGTGCGGCGTCGGGGAGGGGCTGGACGGTGAAGTTCTTACGCTTGCCGCGGGTTGCAGTGAGCGCCACGGTCAGCGGCTTGTCGATGTGGCTCAGATGGCTTATCTCAATGCCACCCACCTTGTCGCGGCCGAACGTGATTTCAGGGTTCCGGAACAAGGTCAGCCGATGGCCCGCATAGGCAGATGCTTCCTTGCCCCACGCACTGACCATGATCCGGCGCATGCTCTTAGACGGGCGGTAAGCGCGGCCGGGGAACTCAACCAGGCGCACGTCTACGGGCTGCTCGGGATTGCCCTTGACGACTTCCGCGACGGTCACAGTCACGGGCCCGCTGATTAGATCGTCCGCATTGAGCTGGTCGGACTTTGGGGTAATGCTCTCGGTCATGTCCATCAGAAAATCTCCATTTCTGCGAAGTGGTCGATGCGTTCGGTGAGTGGCAGGCCTTTGACGGCCGACTCATAGCGGCCGATCATGGATGCCGCGTTTTCCTCGAAGATTTGAACGGCTTCGATGATGGCGAACTGCCATCGCTCGTCTGGAAATACGCGCTTCGTCCACAGTGGCAGCCCTCCGCAAAAGCTCACGTAGTCCAGCCATTCGCGGCCGGATACGAGAAGCCCGGCCTGACACTGGGCCATATTCTCGGCGGGCACTTCATCGGCCAGGATCGTGGCAACATGTTTCTTCGGGGCGCGTGACTTGATCTCAATCAACCCGTCATCGCCCACCAAGCCATCGGGAGAGTAGCCAATCCGATAGCCCCAATCGGAACGGACCATGAACCCGACTTGATCGACGGGCGCGTGGTGCTCTCCGTATGCGTCTCTGGCGTACGGCTCGTCAAGCTGGCCCCTGAGCATTGCCTGACTCGTAGGGGTTTCTTCGACTAGCCCCGTGATGCGCTCGGATACCAATAGGGTCACTAGCCCCCTTGCTACGTCGCCGTCAATGTCGGCGGTGATCCTTCGCGGCATGTCGCGGGCTGCTGATGCGCGTGCCGGGTGCAGCGTTTTGATCGGCTCAGGTGACCGCTTGCCAATACACGGGCTGGCCGCGGATGCCCCACACTCGGGACAGTCTGACTCGATGGCTGTTGGCTGGCGTGATGAAACGAATTGGCCGGCGACGGATGCCGTAACGACGCCACATCTGGCGGCGAACCACTCCGGCGTTCCTTGTTCGAAGTTGAATATTTCCAAGCTCATGTGTCCCCAATCTGTGCATAAAAAAAGGAGCCCGTTTAGGCTCCGTCGTGGTGGCTGCCGTGCTGCTCGCAGTCTGGGTTAGTAGGTCGCGGGTGTTGCGGTGAATATCGCCATGGTGGGCAGCTGCATCCGGGCTGCTTATTGTTGCCGCGTGACCAGTTTTCTTTTCGTGCGTCGTGGTCCATTAGGCATCGCCTTCCTCGTCCCAGTAGACGGAGTGCAGGAGGCTGGGCCCGTTGATCCCTGCGCGCTGCCGTGCGATCTGGTCGCCGCTTATGGGGAAGTCCATCCAGTCCACGCGTTCTTGCTGGTGCTGCATGACCCGGATTATGCCGTGTGACAGGTCGGGCCAGCCTTTCGCGTGGTCCATGTCGCATACCTCGCAGATCACTGGTGCACCCCGCAATTGAGGCAGTGCCCGATGGTGTGGCGCCGCTCCCGTGCGCAGCGGAGTCTTCGGCGCCTCAGGATGCTGGCAACGAGGCGAGTCCCGGAAGTTGCCCAGCCGCTCACCCTTTGCCCCTCACGGCCGCAGCACGGTAGGGGTTAGGGGTGGGCGACCATGTTGCGTGAGCATCCTCAAGCCCCGTAGCCATGCCCTCGTCCCACGCCTCACCTTTCGCATCGGCCACCAACCCAAACCCCGCAGCAGTGAGCGCGGCGGCGATGTGCGATGGGTGGCTACGTCCCCGATCTCCGCAGATGCAGACGTGCTCTTGACCTTCCCCGTCATAAAGCACGACGTCGATCCGGTGGCAGGCGATTACCTCGGCCATGGTCTTGGCGGTCATGGCATACTCCTTTGGGCATCACAGAACTTGCAGGTCTGGAGGTATGAGACGCCCCATTCCACGTGGGTTTTCCAGTCGTGTCCGGTGATCCAGCACAGGATCCTCCACCCGCTCATTCCCCACCCCCCGATGTTTTATACTCAGCGCGGGCGCGGTAGCCCCTAAGGGTGTTCTCGCTCGGCGTGACTGGCTCTAGGTGCTCTGGATTGACGCAATTCCGAACGCGGCAGAGGTGGTCCAATTGCAGGCCATCCGGGATTGGGCCCTTGAAGATCTCGTACGCCACCCTGTGAGCACCAGCCAGCCGGCCTTTATATGTGACGCGCCCATATCCGTTCCAATTGAGGTGACCCGTCCATAGGATGCATCCGGTAGACGTCGGCTGCATCCTCTCTCTGAACCGATCCTCGTAGGGTGGGATAGGGGTGGGAAGATTCCCTGTCTTCCGCTCGATAAATTTGCGCTTTGACTCACGTCGGCATGCGATGCAGCCCCTAATGCCTTTGGGTGAGACGTAGGTGTTCTCTTCGTCGTAGGCGTGCCCCTGAGGGCAGCTGGTTTTCAGAACTCTAGGCATCTTCGTCCCCCATCGCAGCAGTCACAGCGGCGCGTATCAGCCGTGAGCCTTCTTGGTAGCCGACGCCCCGACCTTCATGCCTATAGCCGTTGATGGATCCGTTGTGGCCCTTCGCGTCGATGGCACCGCCGCGCTCTGCAAGGTCAGCAGCCACACCCTCCACCTTCGCCAGCGCGTCGTCCCGTTTCCGCAGCTCGGCAAGGAGGTACGCGACATCAGCAGGGGAGTGAGAGATGAACTCCCGGTTCCCTTCGCTGATCGTCATATTGATGGAACCGCCGTAGCAGTAGGACATGCAGCTAACTTCGCACTCCATCACCTGCGCCCATGGGACAGGGTTGGCGCTGGCGTAATCCGGGATGTTGTCGATCTCATTCCCGGCAAAGTCCCACGGTCCGGGTGTTGCCGCACCCAAACGCCCCTCGATCTCACCCAGTCGCGGGTCCGGGGCGGTCACAGGAACACCCGCGTCCCGGCGAACTTCTCGGTACCTTCCGGGACTTTGTCGCCGTGCACGAGGTAACACTCATCGTCAGGCTGTCGCGGGTCGATTGGCTCATATCCCCAGTCCGGGCGGAAGGTTAGGCAAGCCAGCTCCGGCAGCGATCCGATGAGATCAAGGGTGTCCTTGTCGATTCCGAGAACGTCTAGGACCTCCTTCGCAACAGCCACATGGATAGCTGAGTCAGGCGTTTCCTTGGTGGTTCCAGTGACCAGCCAGTCTTCGCCGTCTTCGCCAAGGTGGTGGACTTCAAATTCGGTGTTCTCGCTCATTGGTTTTCCTTCGGGGTAGTGGGGGCGTGGAGTGTGGCGGGCTCGAACTCCATGCATTCGCAGAAGTAACCTCCGCCTGCCTTGGATAAGCACCCATCTTGGAAGTGGATTGTCCCTTCGTGGCCGCATTGGCAATCAACCCCTGTGCTCATGGCTGGGGCTCCCAAAGGACGGTGACTGGTCCGGCCATGCGCGCCAGCTTGTTGCTGTTTATCGGGGCCGTCTCGTAACCGCACCACAGACCACCACGTTTCTGGCTAACATCCCCCTCATAGTCGAGGACGACGGACGACTCTGGAAGTGAAAGCAACTCATCTGCCGAGTTGATGGTGCGGGGCTTGCGGTATCCTGCATCGAGGATCCGCTCTACGGCCTTCGTTGTGGCGCGTCCCAGCATCAACTGGAAAAGTTCGTCACTGGCGCTCATCCCATCCCCCTTGCTTTGTGGAATCCTTCGCGGACGTCGATCTTGGCGAGTATGGGCATTGCGTCCCACTTGGCCAGTGTGAGCCCGGCCCAGCGCAGGATGATGAGGTCCTCAATGGCGAGCGTGGGCAGTGCGGGTGGTGTCGGTCGGCGGCGTTTGAACCAGCGGATCATGACTTCCCCTCAGCGCGCTCAGAGGCGACTCTGCGCAGTTCGTTGAATTCGTCCAGCGGGATGGCCTTGATGGTCTGCATGGTGACCCATACCGTGTCGCCGGAACTCTCGGCGGACCACTCGCGGATAGTGTCGTTATGCCGCAGTCCGAGCCGGTCAGCCAGCGCCTTGCCGAACTCGATATCCTCCACGGTCAATCGGCCCCGCGCCATCACGAGCCCCAGATCGGATGGTGACGGCCCGGCATGATGCGCGGGAGTCGGTCAGCAAGTCGGCGGATGCGGGTCCATTGGCGGGCGTGTTGTGCGGGTCTCATGATTCACCTTTTCGGTAGCTGTCTGCATCGTTCTCAAAGCGGTCTGGCCCGTTGTGATTTTCGGCGTCGTGGTTCTCGGCCCAGTCCTCGGCTTCGGACTCGTAGTCATGGGGCCCATCACCATCCGCACACGCCGCGCAGTAGGCGACATATACGGCGCGGACCTCGGCGCTCATGCCCACCGCCGCGTGAACAGGTCCGGATACAGTTCCAGCGCGGCGGCCAGTTCTTCATCGTCAAGGGCCTCGATGGTCGCCATGATCCTGTCGTGCCGGATAGCGCGGGGGATCCAGTAGACCGCGCCCACGATGACCGCGACCCATGCCAGGACGTATATGCCGTTGAGCATCATTTGGTGCCGCCAGCAAACAGCATGGCAATGTCCCGGAATCCGACTTCACGCAGGCCGGTAGTGGTCACGTAGTCATCCGAGACGGCGGACAGTGCGGCCTTGAGTGTCGTCAGGTCGCCAATCTGCGCGGCCTGATGCTTGGGCGGATTGGATGACTGGAAGGTTGCAAACTCTCGGTAGCGGCCAATGACGCCTTGGGGGAGGTCGCCTTGAACAATCGGTCGGCCCTTGCGGATCTTTTCTTTGATCCGGTTGGCGAACTCGACATAAGCGGGGCCGTGATCGTCAAGCCACTGCGCACGGAATGACTCGTGAGCCGCAACGTCTTCGGCATGCTTGTCATCGGCCCTCTTGATGCGCTCGGCAATCAGGTCGTCAATGCGGGCGATAAGTTCGATGGTCTTGAATTTCATGATGTAGCTCCTTTGTTGATGCGGCGCTGCCAAACTCTCAGCACGCCGTTCTTCCTGCTTTTGGATGTGGATGTTTGGAACCCAACCGCCTCGATTAATCCGAGTGACCGGGCGCGGCTGAATGCTTGGCCGGGCAGGTTCGGGTGCGGCGGCTTGCGGATATTTCGGCCCAGATCATCCGCTGTGAATATGTGGTGGATGTGGGATAGGCCAATGACGATATTCAGCGCTTCCTCAGCCCACGCCTCATGGGAATCTTCGAGGACCGCGGCGGCTGTCACGTCCGCGGCCTAACCGGGTGGTGCACGATCAGGTTGCCGGTTCGCTCGATGCGGCAAACAGCCCCGCCGGTACATGTGCAGACGCTCATAACCCCCTGCTTTCAATCGTGATTTTCGTAAGCCGCTCGATATCAAACCGGTTCGGCATGCCACTGTCTGCGCGGATCTTGCCGGACTCAATCAGCCGCGTGATGAATGCGGGCGACACGTTGAGCTCGCGCGCTGCGTCGGCCAATGTCATGGCGTCGGATGGGATCTCGCCACGATGCGCGGCCCGATCCTTCAACCCCTGCCAGCCGCCCTGGTGGAAGTAACCGCACTCGCACTTGAATACGGCCAGCTTCAGATTGTTGATGCGCATGTTGTGCTTGGCCGCGTCCCGGGTGGTGAAGCAGCGTTTGCCGGTAGATGGGCACGCACCACGGCGGATATGGTCACTCACTGGAACGCTTGCGGATCGCGTAGGCCGCCATGTCTGCATTGGCGCGCTTGACTCGCTGCTGATCCAGTACCGCCGCCATCTCTTCGGGCGTATAGGCGAACTGGCTTGTCTTGCGCAGGGACGATGCGGCGCGGATGGTGCGGGAGGTTTTGATGCCTTGGCGGACGGCGATGCGGACGGTGTTGTCGGGGATCATGCGGCGGCGCTCCTTGACGTCATCCACGCCATTACGTTGCGGACGGCGGTTTCTCCCGTGGGATCCGCATGCATCCGGTCGTACTGCTCATCGGACAGGATCGCGATATAGGAGTGAGTCACCTTGTGGGCCTGGCGACTGGATAGCGAGATCTCCAGTCGGTCGGCCGCCGTACGAAGCCATGATTTGACGGTCATGAAACTGTTTTCGGGCATAGTTGTCCCCTTGCTTAGAGCCTTGCGGCTTGCCGTGAACGACGGACTTTGGGTTGGGTATTGCCCTAGAGTCGGGCGAGGTGGTGCGGGTGCCGGCGCGTGGGCTGCGGCTGGTGGTGCTGGTGTTAGTGCGGTGCTTCTGCTGGGAGCCGGTCTAGCCAGGCTTCGAGGTCCGAGTGCCGGATGACGCCTTTTTTGTTGGCGTACTTGGCGATGAGGTTGCCCTTGCCGATATGCTCTCGGATCGTTGTGACTCCGTAGCCGGTCATCTTCGCGGCTTCTTCGATGGTGTATGAGAGCTTCGCTGCGGTCATGCTGCCACCGCCGTCAGCGTGGCTGGCAGGAGGATGGCGGGCTGGACCTCCAGGACTTCAGCGATCTTGCCCAGCTCTCGGATTGTGAGGCTGCGCCGGTCGCCACGTTCCTGGTCCAGGCTGCGCCGTAGGGTGGAGTAGCTTAGGCCGATCTTCTCGGCTAGCAATTTCTTGTTGACGCCTCGGACGATCAAAGCGTTGTTGATGCGGTCTGCAATTTCAGCGTCTGTGGTTTCGGCCCCAGTGGCCTTGTCGTTGTCCATGCGTCCACTCTAAGTGTCCGTTTGGACAATTGCAAGTACGAGAGCGAGTAATTGCAAACTTGTAATTCGAGTACTCGCGCGTACTACCGGATTACCGGCGCTATTGCAAAACGCGCAGATAGGACACTAGTGTTGTCCGTATGGAAACATATGGAGAGCGTCTAGAAGCGGCACTGTCAAAGCAGATCGCAGTTGAACTGGTCGAGCGGGATATGGATCAGAAGGACCTGGCTGAGGCTGTCGGCATCGAGCGCGCCACGCTGAACCGCTACATGACCGGCAAGCGCAGTATGCCGATGCCAACATTCTTCAAGGTGGCGGAAGTCTTGGGGCTTAGCGCTCAGGTGCTGATGCAGCGCGCAGAGTCTCGCATCCAACCAGAAGCTCAGACGGCGTAACCCCACGCACTACGGCTGCATTGCCCAGTTCACAGACGGTCATTGCCTCGATGTTCACACGCTTCATGTAGTGCCCCCGCATTAGAATATTTGTTCGATTTATCAAAGACCATACAGCACGCAACCGACATCCAGTTGCGTGCTGTTTTGGCTCATGATTCGTGCGCTAATCTACCCCATATAAACTTGATGGCTAAATCTAAACCACGACAATCCGGCTACTCCCGAGTAGTGCTCAGGCTGGTCTAATTTGCCCCATATGGACTAGTCCAGCGCATATGAGGTATAACTGCTGGTCAAGGGGTTTTCTGCCCCATAGGAGCCATACAATGACGATCATGCCCTCAGGAAAAGAGCCGGAACCCGGCCCGTTCGCACGCGCCGTTTCGGATGAGATACGGCTTGCCATGGCCCGGCATCGGGTGAGTGGGACGCGGCTCGCTGAAATGATCGGCCGCTCACAGACCTACGTCTCTAAGCGGCTGAACTATGGCGCCGCATTCACGGCCAACGACGTCGAGTTGAGCTGTAAGGTCCTGGGTGAAGATCTGCTGGCGATCGTGACGGCCGCAGTCAGGGCCACGCGGCGATAGACCACAACGCAAAAAAGCCCCCATCCTCGCACTGAGGATGGGGGCTTTTTCACTTGGAGTACACCACCGAGTACACCTGAGCCGTCTTTGAAGCTCTCATGCCAGCGAGAAACCCTCCAAAATCCGCGGATTCTAGAGGGTTTATCCCGAGCTTCCTATCAGAATCGAACTGATGACCTTTTCATTACGAGTGAAACGCTGGGGTAGAATTGAGGCATGAGCAACCCCGGAAACACGCGGAAACCAGCGGAATCTAGGGGTATGAAAACGCCGTGCGCTATCGCATTGAACCGCATCTATGAGTACACTAATGAGTACACCTAGCAAGGGGATCGAAATGAAGCACAAGGCTGTCGCGTTCGAGCGCGGAACATCCGGAGATCAGGGCCAACACGAGGGCTACGCGGCGAGCTGCGAGACTTGCGGCGCCGTGACCTTCGGCGGGTTCCGCACCAAGACCGAAGCGAAAGCCGCTCTGGAACATGGTGAGGTGGCTGGCCGTGGCTAGCACTCGCGGCAAGGGTGAGGGCTCTCTATTCAAAGACGCCCGCGGTTTCTGGACTGTCCGGATCGAGCTGCCACGTGGCGTGGATGGGCGGCGCCGGCAGAAGGTCATCCGGCGCAAAGACAAAAGCGCTGCACTGAATGAGATGGACGCTCTCAAGTCCGAGCTACGTAAGCATGGCGACTTACCCACGGCGAGTCTGACTCTTGAGCGCTGGCTGCGTCGCTGGATTGACGACATCGCCCCTACCGAGATCCGCCCCAAGTCGTACGCCGCCTACAAGTCCACTGTGGACGGCTGGATCATCCCACTAATCGGGCATCACAAGATCGACTCACTCACGGCTGATCACGTGCGCCATATGTTCAAGGAGATCCAGTCCACGCCCAAGGCCCATGGGTTGCGCGGGAAGAAAGACCTGCCACCGGGCACGCCCATGGTTGGGGCAGACACCGCCATCAAAGCGCACGCGGTCCTGTCATCCGCGCTCAAGACTGCCATGCGCGAGGGTAAGGCAACGCGGAACGTCTGCGAGATGGTTGATCCGCCACGTAAGGCCAAGGTGGAGCAGGCCGCACTCAGCACCAACCAGGCCATCGAGCTAATGGCGCACCTGACGGCCCGGACGGATCGTGCGCTATGGGCTTGCTATCTCCTGACCGGCGCACGACGTGGCGAGATCCTAGGCCTTGAGGCTGACCGCGTAACCGACTCGCTCGACTTGAGCTGGCAACTCCAGCGCATCACGGACATATCAAAGGCTCCGGCCGATTATGAGTACCGGCATATGCGCGGGACGATCTACCTGACCCGCCCCAAGTCACAGTCTGGCCAGCGGGTAATACCACTGGTTGAGCCGCTGCGGTCCATCCTGGCGCTTCACATGCACGGGCGCGGGGATGGGCTGGTATTTACTCGCGACGGTGAGCCGTGGGACCCCGACGCCGCTACAGACGAGTGGGCGAAACTGCTGGCCGGCGCGGGGTTGCCGTCCGACGTCGTGCTTCACGGCGCCCGGCATACTGCTGTAGACCTGCTTGATGCGGCTGGGGTGGACTGGGACACGATCAAAGACATCGTTGGCCACTCCACCACCAAGATGTCTAAGGCCTACCGCAGCAAGCCGGACATGAAGCGGCTGACCGGAGCGCTTGAGCAGATGTCCAAGATGCTCGAACCGGCGCGCGACTGATCCACCAACACAAAAAGGCGCCCACCGCGTGAACGGTGGGCGCTGCTTTTTGTAGCATTTCAGTTAGTGACCTATTCCGGTCTTATGTAACCCCTACACTTGACCGCATGGGGAAACTACTTGATGCCTTCGCTCGCGTCCGAATGAACGACAAGCTGAAGCGTGGCCGCTGCCTGAACTGCAAGACGACCCTGCCTGACAACCACCCCGCCGAAGCAGAACAAGCCTGCTCCGACGAGTGCGCGATTGAGGTCATGGAATCCCGGCAGTGGTGACCTTCTAGTAGAGCTTCCGGTCCTGGATGTCAGCGGTCAGGGTTTCTCCCGCCGCCCGCAACGTCAGCAGCTTGGCCCGCACGAATGCTGCGGCTTCGCCCTCGGTGAGCAGGTAGGGGAAGTAGAACGCGATGATCTCCCCGTCCCATGTCTGGAATGATCCTGTGGTGTCGCCTGCGCTGAGGTAGTTCCAGCGGAGGTCTGTCGCGTTGACCGCCTTGGCGTAGGCCACTGATTGCGCCTGGTCATTGACGGTGCCGTAGGCGTTCCCTCCCGTGACCCTCAGAACCGCTGCCTGCCATGCCCCGTTGGCGCCGCGTGGTGCCACACCACGAGTTGCGATTGCCGTGTACCCAAAGTTGGTGCCGTTGGCGGTCTGTAGGGTAGGGTTGCCGTCCGTGTTCGGGCCGCCCGGTGAAGCGACGCCCGTGCCAACGCCTCCGTCGTACTTGAGCATGTTGATGAGGGTGAACTCTGAGGGGAGCGCTCCCGTGTTGACGGTCATGGCCGTGCCGATGGCGTTGGTGGGAGCAAACGGCGTCATGGTTGCCCCGACACTGAGCTGCATCCCGGTCAGGGTTACCGCATCGCCGATGGCCACGGAAGCCGAGAGCGGGTAGCAGCGGAGGCTCGTGCAGCCTGCCGGCACTGTGAAAGTCACCGAGCGCCATCCGCTACCGTCCGCCGCTGGCCAGTTAGCCGCCGCGACAATGAACGCGCCATTGATCGAGTCGTAAACCGCATGTTTCGGGGTGCCGGTGGCGGTGGCACGCCATGAGAACGTCAACTGCTCACCCGGTGTGACCGGAGCATTAAGCGCGGCGATGGACGCCGTTGCTGTTGCTGTGATTACCTGATTGCCTGGCGTTCCGGTGATGGTGACGTTGCTGGTTGTCCACACCGCCGACTTCGTGACGTCCTGGCTGTACTTGGTGAACCTGTTCGAGTTCAGGCGCTTGAAGGAAACCGCCTTCATGTCAGCGACGGCCCGCTCGGAACCGGCAGGCAGGCCCTCCGTTGCCGCATATACCACGCTGCCGTCCAGCGAGGACACCAGCCCGGCCCCGCGCAACTGTAGGGGGTAGACCCTCGCAGGGGGCGTCTGGTCGGCAATGAGCAGGACTTCGAGGTCATAGGTAGCGACTGTGCAGGCTGTCACCGCGACCTGCACCGAATCACCGGCTGCCAGCGCTACCCAGTCGCCGGCTGCGGCGTCGGGCGTCATGACGTTCTGAGCCCCGTAGCCGCCCGTATATGTGACGGTCCCGATCAGGGTGTTGGCCGGCAGTTTCCGCAGTTCAATGGTGAGCGAGCCGCTGGCATTGATGGGCCGGTAGTTGGCGAACCCGTATGCGACCCGCCCACCGTTCGGAAACACCTGCGCGCCAATGGTCCCCACGGCTACCTTCCCCGGCATGGAGAACGAGACGGGCGGAGCTGTGGCAGGAACGCCGATCATCTTCACCAGCTCCCGAGCGATAGCGGTGTTGCCGGAGTCGTTCGGGTGGATCTGGTTGAGCATGTACGGCGACTGGGTGTCTGCCTTGGATGTCAGCCCGAATACGAGCGCCTGGGTATCGAGCAGTGCGCATCCTTTCGCCGCTGCAACCCTAATGTAGGCGTTGCGGAGCAGTGTGGAATACGCCTGTGCGGAGCTATTCGGCACGACGGACCCGAGTGCTGCGGTGTCGGTGGTCGTGAACGTCGGCGGCATCCTAAGCAGGACAGTGGACGTGCCGTTGGCGCGTAGCGAATCGACGGCGGTGGACAGGTTCGTGACGAGCGTGTCTTCACTCATTGCGCCGGTGCGGACATCATTGATGCCGTAGGACAGGACGTAGAGGTCGGCGTTCTGCGCCACGGTCCCTGCCACGCCGTACCGCGTGCCGCTGTCGGCCTGCCATGAGGCGAGGGTCTGCCCGTTCACGCCGTAGTTCAGGAATCCAACCCCGGCAAGTTCCCGCCCACGGCGGGTGTAGTAATTCATGGCGCGGGTCAGTCCATAGGCGTAGTCCGTGGTCGAATCGCCCACGAATACGATCTTCTTGCCCTTGACGCCGCCAGAGAACCACTTTTCGAGGGTCGTGGCGTTCGGCAGTTCGCCCTTGGTGGCGTAGGTTGTTGATCCAGTGGCCGGGGCGTAGCTGCCCGAGAGGTTCCAGTTCGCCGCGCTATAGGACGCGCCGGAGGTGAAGTCGACCTTGGCGGAGACAACGTCCCCGCCTGGGCTGAGTACCTTGTCGCCCGCAAGGTACTCAGTGTTGGCCTTCCACTTAGGGATATAAGTGGCAGTAAGTGCCGCATCCCCAAGGCGAACGGGGAGGCGCGCATCGGCAACTGTCCCAGCCGTCAGCAGGGACGCATCCGTGGTCGGCGGGCCAGGGACGATGGAGGCCGGGCCCGGGTCGCCTTGCGGTCCCGGAACGGGCGTGCTGGTGGTCAGGACAAACACCTGAGTCCCGGACTTGAACGCACACTGCGTCCGGTCTACCAACGTGAAGTCGGGGAACATGCCGTTCGCGTCAGAGATCAGCGTCGTCGTGACCGTGTTCGTTGCCACAAGGGTCAGGTTCAGCGGGGTCAAAAACCCCGTGTCCCCGATGTCATAGACGGAGCCGGTAGCGGACTTCGCCACACTGGCGGGGTTCGTGTTGGGGTTGAATGCGGGGATCCGCGAAAAGGCGTAGACGGTCACGGTGCGGCTCCTGGGTGGTTAGGCTGCGGGCGGAGTGAAGACGGGGGTGACAGTGACCGGCTCGACAGGTGCGGCGAGTGCGGCGTCTACCTTGGCGGCGGGGAACACGGTGGCCGGGGCGTCAATGGAGGTTGTGGCGAGAGAAGTTTGCTTGGATGCCTCAACTGCTGCGAGGTCTGTGACGGCGTTCTTCTGTTCCGGGTTGATGCGCAGCGGGTCAGTCTTCCACCACGCGGCCAGACCCATCAGGGATGTGATCAGGGAGCCGAAGACGAACAGCTTCCACGGGCCGAGGAAGTTGAGCATGTCCGGGGTTATCGCGGAAGCGTTTGAGACGAGCGCGGTCAGGACGATGCCGACGATGACGGAGACGATGACCTTGGGGGAGATGGGGGTTTCCATGGGTGCTCCTAGAGTCTTTTGAGTTGGTACCAGCGATGGCCGGCGGTGATGGTGCAGGCGGCGCGGACAGCCAGGGCGGCCATCCATCCGCACGCTAGGGACGCGCCAGCCGTGAAGGACAGCAGGGCCACACGCGAGGCGGTCATTACTTGCTCCACTTGTCCCGGATGCCGTCGAGGACGGCTTTGGCGATGGCTTGGGGGTCGGCGTTCGGGGTGTTGACGTTCCCTGTCGTGACAGGTTGGGCGTGGATCGCGGCGAGGATGCCCGCGAGGTTGGTGATGGTGCCGTCCGGGAGGGTGAACTGGGCGTTCAGGACGGCGTTGGGGACGTTCGCTGTGCCCCCCACGATTTGCAGGATGTGGGAGCGGTATTCGGAGAGGAGCTGCCGGAGGGTGTTGTTGTCCCCCGCGACACCGGCCACGGCGGTATCCAAGACCGTGTCCGGGACCCGGTTGACGACCCTGATGATGTCGAGGGCGTGACCCCGGTATTCAGAGAGCATCTGTCCGAGGGTCGATTCGCCCCGGACACGGTCAAGCAGGACGTCCGCGATCTTCGCGGCGTCGGTATCGGTGATGGGCATGTCGTCCTCCAAGGGTGTGATTGGTCCGCCCGCGTAGGACAGCGAGTCGGCGAAATATGGGTTGGGGTCCGAGCACCCATACGTTGGGGTGGCGTAGTTGTAGGGCAGGAGCATTAGGAAGAAGTGCAGGTGCTTCCCGAAGGCGTAGCCCGTATCGCCGGTGATGCCGATCTGCTGGTTGGCGCGGACTGACTGGCCGGCGTGGACACTGATGGATGCCTGGTGCCCGTAGCCGGTAACGGCGACAAGCTTCCCGCTCTCGTAATGTCCAATGACGGTGAGGTTGCCGGCCGAGTTGTCTACGTCGTCGTTGCGGTTGAAGTCCGGGTTGACGTAGAAATCGTTGGGCCATCCGAGATCCCGGCTGTCCCCGGCGAAGAGGACGACGCCGTCAGCGGCCGCGAAGATCTCCGGGTAAACCCCGTTTTCGTCGGAGTAGCCATAGTCCTGCCCGGCGTGGGGCAGGCCGTCCGGCTGGATGTTGCCGTACCGCTGGGTTACCGGGCCGCGGTGGGGCCGCATAAGCGTGATCGTCACGACGCCTCCTATCCCTTGACGGTTGAGTAGAGGTAGATGGCCAGGGTTACGGCGCCGATGATGCTGGCAAGGACGGCCATGAACCTTTGGATGGGTGTCCATGACCGTTCCGACTGGTTGCGGCGGGTTTCGTCAGCCTCTTTGAGCGCAAGGGCAAGTGCGATCTTCTTCGCCTCTTCCGCGTCGGCATCCTTGGATAGGCTGAGAGTCAGGATCTCCTGGGCGGTGAGCCTGGCCTCGATCTTGTTTACTCGGGGGATGAGGTCATCTACCCTGTCGTTTACGCGGTCAAGCTTGCCCTCCATGCGGACGAGCATGACGGGCACGGACTCGGCCACGCGGGGCGTCACGTCCTCGCTCATCAGGACCTCTTCGAGATCCGGATACGGGACCCCATCGTGATCGCGTTGGACGTGGTGATGTTGAACTCGATCACAGTGTTGGCGAGGATGTAAGCGTTGGGGACGGAAGCGGACTGCTCCTTGTCGCCGTAACCAACCCCGCCGATGGATGCCAGCCGTGTCGCGTTGGTGACGTCGGTGATGTTGATCGAGTACGACGCCGGGACTGTGGTCGGCAGGATGAGGCCGGACAACGCATACTCACCGTCCATGAGGATCTTCACCCGGCCGCCGACATCGGGTTGAACAAAGTCGTTGTTGAAGGTTTTGGCCGCGTCAACGGTGAAGGCTGTGCCGCCGGTGCCGCCGGAAAAGTTTGTGCCACTCGCGGCGGTGGTAGTGATTCCGGGGCCGGTGTACTCGGCGTGCAACCGTTTCACCGGCGACAGCCATATGGTCCCGTTCCACACTTCGATGACGCCGCCCAGGTCGGCCCGGGTGACGGCCATGCCCACATACTTCCCCAGGGGTGGTGTGAGCCCGTCGCGTTCGGCGGCGTTTGCTACGGGCACGATCCCGTTGACCGAGTCGAGGGCCGTGCCGATGTCGGGGGTGAGGTTCCACCCGTCCGCCCCGGCAGGGGTTTTGGTTTTGTTCCACCGTGTGACACCAGTCATGAGCGGTACCAGTCCAATCTAAGTTGCCCGGAGGCGGGGTCTGATGGTTTGCCGAGGAAGCTCAGGTACGGGTCCCCGGAAATGGAAATGCCCCCACCGGCAATGAGGGTGGAGGCGTAGGAGGTTGGCAGGTCAATGAACCCGTCGCCGGGATCAGGGTTCCAGCCCGCCGGGATACTAATGTCGGTTGGTCCGACCACCCGGGACACGTCACCGCCCGGCCTGCCGGGGGATGTGTGCGCGTACAGGTGCAGGGTGAGCGCACTATTCAAGTCCCCGACACTGCGGCGTTGAGGGACCCGGAAGCGGACCCTGTCGATCCTCGCCCCCGCAAGTTCGGCCATCGTGTTGCCGTAGAACCATGCCCCGGTAATCACATTCGATGTCCCGTAAATGGTTCCTTGGCCGACGATCCCCCCATAGGGTCGGATCGAATCCCAGCCGCCGCCAGACCAGTATGTGGCCGAATCGGTGGCAGGAGCGTTGAACGTTCCCGAAGATTTAGGTGGCGGTGGCGCGCCGATGCCCGCGTCAATGGTCCCTGCGCCCGGGGTGACTCCAACCTTCCCCACGACGGTCACATCCCGGCCCTGCCAGAACAGCCGGACCCTGTCCCCCACGAGCGGGGTGTATGAAGCGAGGAACGTCGCCGTGTAGGCGACAGAGTTGGCCGTGACGGTGATGGTATCCGAACCGCCCGGCACGGTCGTAACCGTGCCCTCCCGCGGGCCGTCAGCACCGACCCTGCCGAGCACAACGTACTGTGCCGGCGCGTCAGCCCTCACGAGCTCCGCGATCAACACCGGCTCTCCCGGGGCCGCATACACCCCGGATGGCCACGCTGCACGCTTCGATACCCCACCGGTCAGGACGTTCGGGTAAGTGTCCGCGAACCCGGGCACAATCACTACCCGGTCCCGCGGGGCCGCCACCTCGTCCGCGAGACTCACGCCGCCCCCCTCACGAACAGGCCCACAGCCTGGACGTCTTCGATGGCGCACTGGACGGTCAGTTGCATCGGGTCAACACCCGATGTGGAGCCCTTCAGCTGGACGGCTGTGACGATCCCGTCGAGCGGGTACGCTGCGCCCTTGATGGTTGGCTGGGCGACCCGGACCCAGTCGCCGGTCTGGACCCCCGGGTGCGGTTTGCACATCACAGTCAGGGACACCGTTTTTAGGGTTGCCGTGTTCGCCAAGTACGTGTCCGCGTCGGCCTGCACCCCGGTCTGGGTGTTTGCTATGGCGTTGTGCCGGGTGATCTTCCGCCCGAATGGACCATCCCAGCGGAGCGGCCCGGCCGTGACGGTGGATAGGGCGCGGATTTCCAGTGACGGGTCGGTGGAGGTGGAGACGACACCGTTGATGAGGTCGCGGCGGGTCTGTTGCCGGTTCAGGGACACGAGAGCCCCGCCGTCGCCTCCCTGGATCGTCCACACGGGCGCGGTCTTCGTCAGCGGGAACACTTCAAGGGAACCGTTCCCGGTCATCCGGTAGCGTGCATTCACGACCCGGGCGAGGTCCTGCACGGCGGCCAGCCGGTCATCCTTGTACACAATGGAAGCCGGCACTGCCGCGTCCACCACGGCGGTGTTGATGATGACGGGGCAGATCCCCACCAGTAGGCGGCGAATCTCCGACACAACTGTCGCCCCGGACGGCGGGGCTTCGGGGGCGAGGAACTGCGCATCTTGAATGAGCAGGGTCAGGTCATCAGCCTGTACAGGGATGGATGCGCCACCGGACACCCATGTCAGTTTGGGCCCGACGATCCGCCACTGTTCGGTCGGCTGATTATCCGAGACCGTCAGCCATGCGAGGTCCACGGACTCCACCCCGCAGCGGAACGTCAGCAACAGCCTCGACCCGGCCGCAGACAGTGGTTCGTCAAACCCCCACGGCGCGAGCCGTCCGGTCGGGTCGGCCACTGTGACCGACGCCTTTCCCTGCACAAGGGTGGAGTCCGATCCATCCCAGCCGATGGACCAGTTGGTGATGGGCAGGGACGGTTCTTTTAGGATCCCGTCGTACCATGCGGCGACGGTCAGACGGGCATCCGGGACGGAGCCTGCGAGGGCGTCAAGCATCCCCGCCGATAGGGTTCTCACAAAGGACTCCTAGAGTGTGCTGAAGATGAGCGGGTTTTTCTGCCAGTCCAGATACGTCGTCGCCGCAGCTTTCGCCTGCACCTGGTCGTACGTGTAGCCGGCAAGGAGCTGCTGCACCTGGTCGTAGGTCACGGAGCCGGTCACCGCGGCTTGGAGGACGGCGGCAATCAGATCGCCAGTGACGGACCATGCCGTGAGAGCCCCGCCCCAATGGACCGTGACGGGCTGCTCGGCTACCTGCGCTTGCATGTACGCGAGCGCGGGAAGTGGCACCATGTCCGCCGTGGTTCGCAGTAGGAGGATTGTCGCCTCTTGGGTGATTACCCGGAACGCCGCCGCTGTCGTGGCGTCGTCTGATTTCATGGAGGCATTGACCCCGGAAGCCCCATTTACTTGGCCGCCGAACGCGACAGGGTACGTCGAACCAATGACGTCGATCAGGTTGGACTTGTTCTTGTAGGTCACGGACTTTAGTGACGGGCCGTCCATGGTGAGGAATCCAGGGTTTATGCCACCCGTTTTTACTGGCAGGCACTTGTCCGGCTGCAACGGATCCTGTAGCCACGCCGTATCGCCGGGGAGGGTGATGGTTGCCGCCGCGACCACCACCCCGTTGACCAGCAGCGTGTACGTCGTGGGCCGGTTGAGTGGTGCGGCCCAGTCCATGTCCACGTACGTGTCGATAAACTGCTTAGCCCGCCATCCCGGAACTGTTTCCGTCCGGCCTTCACACAGCCGGGTCAGGGTGAACGTCGTTGTGGTGGTTACGCCGGAGACTGTGACCCTGACTGACGGCGGTGTACCATCGATGGTTTCCAGTTCAAGCAGGTAGGGCCCGGATGTCGAGTAGACAATACTCATCGGCGCATACCTCCTACTTGACGGGAAACCTGATTGAGCCCAGCGCCCACGCGGCCATCGACCTGTGCGAGTAGGTACTCGCCCGTGAATGGGTTCTGCACATAGATGTCGCCCATCGCCTGCCCGGGCTGGCCGAACCCACCAATTGCCGCGGGCGCTGATGGTGCCGGCGCCCCATAGCTGGGCCGGACGCCGCCGTCATGCAGCTGGTTACGGAAGGCGTAGACAGCCGACTGCCCGCCCATTGCGTCCACGTCGGCATCGGTGAGCACGTGCTCACCGGGCGCCAGTCTGGTGCGCACCGAATCGACACCCTTGGGTCCGCTGCCGTAGATCGCACCACCGGAAGCGTGCCCACGGTCGGAGCCGTACAGCCCGCCGCCATCGGGCTCATTGCCGCCCGAGTCAGCTACACGCTTCTCGTAGGTTTCTGTGTGGCGGATGTTGATGGCGATATTGCGGTCATTGATCGCATCCACGGCCCGCTTGATTTCCTGAGCCTTCGCCATCGTGTCGGCGTAGTTCTTGATCGCCGTTTCAATCGGGACGTCCTTGGGGATGCCCATCACCTGGCGCGCCATCGTATCCGCGTCGGCGCCGGTAATCCCGAACTTTTCAGCAGCCCGGATCAGCGCGTCATAGGTGCCCTGTAGCTGCTTCTGCACTTCCGGCTGAGTCGCCCCAGCCTTTGCCATCGCCTCAGCAGACTTGAGCCCAGCCCCTGCAACACCATCGAATGCGGCCTGATTCTCGCGGCCCTTCTCCGTGGTGATATCCAGAGTGGTGCCGTTCTTTTTCAGCGTTGCATCGAGGTCGTCCATGGACTTCTCAAAGTTCCGGGCCGCGTCGCGTGCTGACAGGGTGATAAGGCCGGATGCGATCATCGACGCCACCAGCTTGTCAAGGTGCAGGATCGTGCCGTCAGCCGATATGCCGAGCGCGTCCAGGGCTTTCTGCTGTTCCTCGGTCTGCTTGGCGGCGATCTCCGCAGCCTTCGATTGACCCTCGGTGGAGTTCTGCGCGTCGAGCATTTTCTGAGGGACGTCACCAACCGCAAGATTCAATAGCTCCTGATCGTTCAGCCCGGCCTTTAGATCGACATTCATCTTCCGCAGGCTGTCCATATATCCAGGGAACGATTTGGCTGTTGTCTCTACAGAAATGCCCTGCTTTTTGGCTTCGTCAGATATCTGCTTGAATCCGTTGGCAGCGATGGTGAAATTTCCCCCGGTGGCCATTGTCACCATTGCGGAGTCAACATTGCTGAGTGACTTACGGATTTCCTTGACCTGATAATCAGCGCCGGGGAGCCATGCCAGCGCGTCGTTCATGACGTCGCCAAAGTTCAAGTTACTGACGCGCTTGATGGCGTCGCCAATCCCATTGATGGAATCGCCCTGCATCCCGAATCGCTGCTTGGTGTTATCGAAAAAGCCGCTACTGAACACCTTGTTTACGTCGGCGCCAGACTTGCTGAGTTCCAATAGTGACTCTTGGGACTGATTCATGGACTTGGCTTGCGCGCTGTTTGCTTGCAGGATACTGCCCGCGATTCCAGCAGCAGCCACGCCAGCAGCAGCCCCGGTCGCCGCCTTGCCGATTCCGCCGAGCGCGCTGGAAATTCCCGGCTCAGCTGCCTTGAGCGCTTGGAATGCGGTGATGGTTTCGTAGATTTTCGGTACTGCGGTAAGGAATGCGCCGCCGAGCAGCAGCGCGCCGCCCGTAATTCCGGCAACAGAAAGCACGAATCCCTGCGCGGCCGGGTCCATGTTGCTGAAAGCCCTAATGGTGTCCGTCAGCCCCTGCACTACGGGACGCAGGAATCCATCGGATGCGGATCCCATCTTGATCAGACCAGTCTCAAATGAGGCTTGAAGTTTCTTGAAGTCGCCATTCAGGGAATCCATCTTCTTGCCAGCCTGATATGCGGCGAACCCCTGATCGTTGACGTCCTTGATCCACTTCTGAATCCCGGTAGAGCCCTCTTTCATGAGAACCGACGCGGAACGCATGGCATCCGTGCCGAAGATCGTAGACAGTGCCGCGTTACGCTGTGCGTCGGAAAGGGGGCCGAGTTTGTCATGCAACTGCCCGGCGAGGTCAGCAACGCCCTTGAACTGCCCCTTTGCGTCGTACGCCGTGATGTTGTACTCATCCAGCGCCTTCTGCGCCTGCTTCGACGGGGACGCGAGGGCAAGGAACATGGTCTTCATGGACGTGCCAGCATCGGAACCCAGCAGCCCCGCGTTAGCGAATGCTGAGAGCGTGCCCACGGTATCGTCAATCGTCAGCCCGAACTGGGACGCAATCAGGCCACCCTGCTTCAGCCCGTCGCCAAGCTCAGAGACTCCACCCAGCGCCTTGTCAGCACCAGCCGCCAGAAGGTCAGCGACGTGCGGAACATCCTTGCCCTTCAGGTTGAACTGAGTCAGCGCAATCGTGGCGATCTCAGTAGCCTTGCCCACGTCGATCTGACCAGCCGCAGCGAGGGCAAGCGCGCCAGGCAGCGCGCCACCCATCATCTCCTTGACCGAGACGCCAGCCTTGACCAGCTCAATCTCAGCGTCAGCCACGTCATTAGCCGAGAGCCCGAACGCGGTACCCATCGACAGTGCCGAGGTCGTCAGCACGTCCATCTCAGCGGCGGAAGCGTGGGAAAGTGACTGCACCTGAGCCATCCGGCCCGAGAACTCCGAGTAGGCATGGATGGCTAGGCCCATCCCCGCGAGGATGGCGCCACCCATGATCATGGCATCCTTGCCCACGGACTCCATGTGTCCGCGATTCTTCTCCACAAAGGACTGCGTTGCGTTGGACGACTCTTCGGTCTTCTTCTTGTATTTGGAGAATTCCTCCCGCAGCTTTTCGAGATCCTTCTGCGCATCACCCAAGCCCTTAGAGAGGGCCGTAACGTCAGCGCGGACCTTGACGTCAATTGTGTGATCGTTAGTGGTCAAGGTCGCGCTCCTATGAAATTGATGTGGATGCCGTACAATCGCGGGCATGACTCAGATAAAGCTGGACGCGCCCAAAAAAACCTTCTTCATGCACGTGCCGGGAACTCGCATGGTGATCATCGGATGGGCGCTTGTGATCGTGTCGCTGCTTGGCGCCGGCACTGCATCACTCATGACGCCAGCAGCTTTCATTGGCGGCGTCATCCTTATCAGCGTCGGACACGCCATCCGGACATTCTCTAAGAGGGAACTTTCCTGACAACCCACACATGCCCGGATCGGTCAACGTCCGGATACTGCTTGTAGTACGCCTCAGACGCCTTGTCTCTGGCCTGCGCGGCGAAGTCGATAAGGGGCAGGCCGGGTGCTGATTCGGGACCAGCCGCGAACCGATACTTGCGCTTCTGGTTGCCGGGGTCTGCGTCGGTGGACATGGCTTCACTGATGAGCTGCCCATGCGGCCCGAGATCCGCCTCGTAGTCCATGAGCGCCGCCAATAGTTCATACTGCGAGCGGTCAAACTCCGGATCCGGGGTGGAGGCAATCAACGCTCCGTCGTCGTCATACTCGTGGCGCGTTGTCGGCTCCCAGCCCCAGAGCCGCTTAGGTGCTATTCCGAGGTCGCGGGCGAGTCGGACGTCCCGGTAGAGTCGGGCGTCTTCGTGGAGTCTTTTTTTAGGAACGCAACCCCAGCCCAGCCATCGGTTTCATTCAGGCGGGTGACGGCGCCCCACACGCGGTCAAAGTCGCCGCCAGACAGGTTCTCCCACAGATCCGCCCACTCATCAGCGGGCACACTCTCGGTAGTGTCGCCGTCAACTACCCGGCCGGATGCTTCGGCCGCTGCCTTCGTGACACCGACAATGTCGTAGCCCTTGCGCGCATCCACAGCCACACCTTCACGCGGGGGACGCAGCGCGATGATGGCATTCCATCGATCAAAGGACAGTGCCCAGAACCGCAGCGTCACCAGCGAATCGCGCATCGTTTCTTCCAGCGCGTCAATGCGCGCCTGAACTTCAGCGATGGGCGGCGGGCCCATCGTTGCGCGGGGAGCATTCGCAGCCTCGCCAAGCTCCTTGTACAGCCGGTCACGTTCGACGCTCGCCTCACCATCGAGACAGACATCGACGTCTTCAAAACGGAACGTGGCCTTATCCAGGCTCTTACGCAGCTTCGACATAACAAATCTCCTAAGGGGTGGTGGGACTGAGATAGCTACTTGCGTTTGTTCTGACTGTCGATGAACTGGGCGAGGGCTAGATCGTTAGCACTCCACTTGGGAGTCGCGACAGGGGGCCAGGACCAGTGGCCGGGCTTTGGATCCTCAGAGAATGGGACGCGCTGGTTGAAGAACATTCCCATTGGATTCAGGACGGCCAGCCCAACGTGCAGCAGGTCGGGGATGTCATTTGGTTCCAACTCGGATACGCATGTGACGATGGCTGCGCGGGGTTTGGGGAGGTACTCACCGCCGGGCGTTCCATGGGAGTGGTAGTGGACGATGCTGCCAATGCTGGGCATCAGTGTCACGGGGTGCTCCTGAAGTAGTGGGACTACAGAGTGGGACAGGTGCAACAGGTGGAGGCCTGCGCGCCCGCGGTCCCACAACGCACGGGCGCGCAGGAGTTTCTAAGCGATCAGAACCGCGTCAGTCTGCACCGGGCCGGTCACGAAAAGCTTCTGTTTCTTCGTGAACAGGCCGTTGGCGGTCGGGGCGTTCTTCGCCTGAATACCACACCGAATCGGAATGACATCAACCTTCTGGCCAATGGTCCACGCGGTGGCGTTCGGGACCGCATAGCGGACCACGATCCAGCCCACGGCGTCTTTGACCAGGGCCGCGGAAGCGACGTCGCCGGCATCGCCGTAGACGTACTCGACTTCAAGCATTTCCTTGACGCGCCCGGCCTGCTCGAAAAGCTGGGTGTTCGTCAGGCGCTCATCTGACACGGTGTCCTGTGCCGTGGAGCGGTTGAATCCGCCCGGGGTCATCGAATATGTGATTGCCTTCGTGGTGACAGCTACCAGGTTGGCGACTGACAGTGCGTTGCCCGTAGGGACGTAGGCAACCAGAAGGTTGCCGTCAGACGCTACGGAGAGCGGTGTGATTTCCAGAGTCAATTAAATCTCTCCTTGGTTTGTGCCGTCTGCCGGCTCTTCCGTCTCCGGGAAATCCGGGCCGGGGTCTTCGATGGCGGCGGCCTGCTCCACAAGCGGAGTGTGGTCATCGCTGAGTGCGGTGAAGTCGTCGGGCCAACGTTCCAGCCAGGTCTCATCGACCGTGCCTTCGTCGCCCGTATGGTTGTTAATGACGGGGATTTGTGCCATGGATGTCTCCTAGGTGGCCTTGCGGGATGTGAGAGTGAATACGTCCGTGATGTACTGCGTGGCAGGATTCACGGTCGTATCCGGCTGGACTTCCGCTGATCGGGAGTGCTGGACGGCTTGTGGCGTCCAGCCGGCTACCGTTGGGCGCCACGCGTCGAACTGCTTGAATACGTGCTCAGCGAAGTACCCTGCCTGATCAGCGTCGATACCCACGGAATGGACGGTGATCCGGAACTCGGCCATGGTGGGCTGCTCGGATGACTCTCGCTCAACCGTGCGCCGACCGGAGTTCATCGACACCGCAACATACGGCGGCAGGACCGGCTGCGCGTTCGGGTCAACGATGCCGTCGATGACAATGTTTGCCATCGGGGGATCGGCGCGCAGTCGAGCGAGAATAGCCGCCTTGTGTGCGCGGATCACAAGGCCTCACCAACCGCCATGCTGATGCCCTTTACCAAGTCCTCGACATTGCCGGTCAGCGCGGGCTCTAGGGCCGGCTTGGCGGCAGTATGCGGCGTCCCGTACTCCAGTGGGATAGCCGCCTGCTTCCAACCCTTCACCGGGCCAATCCAGCCCTCAACGATGCCCTTTGACGGGTGCTTGATCTCGTATTGGTAGGTGGATGCCTGATGCCTGACCGAATCGCCCAGGATTTCGCGGGCGTTCTTCTTGGCGTCATCCTTGATGTGGCGTGACGTGACCTCCACAGCCTTGGTCACGTTCGCGCCAGAGACTTTATCCGCGAGCTTGAACGCTTCGATCACGCGCTCGATGCCATTGACTTCCATGCTGAAGCTCACGTGTACGCCTCCACAAAGAATCGGCGGGCCGTTGCGTGCGTCTGCCCAGCGAGGCCGCGCAGTCGATACTTGACGCCCACTAGCGCCGGATCGATGGACGCCGTGAATGTCACGACGTCACCTTCCCGGACGGCGGTTGACGTTGACACCGGCAGGTCAAGGCGTGCGTGCGTGACCGCCTCAACCTGGCCCACCGCATTGGCGTCCTGCGGTTGGCGAGGCTGAACCACGAGACGGCACATACCGGTGTAGATCGCTGTCAGCGTGACCGCATATTGCCCGGTCGCCTCATCAAGGACTCGTGCACCCTCGCGGGCAATGGTGCACGAGTCGTCCATGATTTGCTCATGGAACGCCCGGCCAGCGAGAGTCAGTGCCGATGCGGTACTCATGGCGAGCCCGTAACGTACGTCGTCGGGCCGTATGCGGCCCGGAGCTGCGCCACAACACGATCCGGCAGCGTGTAGCCGCCTAGGCCGTTCTCCGCGGACTGTGACCATGTGAGCTTGAAGTCATCAATCGCGACTGACGACAGCCCGCCGTTGCCCAGCATCCCCAGCTTCGTCACCGCGTCAATGACCTGCGCAGCAAGCACGCAACACCATGACGTCAGCGAGTTGGGCGGGAGTTGATAGCCAACCAGTAGTGTCACGGTCGCAATGCCAGACTTTGATGGAATGTACCCGCCATCAAACACGGCAGGCGCGGACGGTACGGGCCCTGACGTGTCAAGGTATGAAACCGTTGCGCTTGCCGCAGGGTGCTGCGGGAATCGATGGAACATTCCCGCCTGCAACTTCGTCGTGTAGCTCACCTGGCTGACGGGGTAAACCTGCCAGCCAATGATGTCCCGGAGGTGCGCCGAAGCGTCATTGAGCAGGGTGTTTACCCAGTCAATGTCCGCCCCGGCGTACGTGACCTTAGTCCGCGCTTGGAGGTCGGCCACGGTAGCGAACGCTGATTGAACAAAAACCACCATGGCCAACCTCCCTTGCTAGGCGTTCGGGAGCTTCAGGCCGGTGATAATGCCGTGGTGCGACTCGGCGCCGTACTTCAGGCCAACTTCGCCGTACAGCATGGTCTTTTCGAACGCGCCAGTCTTGGCCAGCGGCTCAGCGAACAGGTGACCCTTGCCCGGAGTTTCCAGCCATACAGGCTGAAGTTCATCCAGCGAGACAAGAGCGATGGCGTCCTGGCGGATCGCACGCTCCTTCATCACGCCGAAGGTTCCGAAGTCCGTGATGACGGTGGAGATGTTCGTGCCGCCGATGGTGCGCGAGTTCTCCTGGTACAGCGAGCCGTACGCCTGAGAGATCGCCACCTTCTGCTGCGAGTTCACCGCGAACACGGCCTGCATCTCGTTGTCCACGCCACCGTTGTCCCATACGGACTGAGCAAGGCTGTTGATCACGTCGCGGGTAGTTGCCGTGCCCGAGGTCTTGGTGAACGCGATACCCGCGCCAGTGCCGACCGTGATAGCGGTGCCGCCACTGGTAGCTGCCACCTTGAATGACACGGTGGTGGAAACGGACTGCACGTAGTACACGCGGCCCTCAACAATGCCGGACGCGCCGCCACGGCTCGTGAACACAACCTTGTCGCCCACCGAGAGTGCGTGAGTCACGGTGATCGTGTCCGTTGCCGACGTGGCCGCGGTGTAATCCACGGAGCCCGTAGCCGTCAGCCTGTTCGTGGACAGCGCGGACAGGATGCCGCGAGTCTGGCGCTTCGTGGTGTTGTCGGTCGGCTTGTTGTACTTGCCGTTCCAGAAGGACCAGTTGATGTCGCGCACCATCTGCGTGAGCATCTGGCGAACCTGCCAATCCAGCTCGTTTGTGATCGGGTTGACCTCGGCGTTGTTCGTGCCGGCCTTCTGCCCGTACGCGGCAAGCTTCGAGTAGCTGACGCCCACAGTTTCCTGGTGGATCTGCGCCACGTTGGTCACGTTGCCACGGATGCGCTCCTGAGAGTTCGGCGCATCCTGACCTTCAAGCGCAACGTTCTGATCGGGTGCGCGCAGGTCGGCAGTCTCCCATTCAAATTCAGTGGACGTAACCTGCCCGCCGCCATTGGAGCTGCCCGCGATTGCAGAGTACAGCGGGGTAGAGGAAGGGCTGAGCTGGTACAGCACGCCCGTGTAGTTCGGCAGGGTATAGGTTGTTCCCAGCCCGGTAATGGCTCCAGCCATCATGTCTCCTTAGAAAGGTTGGACTTATCGGCTCGCGTTTGCGAGCTTCATGTTTTGCAGGCTGATCTGGAGGTCAACATCACCGTCAGCGCGTGCTTTCGCGATGCGCTCATCGATGGTTGGTGACTTTGGGGATCCGCCTGCTTTGGCCGGTGCCACAGTGCGCGGTGCCGGGTCGCCGGGTTGCCCGGCTGGGTTGTTCTTCGCGAGGTACGGCTTTGCGGCCAGCACGTCGGAAAGTTTGTCGTTCAGTTCCTCGGCATCGAACGTGCCGTCAGAACCAACCTCGAAATCTGTTGCACTCAGCAGTAGCAGCGCGTCGGCCGGGTCATTGAACCCAAGAGCCAGCGCCGCGGACTTCGCCTGCGTCTGGAACAGCGGCGCCCGGAGCTCGGCCATGGCTTCAGCTTTCGCCGCCGCCTTGATCTGCTCGGGGGTGAGCTCGTCGCCGGGCTTGGGCGCGCTGAGTGCGTCCAGCTTGTCCTGAAGCGCCTTCTTTGCGGCCTTCTCGGTGGCAAGCTTGGCCTTCATGGAATCCAGGGCGCGCTTACCGGGATCACCCAGTGCTTCGGCGCCGTCCGGGTCCGTCTCTACGCCGTCAGGATCGACTACGGGAGGATCTGCCGGGGGAGTGCCTGCCGGATCCGCGGGCGGATCTGCGGGCGGATCGGTTACGGCGGGCGGTGCGATGAGATCGGGCATTGTGTTTTCCTATTCGTCAGCCCATTGCGGGCATAAGAAAACCCCCAGCCATTGCGGCAAGGGGTTGGTGGTGGTTGATAGCTACCGACTACTGGGAGTCCGGTTACTGGAGAGCCAGGGCATGCGCGCCTTGCACTCGTCGCAATGGTCGATGTGTTCCAGCCCCTCGCTTGTTACGGCGTCGGCGGCGTCCGGGTGGGTGGTGCCGGTCTGATCAGTGTGGGCCATGATCGCGCTCCGTCCTGGTTAGAAAATGTAGGCGTAATGCCTCAGTAGGCGGATGGCATCCTCGCGGCTTGGCGCAATCTTGAAGATTTCCTCAGGCATGAGGCGCGCCTGTACCGTGCGGCCATACTTCGACGTCGCGCCATCCTTAGTGAACTCCGTCTGCGTCACGCCATACAGGCCGCGCTTCGTCGTCCCCATGCGCGTGGCCATCTGGCCCGACTTGGTGACGTACATTCCTTGGCGTGCGTTGACAACCTGGTTCATGTCCGCGCCCGCGTCGATAGCCTCCACGCCAGCCTTGCCGAACGCCTTCACGCGGGCACCAGGGGACAGTGAGTCGTAATAGGCTTTCGGGTCCGTCGCGGGGTAGTCCTCGATGTCCTCGTCAACGGGTATGTGCGTGCAGTGACAATTTGATACAATGAGATTGTTGGCGGAGTGCCAACCCTCAGATGAATCGAGACTGTACACATGCCCCCTAAACTCAGCACGGACAAGCTTGACCACGCGATCCGCCTCTACCTGGCCGGTGAGCCTATCCCGCAGATCAATGCCAAGGCTGGCGTATCGGCCACTGTTCTCCATCGTGAGAGGACCGCTAGGGGCATCCCAACGCGGAAGGCCGTCGAGATTCCTGTCAGTGCCATCATTGCCGCCTATCAGTCCGGCGCCAGCGAATATGCCCTCGCCCGCCAGTATGGCGTCGGGCGAAATGTGATCGCCCGACGCCTTGCGGAATCCGGGATCGAACGGCGAACCGCTGGCGAGGCCCAAGTCACGCGAAATGCCGCGATGACCGAGGATGAAAGGAAGCTCCAAGTGCGCGCCGCCAACGAGGCCGCCCGCAAGCGAAAGATGCCCGCCATAGACAAGCTCCGCCGCGCCCTGCGAGTTGAATTCAATGGAGTGACCCAATCCAAGGGAGAGTCCGAGCTCTACGCCATGCTCAGCCGACAGTATGGACTGGAAGTTACCCCCCAGCGAGCCATCGGCCCTTACAATGTCGATCTCGCCGCCCTGCCCGTCGCCGTGGAAGTACTCGGCGGCGGTTGGCACAGTCTCAAGGCCGGCCATGCTGAACGAACGCCATACATCCTCAATGCGGGATGGCACCTGATCATGGTCTGGGACTATGAGGGCGTGAGCGCTCTCGGTCCCGGCGCTGCGGAATACATCGTCACCTTCCTGGAGGAGGCTCGCCGGAACCCACCCGCGACGTGTCAGTACCGGGTGATTACCGGTCAAGGACAGGTTCTCGCCGCTTGCGGTAGTGAGAGTGGTGAGTTCCCCCTCGTACCACCGCCGCGTGGCGCCCAGTAGGCCGGGGCCGGCGACAATCGTCCCGGCCGGGAAGCAGCGTGGATGCCTAGCGAATGGCGTCACCTTGCCGTACCGCTTGCCCGCCAGGATGATGCACCGGGAACACGCGCCCGCCTGCACCATGCGCACGTACGACTTGGGCCGGAAGTACGGCTTCATGAGCCCATCCGAGCCCTTGATGTACATGCGCCCGCCAGCGCCCTTGATCGGCTCAGCAGTCACGGGCGGTGGTGCATCACGCATGAACATGGACACCATCGACGCCGCAGAACCAGCCCCGGCAATCTGCGACTCCACGGCAGTCCGCAACGCCGCAGCACCGGCATCCATCGCAGCGGTAAGTGTCGCGCCGCCCGCGATGGACCGCTTGGCATTGACCGGGCCCGTCAGCAGCAGGCCGTTCATGGATCGGCCGTCGTCAGTGAACCCGGCAGCGAACCCATTGGGCCTCAGTGCCGCCTCAGTGATGGACTCGGCGCCGAACGCACCCGCCACGGACTCCATGTACGGATCCACATTCGCGGCCATTACAAACTGGGCCCGCTGCACCAATACGCCAGCCTGATACGCGACATTGCCCCAGCCCGCGGACATTGACGCCGGATTCACGCCACGCCACAAACCAACCACAGCCGCAGCGGTTCGATCTGCAAGGCTGATCTGCCGCGCCTGAAAGTCAGTAGCAACCTCAGCGACGGACGCCACGGCTAAACCTCAGCAGGAACTGGGGCGGGCGGATTCACGGGCGGCGGCTGGGACGCATTCAGAAGGTCACCAATACCCGCGGCCATGTTCCGCTGCGTCTCGTCCTCCTTCATGTCCATAATCCGCGAGATCTCAGACGGCGACTTTCCAGCCTCTTCAAGCAAGTACTGGAACGGGTAGCCAATAGTGGACTTCTTCTGCATCGCGTCCGCAGCCTGAGCATCAGAGCGGTTCGCGGGGTCGGCCCAGTCCGGAGTACCAACCCGGCACGCCTCAGCCAGGGCCTTCTGGCCCAACTGCAATGCGATCAGCCGGAAAGACTCACGCACGGGACGATTCAGGTAGCTGATAGTCTGCCTGACCTTCGACACGAGCCCGGCCTCAGCGTTCGTGATCGCATCGCCGGACAGGTTAGACAGCCCCTTGTTCGACACAAGGTAATGCGGCGGCGTGCGGGTCTGCGCGGCAATATGACCAACGGCGTGCTCTACAACATCAGTGAACACGTCCAGTTTCGCCGCGTCCCACTGCCCGATGCTCGCATTCTGGCCAGTCAGCCACAACATGCGCCCGCGAGCCAACTGCTCCACGTCGATGACCTGCTCGCCAATCTTGTTCCCGGACGCATCAAGCAGGGGAATCTTCGGCGGCGACTGGCCCATAATCACGCGCGCCGGCATCGACGCATAGTCCGCGGCAACAAACAGGTACGCCCACAACAGGTTGATGGCATCCTGCATCGCCCGGACGCCAGCAATATCCGAGAGTGGACCATGACCGAGCTGCGGACGGTTCGGGAACTCCACCAGCGGCACGACGCCTAGGTGATTATCGCCGGAAGCTTCAGCGTCGAAAATCCAGCCGCCAGCCAGCGTCACGTTCCCGTCAGACAGCAGCAGCCCGGGAGTGTTCAACCGGAGCCGGGTACGCCAAAACTCGAAAACCTGCGTCTTCGTGTACAGGTGCGCATACTGCCGCTGCGTATCCAGGTCATCCCACGTGACAACCCCATAAATCGGGTCAGTCTGGCGGATCGGGTCGTACTGGATGATGCAGGAGCCGGCCTCCTTGAACGCAATGACCGGCTCGCCATCCTCGGCACCCCACACGTACAGGAAGCTTCGGCGGGCAACGACAGACTCAAGGGATCCCTGCTGCATACCCTCTTCCATGCCAGCGCGACGCCACGCATCCCACAGAAGCTTTTCAGCCTCCGACATGCCCGAATCGTCCTTCTCGCCATAGTCTTCAGGCAGCCGGAACCCAATCAGGTTAATCCGCTCAGCGTTCGCGTTGGCAACCACCTCGCACCAGTTGTCCGAAAAATCCCGGAACTTCGCCTGATGCTCTGCCGCCCACTCGGGAGACGCATATTTCAGCGGCTGCTCACCACGGAAATACTGCTTCAGCTCAACAGCCTCTTGAGCACGTGACGTACGCGTGATCTCCAGGTAGTTCAACTTGTCCGCTGCCTCTTCTGGCGTCAGGACAGGAGCCACAAGCAATCACCTACCCCTATTTAGAAATACACGTACTCGTCCTCGTCGGACTTATTGGCACCTGACGCCACGGCATCAGCAGCAGCCTCATGGGCCAGCACCGACGACATGGCAAGGTCGATCTTTTGGAGCTCGGACGCCTTGCCGAGAATGTAGGTCTGACCTTGACGGGCGCGCTCTACCGCATTCCGCATATGGAAGCCGGTGGTCTCGCATCCGTCATGGGAGAACTTTGAATCAGGCTCGATGATGTCCGTCTTCATCCGCTCAAGAGTCGCGTGCATCTGCGAGATGCGGTTTGTCCGCCACTCGAAAAACACCTTGTCTCCATAAATGGACTTCCACTCGTCAAGCTCAGTCTCGAACTTGAACGGGTCACAGTAGGCGCGGACGATCTCGAACTGATTATTGATGTCCTCCCAGGCCCGGTGAATCTCCGGACGTGGCACGCGGCCATCCCAGTTGCGCGGATCCCAAATCGTTTCCCGCTCGCCATCGAAATAGCGCGGCGTGAACTGTTTGAAGTCCAACGTCTCCAGCCGGATGCCGGTGACGTCGTTCGTTTCCGAGCCGTCGAACCCTGCGCAGACCTTCGTGCGCGGCTTGACCGTGAATTCGGCCTTCCGCTCCTCCCACTGGCCAGGCTGCAACCACGACCGCGAACCAGCCACAATCCGGTTGCCAAAGAACCGCTCAGCCTCGGCCGGGTTAGCCTCCATGACCGATGCGGCCTCAGCCTCAATCGAACGGATATCAACCCACGGCGAAAACTGGTAATTGAACGCGAAAATCTTCTTGCGGTCAGCCTTCAGCTTGAAATTCAGCTTGGGATCAGGCGGGAAGTAGTGCTTGTAGACGTCCTTCTGCCGAGACTCATACAACGACTGCGCCTGCGAATTCTCAGCAGGGTCATAGCAGTTTGTCGAGCACGACATCCGGCCGCCCATGCCAGCAGTACCGCGGGCCAGTGTGCGGAAGAACTTCTTCATCTTGTTCGAATCAGTCCACAGACCAATCTCATCCGGGAAAGCGTGCGAGATTCGCGCGCCGAGTCGTCCATCAGCCTTCGAAGTCACCGTCTCGATACGTGAGTCACGGTTCTTGTTCGGATGCTTGATGAACGCCTCGCCAGTCTTCAGGAGATTGGCGAGCGGGCCATTGTCGATCATGGGCACTAGCGCGCCCCATGTGTTCTCTACCTGATCTTCAACGACGGCGGCAATCTGAATGCGCGGGGTAGCCCACGGTCGCCCCATCGGCTCACCCGCGGCATAGTCGTACTCCCAACCGCACGGGCATCCGAAGTCCTTGCAGCGGTAAGACTGCCCGAGATCAGCAAAGCCGTTGAATAGGGAGGGCCCGACGAACTCAAAGACGGCCTGAGATGCGATACCAGGAGACTTGCCGATCTTCTGAGCGGCCATCCATAGCCCTACGCGGTGAGCAAACGCTACGTTCTTCTCACCAAACTGCGCGGTGGGCCGAACCTCGTAGTAGTTCGCAAGGTAGACGGCGTGATCCACGGTCGGCGTGAACGGATCGCCAGCAGTATCGCCCTCAGGAACTACGCAATGAGCCTGAATCCACCCCGTAGCCAGCCGGCCCATGTGAATCTTCGGGATGGTGTAATCATGCTCCACGGACCTTCACGCCAGAGAAAAGGTCGGTAACGTTACCAGTGGGCTTGGAGGGCTTCTCACCATCGGCGGCGGCGGACATTTCCTTATGGCCACCGAATCGCCACTTGTTCCGCAGAAGGCCATCTGTAGACAGCCCAAGCATCTCCTGCTGCCGGCGCAACTCAGCCAGTAGTGGAGCAGACTTGACGCCCATCGAGGACTCAACGACGGTCAGTAGCCGAACGTACAGCGCAACGGCGAACTCCTGCTTATCCAGGATCCACGCCGGGGCTTGACCTTGAGACCAAAGCTTGGACCACAGTTCGGACTCGCGGTCGCTGTCATACTCGGGAAGTCCGGTTTCGGGATTGGACGGATCGGACAGCGGCCACTCTGGTGCCGGGTGCGGCCATGAGTTGGGGAGCATGACCCACTCGGAGCCGTCACGATCACGGGCAAAAGCATCAAGATCAGGAACGGGGCCACTTCGAGCCCTTGCGCCACCACGAGTCATTTTAGGGGGCCTCCAATCGCCCATTGCGGGCACTAGAAGGAGCCGGCCGCATTGCGCTGGCTGGCAGTGAAACACGGCGCCAGGCGCCACTTTTGAAACCCTTTGAACCCATCGCCGGTTTTTCCGGCCTACCCGGCGCGTCCAGAGCAGGCCCCTTCGGTGGGGGTACCCCCGGGTTATCCACAGGGTGTGGATAACCCTAGGTCACTGCCTGATGCCATCCACCCGGTTGCCGCTGTGCCGTCTGTCGCTTGTCGCAATCAGTACACAACCCACGCCCATAGCGTGGATCGTTCGGATCCAGGTTGAGCGCTACCAGATCAGCCCTGCCGTGCGGGTAGTGGTCAGCAACAACACTGGGCCGAACGTTGCACAGTACGCAGATAGGGTCACGGTCGAGCACACCCAGTCTGAACGTGATGCGGTGCGCCTTGGTGTTGTACGCCCTCGTGTTATCCCAGTGCTTGCGTTGTGCATCCTTGGCATGGTCGGGGCATCGTGAGCCCGGTCCATCGTGGATAGCGGGACAGCCTGAGGTAGAGCAGATGCGCGATGCCATTACCTGTAGACCGGAGTTACTTCCTCATGGCACCAGCGACAGCGCCACGTCTTGGACCATGGCCACCACTTGCCCTTATGCCCGAATAGTCGGCAGATCATCTGGGAGCTCCTAAGAATCGATAGTCGGACTCGAACCGACGTGCAGCGTTTTGCAGACGCCAAGCTGGCCACTCGCTCATATCGATGTGCTGAGGCCGCGACGCATGGGGGTTGTCGCGGCCTCAAGTTGTGGGGGGTTAGTCCTCGGCGCGTTCGAAGGTGAGCAAGTATCGCCCGCCCTGCTCGAACTGTTCGGCCACGGAATCGAGCACCGTCACATGGAGCGACAGTCCGGGCGTGTACTTCGCCCATGACTTGTTGCGCTCGTCGTTGTAGTCGGCGCCGAACTGGAGTGCGGTCTGGCCGTTGCCGGCGTCCTTCTTGCTGAACACGTTGGCTACTGCGGTGATCTGACTCATGGCTACTCCTATGGGGAAAGTGTGTGGGGGCGCGTCTCTCGACATGGCCCGTGCGCGGTAAGCCTGCGCGGCAGATGTTGACCTCCATGGTCCGGGTGGAAGTTCCGGGCACAGAAAAGGCCGGCTCATCTGAACCGACCTGGATTAGTGAGACTACTTCCCTCACCGCCACTAAGCATAGCGGGAATTAACTCACATGCGCTACTTCCACTTTCGGCGTGTCCGATGCAGCCCGGAGCCACTTGAGATTGTCGCCGTTCCATTCAGCGCCGCACCCGTCACACTCGGCCGTCCATAGTGCGGGCGGTGCAATAGATTCGGCCTCATGGTCCCAGTAGTGGACGGCTAGGCATGGCTCGCGCTCTGGCCCATGGAATCGCTGCCCACACGCTGGGCATGGCATCGACGGGCGCCATGGTGGGCGCTTGGATTCGAGGACTGACCGAATGTGGTCAATCCAGTCCAGCGTCACATGCTCAAGATAGTCCTGCCATTCGTCCATATTGATGAGCGGCCACGTCTTGAGCATCGGCACTAGGGGTCCGTGATACTCGGATCCAGCCATCTCGAAATGCTCATACAGCGCAGCCTCCCGGATCTCGGATTCGAGCTTGACGGCAGCGGAGTTGACGATCATCCCAGCGCCGCCAGAGCCTCCACCCTTTGCCCCAAGATCGGACCGGATCGCCGCCCTCAACTCGGCCAGCAGCGGCGGCGCCTTGGTGAATGATCCATCGTCGGCAATGGTCATGTGCTCGGACGTCAACCTGAAAATGTTGTCAGCGAGCGTCATGCGTCCTCCTCGCAGTCGCAGGGTTTAGTCAGCCAACACCTGATGCAGACGTCGGCCTTGCGCATAGGTCGAGCCGATCCCTCGCAGTCAACATGCACGATGGAGTCATCTAAGTAAGTGGCTAGGTCGCCAGCATGGATGCGCTCACCGCACGCCGAACACTCGCCGGCATACTTCGCTTCGAACTGGCTCATGCCGCCTCGTAGGTCTTGGCGAAGACGTCCGGCTTGCACGGATAAAATTCACCATTCACGCCACGGATGATGAAGTCGCCAACATCGGCACGCATGACGCCTTCGAGCGTGGCGATATGGATTGCCATGCCCGGCCTTCCAGTGAGGTCATAAGTCGCGGGCCCAAACTCTCCCGGTCCGCCGTTGATCCAATCGAGGATTTCCGCAGTGGTTCCAATCTCGCCGTCGTTGCGCATGGCTTCGATGACGACAGGCTTCTTGCGGTACTTGGTGGGCGTGGTCATGACTGCTCCTTCGATTGATTCTTGATAGCCGAATGGATGCGTCGGCCGTGCGCGTGGATCAACATGAAAGCCGCGGCGAATAGGTAGAACATCGCGGAACGGTCAGTGTGGGCTCCGGTAGCAAGCCACACCATCCACACCGCAACCGCCGTGCTCGACCAGTACGTGACGTCATCGCCGCCGAATTTGCGCTTGCTCATCCCCTCACCTCCCGCACATCAAAAGCCTTAGTCCCGAGCACCAGCACCCGTTCATCTCCGTCGTCGTCCCAGAATCCAATCCGACCGGCGTCGTAGATGTAGATTTCGTGGGCGCTGATTTCCCGCTCTAGTGCGTCGGGGTATGCGCGGTAGATGAACTTCCGGCGCGGGCGCGGTTCGGGTGGCTGAGCGGCGGTCATGTCGTCGTACAGGCTCACTTGACTTCCTCCCAAAAGACGATGACGCTTTCGTCGTCCGAATCCACCCGGATCGCGTCATCCCAGTCATTGCTAAGCCCGGCAGCCTCCCGATCTCCCGCGGCCATGCGCATGGCCAGCTTCACGTCTGACCAGCAGGCCGGCCGGGGGATCGTGTACTCGTGGCGCGTGGTGGTCTTCGTGCGCTGGTCAACTGCGCTCATGATTCCTCCTGCATAATCGTGATCATGACGCCCGGATTCCCGTGGTACGTCTTGGTTGCGGTGAGTGAAACAACTCGCGCATCGTCGGTGATGACGCCGCGCAGATGCTTGGTGGTGGACAGCGAATCCAGGCAGGCTCTTACCAGCTTGTCCAAATCCGGCTTTACGGCTGGCAGTGGCCAACGCGGACGTTTCGGCGGCGCAATTTGAAACACCATGTGCACCGTAATGGGCCCGTCCAGTGGTTCGCCCTCATGCTTGGCCATGGTCGCGGCCCGGATCTTCAGTCGCCATGCACGCAGCTTGGGCGTCACGGCAACGATGCGCCCGCCGTAGTTGTTGACCGAGCCTTGCGGGACTGGCGTGCCGGGGATGAATGCGTGGATCATGAGCTAACCTCCGTTTTGCGTTCGTAGATGGTCCGGCACTTCGGGCAGACGGAAGAAATCCTGTTCGGCTTGGTGATGGCAACCTCTACGGCACAGTTGAGCGGGAATCGGATTTCTTGGTGCTTCCAGTCCTCACAGTCGGCTTGGTTGTCTAAGTCAAGTCCGCTGTTGATATGGCAGACGCCTTGGATGCCGCCGCAGAGTGGACGGACGCTGTTTGCTCCGGGCCCGCTGTCGGTGATGTGGGTTATGTGCGCCCACTTGTTGCCCCAGCGGATGCCGTAGCCGATGGTCTGGCCTCGTCGGTCTTCGGTCCACCAATCGGCGCTCATAGGTCGCCCCTCCCGATGCTCAGGATCGCTAGTAGCCGGCGTCGGAAGTTGGCCAGCTCGGTACCGTATGCCGTCTGACCGTGCACCGTGTCCGCGATCATCCGCAGCTTGTCCGCGTCGGTGATGGTCGGATGCTTGACCGGATCGCTGGGCGCTTCTCTGAGCGCCCCAAATTCCCCTCCCGGCACTTCCTCCCCTTCAGCCACTCCCGTAGCGTCCTGTGTGGCAGTCTGCGGCTCCGGTTCGGCAAGGATGAGTTCGTGGGCGGCGTAGTAGAGCGGGTATCCGGAAAACAGGCCACTAACGCGGAATGGCCGGTCCGGTGCGGCGTCGATCTCCACCACCATGCCCACCTCATCGAAGTAGCGATCCGTGCGGCTGATGACGCGGACGTGATCACCGATTTTGAATTTCACGAGCTCCTACTTCCGGAGGTTGGCGAGGGTGCGGGTGAGGTCCATCGATTTGCGGCGTAGCGTGCCTGACTCGGGTGAGCCGTACGAGTAGTCGTTGGCGGTCGATGGCCGGATGTCGTACTGCTTCGAGTGGTAGTTGTACGTGGCGCGTTCGCCGTCGAGTCGCTCAAGTAGCGCCTCGCACGCAATGACGAGTTCCCTTGCTTCGGCTTTCGCGCGTTCGATCTTGCCTCGGGTCATGCTCATTGGTTGTTCCCTTCGGATATGACAGAAGCCGCCCCGGTTGGGACGGCTTCGAGTGGTGCTTCTGCTTTTCGGTCTGCCGCACAACATCGGCAGTTGTGGGCTTTCTCGCCTATGTGCCACTGGCACGGTTCCGGCTTCGGCAGTTG
>Ga0065714_10064518_pt1 | contig 43021 bp, 40 predicted proteins | sample MisRhiReplicate2_FD_59101 | JGI IMG/M metagenome (GOLD analysis project Ga0065714, IMG submission 59101) | Miscanthus rhizosphere microbial communities from Kellogg Biological Station, MSU, sample Rhizosphere Soil Replicate 2: eDNA_1 v2... | ecosystem: Host-associated > Plants > Roots >... | reverse complement strand
TACTTGATCTGTTTCCTGGCGCTGAAGGTGCATGGCTTTCTCCGACCGATTAGCTTGCGCGGCGACATCTGTGGCCAAGCCGTTAAGCTGCCGGGTCATGGCCGCGATGTCTCGAACCAAGGAGTGGATTCGGTCTACAAAGCGATTGAAAGAAATGGCTAAATGGGCAAGTTCATCTTTTCCGAGAACGGGCAATCGGCGTGTAAGATCACCATCACCCTCAGCCACCTCGCTCAACTGAATCCTGATTTGGCGAAGCGGCGACATGACCCGCACGACGAGCCATTTGACGATAAATGAGAGCAACACTGCTGCGACCACAGCAAATGCGAGGATAAAACTGATCAACCTATCAGCATGAAGTTTCATTTTGTGGGTGACTTCTGCGACTTGTGGCTCGATATCGTCGTAATTAACGGCAGAACCTACAATCAGGTCCCACTTTTCAAAGTACACTGCATAACCAAGCTTCAGTATCACTTTATCGCTGTTTGGCACAGCAAAATTATAATTTTGATAGTGAGTGCCATCTTTTGCCACGCGCACCAATTCATTGATAACCAACACTCCGGACGCATCGCGAAAATCTTTAAAACTCTCTCCAACCTTAACGTCCTTATCAGACCAAAACACCCTGACACTGTCACCATCATAACCAAAAAAATAGCCATCCGCCGCATAGTGAAGTTGCTTGAGTATTGCCACTGCTTTATCCCGGGCGGCCATATCGTTATTGCCCGATGCTGAGTAAATTTTAGCAACAGCGCTTTGTGCCATTTCCAGTGTTTGCTTTAGCTCCGCTTTGCGTCCGTTTATAAGCATTTCGCGAGTATCGCGAACCTGCTCCTCTGTAGCTCGCTGTAAAAATACAGCGGATACACTGGCAATAAGACATGCGAGTAACAAAACCGGCACGACGCTGAGCAACACAAATTTAGTGCGGATAGATAGTTTCATTGTTGGGCGCCAAGGATCCAAGCGTTTAGGTTAGCGAGCTTAGCTAGCAATGAAAATTAATGACGGCTGCTAGCCAAGCAAGCTCGAACTGTACTATCAATTTGAGAGCGACTAGAAACCCAACTCAAGGCGTCGCCCACAACGCGAACTATTCCTGGAAGCAGTCTACAATTAAAACTTCCGAAAATCGGCAATCTATATATGTACACTACCGCTTAAAATACTTCGCCATTTGACTTGACTATTCTTTAGCTGAGACGATCAGAAATGATACACAGTTTGCAACCAGATGCGATCACCCTTGGATTTGTTTTCCACTTCTGTCTCATGCTGCCATTTCATAACAAAGCCATAAGCGGGTGTTTGGTACTTTATAGAAGGACCAAACGCGAACACTTGACCTCTGTTACCATCCCCAAATGTCTGCCCGTACTGCTCGTCATCAGTGACCTGCTTGTAAATGTACCCGTTGACGCCCACCTGAAATTCTTTGGTTATGTTATATCCGATATTGTAATCGGCGTTGATTTCATCGCCAGATTGATATTTGGTTGCGTCATTCTTCTTATTCATTAAATAAATAATTTTCGAACTGACTTCCACATTCTCAAATGGATAGGCTGTGAACGAATACCAGGGCCCATAAGACCATGTATTTCGACCAGGGTTAAGCAGGCGATCTTCGTCGTAAGATCCCGTAGGTGCAACGATATCTACGCCGACCAATTGAGAAAAGCGCGGAGAACTCCAACCCAGGATTACAGGAACAAGCGTCAGGTCACCAACACCACTCTGACGATCGGTCTTGTGAACACGACCTTTCGGAGTGTCGACATCAAAGCTGACTTTACCGTCTATCAGTGGAAGTGCGAATCGACTTTCTACCTTGGCCCCAAACAACGTAATATCCGAGTAGACATAATCCACCCGAACAGACGCCGCATGTACTTCCAGATCGAAATTATGCACGTTTGCTTTATTATGACCGTCACTATCCTTTGTTGCGCCCGCCTTGTAGTCACTCAGATACAGAAACCCAGTCAGTCCTGGTGGAGGCATTTTGCCAGACAGGATTGTATTCACGCCAACCGGATAGCCACTTCCCCCGCCCTCAGTTGCTTGAACCATTGAAAACGGAAGTAGCGACCCCGCGCAAAGAGCGGCGACAACATACTTGGTTCCAACACAGTGACTACGATCTTTAACGTTCATTGCTTACATACCTTCTTGTTATTTTTGGTGCATGCATCACATTAACTTTGCCTTTTTCGGGCAAAGAGAAACCCATCTCCAGTTCTTGGAGTTTCACGGGTATGGGATAGGACTTACCGGTGCGGTTGACCGGTAGTCCAGGGTTACATCACGCGATGATGGTCTCTAGTTCACCAAGACCATCAATCCAGACTTTCAGCACGTCACCACGGTCGAGGAAGACGCCCTTTTCCATGCCCACGCCGGCGGGAGTACCTGTCAGCAAAACGTCCCCTGGAAAGAGTTCGATTCGCTGACTCAGGTATTCGATTTGGTCAGCAATTCCGTACAAATGGTTGGACGTATTGGAGTCTTGCTCCAATTGACCATTTCGCCACAACTTGATACCCAGGTTTTCTGGATCGTCGACGAACTGGCTCGGCGTCAAGAAAGGCCCCAATGGACACGCTCCGTTGAAAACCTTGTGGCCGATCCAATCAAAGCGAAACGGAGAGCTGGCATCAACTTTGTCGCGGACCAAACTGTCTCGGGCGGACAGGTCGTTGGCACAGGTGTAACCCGCCACATAATCCAACGCGTTGGCCGCGCTGACACGATAGGCTCGTCGACCAATCACTACGGCCAGTTCAGCTTCCCAGTCGAGTTTTTTTGTGCCCTCGGGGATCCCTACAATCTGCTTGTGTGCAGCAAGACTACCCCGGCCAGCCTTGATGAAATGCCAAGGAGCGATGCCGTCGCTTCGCGGGTCCAAGGACAGATTCATGTTAAAGGCACGGCCCATTGCCTCCACATGATCCCTGTAGTTAGCGCCGGCAGCATAAATCGTACCTGGGCGCTGTAAAGGCGATGCGAACTCCACAGCACCCAAGTCGAGCAGTTGAGCCTTGAAGTTCGCCGGATTATCGGAGATTTCTTTAGCCAGCGTCTGAAGTTGCTCGTTGGAAAGTTTCCAGTCCTCCAGCAACCCATCGATAGTGACCGATGGCAGATCAAGAAAGACAGCGTTTGCCGCTCGACCTAGGTCATAAGCCCGATCGCCCAGCAACAAACCCGTTGAGGGCGTAGCGGTGTCGGACTGGTAAGCGAACAATTGGTATTTCATAAAACCACCGTCAAAGAAGCGAAGCGCGTTTATCGGAGAAGGTCACGTGCACCGTAAGCCCCCCTTCCATGAGCATCCATTTGCGAATTTCAACGCTGAACACCCCATTGGCGATGAAAGGATCAGCTCGAACCAGGCGCTCTGCCTCGGCCAGGTCAGCAGCCCTAAGGATGCTCATCCCTCCAGCCTGACCGGGAGCGTGCTGATCAGATACAAAAGGACCGGAAGCGAAGAGCTCCCCACGATTCTGGGCAGCGATGGCCCACTGCAAGTGGGCTCCTAGCAACTCCGACATGCGAGTGAGATCTTGCGGGGTGCGAAATGCCACGAACAATGGCTTGTTCAGCATCCCGGCCAGCAAAGCCTGCTCTGCGGTCAGGTCAGCCATTTGCTAGCGCCTCAGTGAGGGCTTCCGATGGAGCCTCCGCGTGGGGAACCTCGAAGTTCTGGGCAAAGCTCTCCGAAGCAGGGCTCACCGCCCAAACCGATTGCAGCTCATGAGGTCCGGACACGCTCAAAGGGACCCAGTCGCTGTCTTCCGGAATCAGGTCGATGTCCCAGAAATATTCCACCAGGCTGTTCCAAGGATCGCGGATGTAGTGGAAATAATTGGAACCACCCACATGCCGGCCCAGGCCATAGGCATCGGTGTACCCCTTGGCAATCAGGTTCTGGGCACCGATTTCAATTTCGTCGATGTCCATCACTTCGAAACTCAAGTGATGCAAGCCAGTGTGAGAGCTTTTGGCTAAGCCCAATGCGTGATGATCGCCACCGCAGCCGAAACGCAGAAATGCAAGAATGCCGTCAGCTTGGTCAGACACTTTCATGCCAAGCACGTCGGTATAGAACTGGATGGATTTGTCGACATCCAGATCGAACTTGATCAGGTGCCCTAGGCGCAGCGGTGTAGCAGTGCGTGACGAAGAGGTGAGATCACAGGCGCGTTTACCAATACGGCGGTAGCGTCCAGGGGTATTGATCTCAGGGATTGAGGTAGGGGCGGACGGTTGTTCAACAGCCTCGCACACATGAACCCAATCGTTGCTTGGGTCACGGAACCACAGCCCCTTGGTATCAATATTGAAGGGCGCATCTTCCAGCTGAATATTGTGCTTCTGGAGATTGTTGCGAACCTGCTCCAACCCCGCCGCGTCAGTACCGAAGGCCACATAGCTCAGACGCTTAGGGTTGCCTGGCATCAGACGAACTTGATCTTGAGCTCGTCCTTTACAGCGGAAGGCCAGATGCTCGCCCGACACTCGCGCTTCGAGACCGTAGGCCTCATAAAATGCGCGTCCCACTTCCAGGTCCGGAACAGACAGCCCCACATGGTGTAGAAAACGGATCATGACGGTATCTCCTTATTATTGGATTGGGGAAAACGAGGCGCCTGTCAGCAACTCAACGTGTTGCGCTACGACCAAATGCCCCGCTTTGCTGAGGAATTCGCGCCACTTCAGATTGCTCGACAGCGCAGCGCGACGTGCAGCTCGGTCTTCATAGCTGTCGAAGCCCCAGATGTGGATAACACGGTTAACATCGCCCGTTTCCGGCTTGAAATAGGCAATAAGGTTACCCAGCGCCTCACTTTGCAACTTCAGACCTTCTCCCTCATAAATGCGAAGAAATTCATGCAGGGAACCAGGTTTGAGCTGATAGGTGCGTTGTTCAATTAGCATGTTGCTCACTCTTCTTGGGGGAGTACGCTGGAATCGGATTCGATGAGCCTGATTACGGCAGCAATGTCTTCTTCACCCATGCCCATATCTAGTGCACGGAGGAAGTACGATTCGGCGACACTGAACAGCGGAGATGCGCAGCCCAGTTCATCGGACAATTCGCCGGCCATCTGCAGGTATTTTTCGAGGGTCACCAGTGCGCCAGGGGCCGGCTTGAACGTACGACTGGCCATCATCGGTGCTCGGATCGAGAACATCGTCGACCCCCCCGCGCTCTGGCGGATAACCTCGACGACTTTGTCGGCACTAAAGCCCGCTCGCACGCCGAGATTGAGTGCCTCAGCCGCAGCCAGCGTGTGAATGGTCAATAGATAGTTGGCGATCAGTTTCATCGCTACTGCGCTACCGAAATCACCGATGCGGAATTGAATGTCTGCAATAGCGCTGAGCACCGGCTGACAGTGTTCAATCAGTTGCTCATCGCCGCCGAGAAATATCGAGGCCTTGCGTGCCAGAACCATGGGAGGAGAACCGCTGATCTCTGCTTCGAGGATTTCGGCGCCCTTGCTCTCGATACGCTTGGCTAACTCTTCTTTGAAAGAACGCTTGTAGGTGCCCGTTTCAATCAGCGTATGTTCCGGACGCAGCGCATTGAACAAGCCGTTAGGCCCATCCAAAACCTCCAACTGGGCGGCTTCGCCGGGTAAACACAGGACAATGAAGTCCGCCTCAGCGGCGACCTCAGCAGGGCTCGATACGGCGATGCCGCCAAGTTGGGTGAAGGCTTCACGGTCGCGGCGACGGTAACCAACCACTCGAAAGCCTGCTTTGAGTAGGTTGGTTGCGATAGGCAGGCCGAGTTGACCCAGTCCCACCATGCCAATAGTGATAGAGCTCATTATGATCCACTCTCATTGTTATTTTTTATTATGTACACCCTAGGGCGTCATGGGCGCTAACTTAGGCGCGGCGGATGCCGAGAACAAATAGCCTGAGTTGTTTATAAGTAGTAATCACGATGATATGAGGCGCTGCAATGAAGGATTTGAACCTGCTGTTTACATTCGAAGCGCTCTGGCGTGACCACTCAGTGTCAATTGCAGCAGAAAATCTGGGGGTTACCCAGGGCGCCGTCAGCGGATCACTCAAGCGCATGCGTCAGGACTATGGCGACAGGTTATTTACGGTGGTGGGTCGGCGTATGGAGCCCACTCCGTTCGCAATACAGATCGCGCCTACTCTACTTGAGGCTCTGGAACTGGTCCGTGAGGCGCAAAACCGAGCGGTCGATTTTGATCCACAGCACTGCCGCAAGACCTTTACCGTACGAACACGCGATATCGGCGAAGCCGTCTGTTTGCCGACGATTCTGAAGGTGTTGCGGACCCAGTCCCCCATGAGCCGCGTGCATACCGTGGCCGGCACTGTCGATGACACCTTGAGCGGACTCTCCACGGGGCGCATCGACTTGGCGATTGGTTACTTACCCACCTTGAAGACCGACATTCATAGGACAATCGTGTCCTCACAACACTATGTCTGCGCCCTTCGCGAGGGTCACCCACTGGCGGATGCCGAACTTACGCTGGAGCGCTTTCTTTCGCAGCAGCACCTGCTGGTGGAGACAGGTGGAACCGGGCACGTGGCACTTGAACGTGCATTGGTAGAAGCAGGTGCACGCCACAACATCGGCGTTCGCATCCCTCAATACCTTTCGGCCCCTCATCTACTGCTTGAATCTGACATGCTGTGGGTCGTCCCCAGCGTTCTAGGCAAGACAATGGCGCGATTCTTTCCGCTTTTGATGAAGCCCGTGCCACTCGCCCTACCCGAGTTCGATGTAGCTCTTTACTGGCATGACCGCTTCCATCGCGACCCCCAGAACAAGTGGTTCCGAGAAATGGTAGCTGCCGCGCTGCGCCAGTCGCTTGCAGAATCATCCTGACCCCGACTTTCCCCTGCCCCGTCAGGTTTCAGAAAACAGGTCGAACATCAATTGTCGCAGCCAGCGGCTGGCCGGGTCGCGGTGATACCTGGCATGCCACAGCATATTGACGGTGAACTCTGGAATGGCCACCGGGTGAGGTAGCGCCGTCAAACCGAAGTGATCCTGGCTGGCGGTGGCGAAGCGCTCCGGAACAGTGGCGAGCAAGTCAGTGCGCTGAAGGATATGTCCGATCGCCGCAAAATGTGGGACCTCCAGGCGTATCGAACGCCGGATGCCAAGCCTCGTCATCAGCGCGTCCGCTTCACCATGACCGGTGTTTGCAGCGACTACCCGAACATGCTCATACGCACAAAACCGCTCGAGGGTGAGAGGTTCTTGAGTAGCTGGATGATCTTTGCGGCATAGGCAAACATAGTGCTGACGCAGCAATCGACGCTGGAAAAAACCCGCCTGCAGTTGTGGGATCAGACCAATAGCAAGATCCACGGTACCGCTCTCTAACTCCTCGTTGAGACTTATCACGTTGTTGCGAACGGTGCTGATAGCGCAACCGGGTGCAAGGCGTGCAAAAGCATCCATCAGCTTGGGAATCAAGTGGATCTCCCCAATGTCGGTCATGGACACCCTGAACGTCCTGTCGCTGCTTGCGGGGTCAAAGGCATTGCCTCGACTCAATGCATCGCGCAGGGTCTCCATGGCCAATAGCACTGGTTCGGCCAACTGTTCAGCGTAAGGCGTCGGTTGCATGCCGTGATAGGTGCGTACGAATAGATCATCGCCCAACACCGCTCGCATTCGCTTGAGAGCATGGCTCACGGCCGGCTGAGTAAGCCCCAGATTTTCTGCTGTGGTGGACACGCGCCGATCCAACATCAGTTGGTTAAAAACTACCAGAAGGTTCAGATCCAGATCGTGTAATTCCATGAGCCACCGCTTTAGATCGGGCTCTTAGACAAACCCGAAAAGTAATATGCACAACACTAATAGATCTTATACGGTCCTCTGTATTTATCAAAGACGCTCCACTACCCATGATGTTCGCACAACAAGAAATTCAGCCATGGGTATCCAAATGAACAACAACGTTTCTAAACATCCCCTGCGTATCGCTATCGTTGGTGGCGGCATCTCCGGCGTCGGCCTTGCCCTTGATCTTTGCCGCAACAGCGACGTCCAAGTCACTTTGTTCGAGGCGGCTCCAGCCTTCGGTGAAGTGGGTGCTGGTATCGCCTTCGGTGCAAACGCAGTACGCGCCCTAGACGGCCTGGGCATTGGTGAGGATTACCGCAAAGTCGACGATCGTACTCCTGCGCCTTGGGAGGAAGTCTGGTTCGAATGGCGCCGCGGAGATGGCGATGCCAAGTACTTGGCAACCACGGTCATGCCTGGCATGGGCCAATCTACGGTACACCGTGCGGATTTTCTCGACGTTCTCACCACTCACCTTCCTGAAGGCACTGCTCAGTTCAACAAACGCGCGGTTGGCGTTGAGCAAAACGGCAACGAAGCTCGCGTCTTTTTCGCCGACGGCACTGACTTCGTCTGCGACCTGTTGATCGCCGCGGACGGTATCAAATCGGCGCTACGTGCGCATGTCCTGGAAGGCATCAACGCGGCACCCGCCGAACCACGCTTCACTGGCACTTGTGCCTATCGCGGCATGATTGATAGCGACACGTTGCGCAAGGCTTTCCTTGCCAAAGGCCTCAACACCCATCTGGTGGATGTGCCTCAGATGTACCTGGTCAAAGACGGCCATATCCTGACGTTCCCGGTCAAGCAAGGTCGTGTCATCAATATGGTGGCTTTCCTTACCGACCGTTCGACAGATACACCGCAATGGCCCGCTGATGCCCCTTGGGTTCGCAAGACCACGCAAGCCGACATGCTGAAAGATTTTGCCGATTGGGGTGAGGCGCCACGCACGTTGCTGGAATGCATTCCTGAGCCAACTTACTGGGCGCTGCATGACATCGCTGAGCTGCCAGGCTACGTGCATAACCGGGTGGTACTGATCGGTGACGCCGCCCATGCCATGTTGCCACACCAAGGCGCCGGAGCAGGCCAGGGACTGGAAGACGCTTACTTCCTGGCTCGCCTGTTAGGTGATCCGCGATTGACCGCCGACAACCTCCCCGCCGTACTCGCAATCTACGACGAATTGCGTCGTCCTAGGGCTTGCAAAGTTCAACGTACCTCTTGGGAAACGGGCGAGCTTTTCGAGATGCGTGACCCTGAAGCCGGAGATAACGAGCAAATCCTGGCCGTCAAACTGGAAACCCGATTCAACTGGTTGTGGAACCATGAACCGGCATCCGATGTTGCCGAGGCGCGTGCGCGTCTGGGCTGGGAGCCTCAGTCAGCCATAGCCTAATACCTGGCGTTCCCCGGGACGCGCCAACGCAGCGTCCCGGCTCAATAAAAATCATAAAAAGAGCCATGCCATGCGAACTATCGATGTAGCAGCCCTGCTCAACCGGGCCAAACTCAATTCATTTCACACCAGCCTTCTGCTCTGGAGTGCACTCATCATCATCTTCGATGGCTACGACCTGGTCATCTACGGTGTCGTCCTGCCTTCCTTGATGAAAGATTGGGGGTTAAGCGCGTTACAGGCAGGCCTGCTCGGCAGTTGCGCATTGCTGGGCATGATGGTCGGAGCACTGACCTTCGGTTCGCTGTCTGACCGCATCGGCCGACGCAAGGCCATCACTACCTGCGTTGTACTGTTCAGCGGCGTAACCTTCATCAACGGATTCGCCCGTAGCCCAGAAGAGTTTGCGTTGTGCCGTTTCATTGCGGGCATAGGTATTGGCGGCGTCATGCCCAACGTAATCGCATTGATGAATGAGTATTCACCGAATAGGCTACGTGGCAGGCTGATCTCTATTATTTTTGCTGGCTATGCCGTCGGAGGGATGATTTCCGCCGCACTCGGCATGCTCCTAATTCCAACATGGGGCTGGTCATCAGTTTTTTTCGTGGCTGCAGTGCCTTTGTTTGTGTTGCCGCTACTGGTCAGGCAGCTGCCGGAATCAATCAACTTCCTATTGCGAAAGGGTCGAATCCATTCAGCCCAACTGCTTCTGCAAAAAGCAGAACCAAGTTACACCCCGCTACCGGATGATACGTTTCATCTTGAAGCAGGTCAGGCACCAAAGGTATCGATCGTACAGATATTTCAGGATGGCAGGCTGACCAATACGCTGCTGCTCTGGTTGGCGTTCTGCTGCAGTCTGCTGATGATATACGGCATCAGCGCATGGCTACCGAAGCTGATGAACACTGCAGGTTACGGGGTCAATTCCAGTATCGGTTTTCTGTTGGTCCTCAATTTCGGCGCAATCTTCGGCTCGCTTTTCGGGGGCTGGTTGGCGGACAGGTTTGGCCTCGGGCGAGTGCTGCTGTGCTTTCTGATTCTGAGTAGCCTGGTCTTGAGCCTCATGGCGGTAAAGGCCCCACTGCCTGTGCTGTACACATTGATCGCCATTGCCGGCGGCGGCACATTCGGCGCTCAAATCCTAGCCAATGCTTTTGCGGTGCAGTATTACCCCGCACACATCCGCTCCACCGGGTTGGGCTGGGCAATGGGCATTGGTCGAATCGGCGCAATCATCGGACCGATGCTCGGAGCCGCCATCCACGGCGCAGAACTGCCGATGGAGTTTTCCTTCCTGGCGTTCGCCATCCCGGGGCTCATTGGTGCCTCTGCAATTGGTGTGTTCCAGATTCGGGTTAAGCGCAGGGCTCAGGCGAGCCTTGATCCGCAGTCCGTAAAAACATTTCAGTCCACAACCCCATCATCCTTAGACGTATAGCAGGCTGATCCGCAGCGACGTTTGGCGGTGCGTGATATTGAACCCTGCATTTGGAAGCCGGTATGACAACTGCAATCATCGAAAGCATAGAGACGATCCTCGTCGACCTGCCGACCATCCGCCCGCACAAACTGGCGATGCACACCATTTCGCAGCAGACGCTGGTGATCATTCGCCTGCGCTGCTGCGACGGCATCGAAGGCCTAGGAGAGTCAACCACGGTAGGAGGACTTTCGTATGCCTACGAAAGCCCGGAAAGCATCAAGACGAATATCGATACACACCTAGCGCCAGCATTGATCGGCATGGCCGCGGATAACATCAACGCGGCCATGCAAAAGCTGGACAGGATTGCCAAAGGTAATACTTTCGCTAAATCGGGACTCGAAAGTGCATTGCTCGACGCTCAAGGTAAACGCCTGGGGCTGCCAGTCAGTGAACTGCTTGGAGGTCGTGTGCGCGATACGCTAGAAGTCGGCTGGGTGCTGGCAAGCGGCGATACGGCTCGCGACATTGCTGAAGCTGAGCAGTTGCTGGAACTCCGTCGTCACCGCATTTTCAAAGTGAAGATCGGCGCCAATCCGCTCGAGCAAGACCTGCAGCACGTCATTGCCATCAAACGGGCGTTGTGTGATCGCGCTAGCGTTCGCGTCGACGTTAATCAGCACTGGGATGAGTCCCAAGCAATTCGTGGCTGCCAGGTACTAGGGAGAAACGGTATCGAGCTGATCGAGCAGCCGATCTCTCGAATCAATCGTGCCGGTCAGGTACGCCTCAACCAACGCAGCCCTGCTCCGATCATGGCAGATGAATCGATCGAGTCAGTCGAGGACGCCTTCAGTCTGGCAGCCGACGGTGCAGCAAGTGTATTTGCACTCAAAATCGCCAAGAACGGCGGCCCGCGTGCGGTATTACGCACCGCACAGATAGCCGAAGCCGCGGGTATCGCGCTGTATGGCGCGACCATGCTCGAAGGCAGCATCGGCACACTAGCCTCGGCCCACGCGTTCCTCACTCTCAAGAATCTCACTTGGGGTACAGAGCTGTTCGGGCCGCTGCTGCTCACCGAGGAGATCGTCACCGAGCCGCCGGTGTACCGCAATTTCGAATTGCACGTACCCAACACCCCTGGCCTGGGTCTGAGCCTCGACGAAGACCGCCTGGCATTTTTCCGCCGCAAGTAGCCTTGGTGCTCCGTTCACCATGCTCGTAATCAGCGACTGAACGCCCTGCTCAAAAGCTCAGTCGCCACAACAAAAAAATGAGGAACCTAGAAATGACCTTGAAAATCAGCCATACCCCGGAAGTGCAGGCACTGCTTAAAGAAGCCGCTGGTTTCAACAATGACCAAGGCAGCCCACGTCTGAAGCAACTGATGTTCCGCCTGATTACCGATGTGTATAAGTTCATCGAAGAGTTGGAAGTGACCGAGGACGAGTTCTGGCTTGCGGTGGACCGCCTGAACAAGGTTGGCGCGCAATCCGAATTCGGCCTGCTGCTTCCGGGCCTCAGCCTGGAGCACTTCATGGACTTGCTGCAGGATGCCAAAGATGAGCAGGTAGGGCTGACAGGCGGTACCCCAAGGACCATCGAAGGTCCTTTGTACGTGGCCAACTCTCCCCTCAGCGACGGCTACGCGCGTATGGACGACGGCAGCGAGGATCATTTGGCCACGCCGCTGTTTATTGAAGGGACTATTTACAACACCGACGGCAAGCCGGTGCCGGGCGCAATCGTCGATCTTTGGCAGGCCAATGTTAACGGTACCTACTCCTACTTCGACGAGAGCCAATCGCTCTATAACTTGCGTCGCCGCATTAAAACAGACGCTGATGGCCGGTACCGGGCGCGCAGCATCATACCAAGCGGCTACGGTGTGAATCCGGAAGGGCCGACGCAAGAGTGCTTGAGCGCACTCGGACGTCATGGCCAACGCCCGGCCCATATCCATGTGTTTGTCTCAGCACCGGATCACCGTCACTTGACCACCCAAATCAACCTCGCGGGTGACAAATACCTCTGGGACGACTTTGCTTACGCTACCCGTACTGGGTTGGTGGGCGAGGCAAAGTTGGTCAACGATGTTGAAGCCTCGAAAGCGAATGGGCTGGACGGAAGAGCATTTGCCGAACTCGAGTTCGACTTTGTGCTGCAGCCCGCAGTAAACCCGGAAGCTGAAAATCGTAGTCAACGTCCTCGCGTTGGCCAATGAGGCGTTAGCGCTCAGCATGGTCAAGCGCTACACGTGTCAGAGCTTTTAGTAGAACCCTGCAAGGCCCCGTTCTGTGACGGGGCTTTATTGCTAAGGGGGTTGCGCCGATGTTATGGCCACTAGGCACAGTCTATTTCGCAAAAGCCCGCGTTGAGCTGTACCGAGGCTGCCTCACAGCGTCGTATGTCGTGCCCTAATACCTGTTTTTAAGGCCCCTTATTGAAGCGCTATCCGGAGCGCCCGATGCTGCAAGCCAAACCTCCAAAAAGGCATGGCATCGCAGCCCAGCGCGAAGGTGGACGAGAAGCTCGACAGTTTGAGCCCGGCATCCGACGGTCAATGCGAGAGGAAAAAGCGGCGCCCGTTAGCGACACACTTCTTATCTGGTAGATCACCCACCTGATTCAGTCCTCGTCCGGCATGCAGCCATTCACAATCCAGCGTGGCTCCCCCTTGATGAGGTTCAGTTCAAGCTCGGAGCGCCCCGATGTTTCACGTACCCGCTGCAATACAGGCTCAGGCACGGTGTACACCTGATCGTTGTTCGCCCCTCTGAGCACCACTTTCAATCGGTCCCCCACTGGCACGACCACAGCATTGAAATCGATGTTACTGATTCGAGGATACAGAACCGGATGCGGGCCGCCGGGGCTGATGAAGCGATAGTTTTCCAGCCATTGAAACCGAAGGAGATTTCCATTATCCATCGGATAGTTCCCAATGCCGTCATAGCGCCGTAGTGTGAGATTCATGGCATCGTCGAGTTTCATCTGACTAGGCCTCACCGTTCTTTCACGGGAATTGAAGCAACCATAAGGCGATGGCACACCCATTAGGAGATCAATCGTACCCCGTGAGTCATGGAGCCCCTCATCAAGCACACGACAGCCAGGCTGCTCACTGTTTTCAGGCAAGGCGCAATCGTAGTCTCTCAAGTTTGGCCTCAACCCCATCCTTGCCATCGTCACTCGGGCGAACTGCGTGACCGCCATGCCGGCACCTTTTTTGTACGAGTCGCCCAAGTCCGAATGCGCTCCCGGTACTTCAATCGTCACAATTCGCTTCGGAAAGTAGAACAGTTCCGCCAGAGGATTACTTTCGTACCCCTCATCGGCATCGACCACCAGCCCAAAAAACTTGCGCGTCTCGTTTTGCGCCACAAAGTGGTAGGCGAATTCCAGATTCGCGGGCAGCGCCAGATCCAGGTAATTCGCCATACCGGTAGCCACCGTATCGAACAACAACGCGTAGGAACGTATTTTGAGTGGCTCACCCCACACATTAACCAACGACTTACTGGCCAGCAAATTAAGGAAATATCGAGACGTCGCCGCCCCCCGACTGAAGCCGATCACAACCACACGAATCTCCCTGATCCCGGAATCCAGATTCGCAACTTTTTTCTCAACATCGGTCACGGCGCTACGGGCCGTTAACCAGGTACTCCAGCCAACTGCCGAATCAAAAGGGCAAGCCACCCAGGAAGGACAGCCCGGGCCTGGATAGTAATAGGCCGACAACGCATCCACAGGGATAGATGCGTTTTCACTTCCCTTGTGCACTTCATCCAAGACGTCCTGATATAGCCTCCCCACCACCGTGGCATTTTCCGACTCAGGCGTATTGAACAGGTCGTTGTTAGTACCATCAAACGCCACGACCAGGGTATACACACCTGGCTTGCCATCGTTGACTCTCGGCACTATGACAGAGGACATTCCCCCGAGGTCATGAAGTTTGGTTTTCTGCTCTTCGGAAATAGGTACTTCACGACTGCCGGAAAATAAACTGGAGCACCCTGATAACATCAGGCAGAAAAGAAGGACAGCGTAGGTTCCTGGTAGCTTACTCACAAAAACGTTTCCCGTTAGCGGACATCGATCACCTGTGCCGAAGTCTTGATGATTAGCTATCGGCGGTGTCAGTCGTTCCTTGACCGATTGACATCCTCGAGATGGTGAGCTGACACACTCAACTGTCGACCCGATCGGGAAGCCTTTCCGGGACACACACGCCAGTTGCGCAATGCTAGTGGTGGACGGGCGAAATCGGGGAACCGCAGCCCTGTGCTTAGGTGATGGATCTAGCCAAGAATAGGTGGGCCTTCCATTATCCTGCGTTTAGGTACCTGCCCAGCCTTGAGATCGTTCGCTCCTGGAATGCCCCCTCCCCTGCGCATCACAATGCGTTCCTCGCTATTACTCGAGAGAGTGTTCAAGAGCCAAACCGAAACTCTCCACATCACGTCTAAGCACATGATCCAGCTCTTGGAAAATACGATGCAGCTCTCGCCGATAGCCTTTCTTGGTGGTGTATCCGTCGCCAAAGATGATCGCGTTGATGAACGCATGCGCGACCGCATTTGCGTCCTTTCGGTGCTGAAATCGTTTGTACCTTTCCAGGCAGATTTCCAACATGTACCCCTTGAAGCGGTCGTCAATTTTTGGGGAGATGAGGATGCTTTGAACGATACGACCCAATGCCTCAGCAGCCTGTATGGAAATGTACTGACTATCAAAACCTTCCTGCTTGCGCACGTGCTCGGCGATGGAATCTGTCGTTACGTCGATAAAATCTTCAACCCAATCTGAGGTGATGGTGACGATCTCATAAAGCAAAAAATGAAAAGGCGTGGGCCACTCATGATGGGAGTCGGTTGGTTGTTGATCACGTAGCTGCTTGAGAATTTTGTCGGTGAAATGAGTGAAATAGAACAGCCATAGATGGTCTTGAATGCCTTGGTGAATGGCTTCGTGGATCATGATCTCGAAAAGCTTGATTCCCGCATGGATGGGGCAGCGGTACTTTCCTGATTCGTTGTAGTAGCCCAGCGACAAGTTATAGGCTTCAGCGAGCTTAGGATCCTCATCGATTCGCCTGCAAACGGTTTCCCCGATGGGTTGATACAGCGCCAGGCTCTCGGCAGTCGTGACATCGTTGAACAGGAAATGAAGGATGCGATTCGAGGACGGCAAGGCTAGCCGATGACGGCCATTAAGGTTCTGATTGTTCTTCAGTTCGCTGTACAACAGGCTGTTGGTATCGTTGATGAGAGCAGCCACAAAGAGTTCAGTAAAATCTTCGCGGACCACCTCCTCCACCGCCAGAATCCTCAAACAAAAATGAGGATGACTGACGCTCAGGTAAGCAACGAACTGCGGTTGGTTGAGAATGCTTTTCAGGATGTCGCGCGCCCTATCTGCATGACGGCTTTTCGCGCGAATCTTCGTTTTAAGCCCGGTGAGCGATGAACAGGCTGGAACCTTGATCCTGCTACTCCACTTCTTCCGAAACAACGACGTATAAGCGTTGCTGAGTTCAAAGAGCTTGAACAGGTGGGGTTCTATGAGCGTGAAAAGCTCGTCGTAGCGCCTCGTCAACAACAGCTTGCTGACCAATACCTCAAAGATGCCGATTTTTCCGGCGGCAAGTTTCGGCGCTCGCGCGCGCAGGAGTATGTACAGCCCCAGTCCGAGCAACAGCAGGTAAACCGCGCTGCCCTTGTCTAATCCCCATCGCCAGGAACCAAAAGTGTAAAACAGCCCCACAGATCGAAAGAAAGGCTCGAAGACAAGGTAGTGAATGATCAGGAAAACACTCACTGCGATGCCCCAATCCACCCATGACATGCTCAGCCGAAATCGCAGTCGAGTGTTGGACGGGACCACCGCCCAAACGGCAGCAATCAACCCCAGAATCGTGATCAGTACGCTTGTGTCTATTGCAGAAGTATTCGGCATGGAATCGGAGAGTCAACGCAATTGGAAAGCACGCATTGAACCATGCCCGTTCGTATCTCGCGATGACTCTGCGCCTGGCCCACCAGCCGTAGCCTCTGTCCCTGGCAGCACGTTCTGAGCAGTGGTGTGGAGAGGGTAAGGCAAGAACCGCTGTTGTTATCCAATCAGCCTTGGGTGACCGGTATCAAAACGCCCGCTGAAGAAAATCTCCTCAGCGGGCGTTGTCATCGGCACACTCGTTTTTGCTCTTACAGACTGATAGCTCGCGCAGAGTCCTGAAGAGGTGGGCAACTGTCTGGGTTCGTCACAAACGTTGGTTTTTTCTTCTCCTCGGGTTGCTGCTCACGAGGGATCTCAGAGATGACCTGGGACTGTTGTGGCAGCAGAAAATGCGCCAGTGCAGGCAGCAGAATCAATGCACCAAGCATGTTAAAGATGAACATGAACGCCAGCAAAATCCCCATGTCGGCTTGGAATTTAATTGGCGAAAACGCCCACGAAGCCACGCCCAGCGCGAGTGTCACCCCGGTCAGCATCACAACCTTCCCGGTAAACGTTAGCGCTCGGTAGTAGGCTTTGGACAGGCTTTCACCTTGGCGAAGTTGCCCTAGGACAATTGTCAGCACGTAAAGCGCGTAATCCACGCCAATCCCTACCCCTAGCGCAATGACAGGCAAGGTAGCCACTTTGACGCCCATGCCGAGTAAAACCATCAATGCCTCAGCGAGGATCGAGGTCAATGCCAAAGGCACGATTGCACAGACCACTGCCCGCCAGGAACGGAAGGAAATGAAGCACAGCAGGATGACCGCGCCGTACACCCAGAACAGCATTTCATGGCTCGCCTTCTTGACCACAATGTTGGTCGCAGCTTCGATGCCGGCATTACCCGCGGTGAGTAAAAACTTGACGTCAGCGGTATTGTTTTTGGCTGCAAATGCTTCGACCTTGTCCACCACTCGGGTCAACGTGTCGGCCTTATGGTCTGCCAGGTACACAAACAGGGACAAAAGGTTGCAACCCTGATTGAACATTTCACGGGGCGTGCGGTTGGCCACGGTGTTAAGTGTCCATTGGTTGGGCACCAACTCGTACCACTTCGGATTGCCTTCATTCATACCGACGGTGATACGGCGACTCAGCAATGCCAGGGAGTTGGTTCCCTCGACTCCTGCGACATCGTGTATCTCCCACTCGAGCGCATCCACCAACGCCTGTGTTTTGTAGGATGTGCATTGGTCGTTCGGGGTCTCGACCATCACCACCAGCACATCACTGCTCGCCGAATAGGCTTTGGCCATAAAGGCGTTATCGAGGTTGTATCGCGAATCGCTGCGTAGCTCAGGCGCTCCAGGATCAAGGTCGCCCACTTTAAGATGCAGGCTCACCATGAAACCTGCCACTCCGAGAGCAGCAGCCACCACGATCGCAACACTGGCCCATTTGCGCTCGGTAAACAGGTCGAGGAATCGCCACACCACGTGCTTTTCGACGCCCGCCGCCTCGCAATCCTTCATGCTGCGTTCGGCCGCACGTTGGCTGACACCGGTAAAGCTCAACAGCACCGGCAACAATATCAAGTTGGTGAAAATCAGTACCGCCACGCCGATGCTAGCGGTAATCGCCAGCTCCTGAATAACGCGGATATTAATGACCAACAAGACGGCGAATCCAACGGCGTCACACAACAACGCCGTCAAGCCGGCGAGGAAGAGGCGTCGGAAGGTAAAACGTGCGGCCACAAGCTTGTGCATCCCGCGACCGACATCCTGCATGATCCCGTTCATCTTCTGAGCGCCGTGGCTAATACCAATGGCAAAAACAAGGAACGGTACCAGTATTGAATAGGGGTCCAGTGTGAAGCCGAGAATCGGCAGGATGCCCATCTGCCATGTTACGGCGATCAGCGAAGTGACGACCACCAACAGCGTGCTGCGAACACAACGCGTGTACCAGTAAACAGCGGCAGCGGCGATTACGATCGTGAGGCAAAAGAACACCAGTACCAAGCGGATGCCGTCGATCAGGTCACCCACGACCTTCGCAAAGCCCGTGATGTGCAATTCGACACCCTTGGCGCGGTACTTGTCTCTTAGCGCCTCCAGTTGCTCGGAGAACTGTTTGTAGTCGAGTGCTTTGCCGGTCTCAGGATTAGTATCCAGAAGCGGTACGAATATGATGCTGGACTTGTAGTCGGATGCCACCAACTGCTCTGCGTCGCCGGAGCGCTCAACGTTGGTGCGCGTTTGCGCGATGCTTTGAGGTGACTGGTCATAATTGTCTGGAATGACCGGACCACCATCGAGCCCTTCTTCAGTGACGCCCAGCCAACGCGTGTTGGAAGTCCATAATGACTTCAAGAACGCACGATCAACACCTGGAATCAGAAAGACTTCATCGCTCAGCGCTTTGAGCGTATCCAGGTACGCCGCGTCGAAGATCGTACCCTGCTTGACTTCGACAGCGATGCGAACCGCATTGCCGAACCCCTTCATGTCGCCTTTATGCTTCAGGTATTGCTCAATGTAAGGGTTGCCTGTCGGAATGGTTTTCTCAAAATCAGCGTTGATCTGCAGCTTGGTTGCATAGAAACCGAGTACCAATGTGATCAACAGACAAACAATGATGACTAACAAGCGATTGTTGAAGAACAGCCGCTCCACGAGCGATCCAGATCGCTTGTCAAACTCTTCCAGGCTACCGACAACCGGCTTGGTATCTTCGCAAATATCGATCTTCATTGTGTGCTCCCGACAACGCTGGACAAGCTGATCTTGTTGACGCCACGCATACCGACCACTACCAGGCTTCCATCAGCCGACTGTGTGATGCCCGCCAACGGGGGTAATTGCTTCAGCGGTGCCAGTTGAAAACTGTTGCCCTTGTCACGACTCAACAACAACTGTCCCGATTGGTTCACCAGCACAAACGTCCCGTCCTTCAACTGAACGCTGCCGGTGATGGATGCGCTGGATGGGACATCAACCTTGGTCCAGTCCGCCCCACTGTCCTCTGATCGAAAGGCGCTGCCACGCAAGCCACTCACGATCAGGTGATCATTTGAATTAACGAGTACGTCGAAGTAACTGCCCTCATAGGGTGTCTGGACGCCTACAAACTTGTTTCCGCCATCTTCAGAGCGGAATACGCTGCCTTGCTCGCCGGCAATGTAGAGGTTCGAACCACTGCCGCCGATTGAATAAAGATGCAACCCCGTAGGGTTGTCGATGTGGGATTGCCACGGCAACCAGGTCTGGCCACCATCATTCGTACGCAGAAGGAGGTTGTAGGCTCCGGTGATGTAACCTGTGCTTCTGTTGACGAAATACACGTCAAGAAATGGTTTATCCGGACCATCGGAGACCATCAGTTCGGCCGCTTTGACCTGACGCTCAATGTCGTCTGGGTCACCGTCCTTACTTTGTAATCGATCCTTCGAGGCACGAAGCAACATCTGGGCTAGCTCAATGCCGTCCAGTTGCTTATCCCACGTTTCACCGCCGTCCTTGCTGTGCAACAGGACACCACCATGACCGACAGCCCATCCCTCTTTCGCGTCGACAAATTGAACAGACGTCAATGTCACGCTCACAGGAACTTTCGCCTGACGCCACGAGACGCCATTGTCATCCGACAGCAGTACGATGCCGCGCTCTCCTACCGCTACCAAACGGTTGGCAATCGCGGTGACAGCCACCAATACCGCACGCTCGGCATACGGCGTAAATTGGGCAGGCCGCTCTAATGGCCCAGGCACGACCGCCTGAGCAGCCCAGGAAGAGGCCAGCAACAACGCGCCAGTGAGATATCCACCAATCGCTCGATTACAACGCATAGACCTTCTCCATCATTTTTTGTAATTGTTATCTGACGTTTACGCCTTTGAAGAACATGCCAATTTTCAAAAGGCGCCGGCGTGATCATTGCTAGAGTCGCCCCTATATTTCACGCCAATTTCAATCCATTCAATTAAGTTGGAACACAGACTCAATTGGCAATCTCTGCAACATTGCAAATTTCGACTGCCGCTGCATTCCGACTAATGCACGTAGACATTATTTTAATAACTTGCTGGATGACTTCGGCAACATTCGGCTGAGAGCCCTCTCGGGCCCTCAACATCCAGATCCTTCTTAACGGACACCCTCGCCCGACATAGCCTCAGGTGTAAAATCGCCCGACTTCGCATCGGTGAGCATTTTCAAATGGAAGGTATAAGAAGGATTGCTCCAGTTAGTCGCTCCAACGCCACTCCAACCACCGGTCTGCAAGTTGTAAGTTGACCACTGCAAGTTCGGATATACGAACGGCCCATCTGGCATCAGGAAAGGCAAGGCAACTTGAGTCCGCCAAAGTTGCCCTTGCCCATCCCAGCCGTCAGCCAAGACGGCGCCCCAAGTATCCTCATCAAGGTAATAACGGCGCTTGGGTACCACGTGCCGCTTGCCCGGTGCCAAATCGGCCTCTACCACCCAGACGCGGTGCAATTCCCAACGAGTCGAATCAGGATTGATGTGGTGCGGCAGCAGTTGCTTCTCAATCGATACATCTTTTTGCAGGAATTTATTGTTGTTATAGGGAATATATATTTCTTTCTTCCCTACCAGTTTCCAGTCGTAACGATCCAGGTCACCCAGGAAAATATAGGATTCGTCGTAGTACTCCATCCCTGAGTTGATATCCGAGGGGGTGTCATAACCCAGTGTCGGGGCTTTGCGCACTCGACGCTGCCCTGGAAGATATTGCCAGGCTTGACGCGGTTTGTTGATCGAGTCGACGAGGGCGAATTGCTCACCGGACTTAACGGGTGGATCAGTCATCCACACACGCAGCAACTCGGTTTGCCCTTTAAAAGTCTCCAGCGAGCCATTCTTATTGTAGTAAGGAAACATAGCTTTGTTGTAACCGCGAACGGACAGAACAAGTTTTCCGTCAGGAGTACCCACATAGTTGTTGAACGCAAAGGACGTCGCCTCCCCTACCCACGCCAACTTGTGGTTCCACATGGCCTCTGCGCCGCTTTTCGGGATCGGAAACGGAATACCACCGTAAGCCCCTTCAATCCAAACGTTACCCTCCACCATCTTGGCGCGAGTGGCGTTGGCAAACGTATTGTCGTACACCCACTGTGGAGCTGCCGCTGTACGATGAGTTGGATAAACATCCAGTCGGTAACTGTCTGGATATTTTTTCAGCATGGCTTTGATGCCGTCAGTTAACTTGTCGCCATAGGTATCCATGTTCTTTGAAGTAATGGAAAACGATGGCTTCTCATTGGCAAACGGATCCGGACGCGACTCACCATTTTTATAGCCGGCAGGTACAGTAGTGTAACCGCCATCCCAAGCCGGGATGGTGCCGTCCTTATTACCTGCTTTTTCTGCGCCCATGGGAGTGAGCGTTGTTTTAAGTTTAGCGGCTTCATCAGGCGCCACTGCGGCTAACACGTGCGAAGTAGAGAGAACAACGCCCCACATCGCAGCGCACAAGATAGTTTTTTTAGCGTACATGTTCACATCTCCTGCTCGGCTTATTTTTATAAATTAGAGTGAGCGCTGCACTGAAAACGCGACGAAGTCGCGATCTTTCAGAGACTGGCCATAGGAATAGGATTGAACCGGTGTGTTAGCGGGTTCAACACTCGTTGCTTCACCCCCGAAGAAGCCGGTGTACGACAAACTGAATTTCCAGGTTTTCAAGTAATCCGCTTTGACTCCAACACTGAAATCTCCACCGTGGTTTACGCTAAAACCAGGGTTGATAACCGATGATTTACCAAACAGGCCGTATCCCACTCCAATGGGCACAGTCAGGTCTACACCATCCAACACTTGGTAGTAGGCCGGCTCGAAAATCATGCGAATTGCACCTGCGTCGCGTGTTGAATTCGGATCAAGTGCATCGGCGTTTTTGGTGATGCTTAAACGACGGTTCCAGGCCACCTCACCAATAAAACTACCGCCTTGCCACAGAGGTCCTGCATTAAGAAGCCCGATCCAAGACACTTGGCCGTGTGCCGTCCTGCCGACTGGATAGAGCGGATGGTTGCTGTTGTTAATACCATCGCCTGGCAACACGGTGACTGCGCCAGCCCGCGGGACGAGAGGCATGTTGTCTCGAACCGAAAACTCGCCAGCAACGTTGGTGTCGCCAACGGTAGTGCTGAAACTCACGCCAAGCGCTTTGATTTTCTCTGGGTATACCAACTCGTAAGTCGTCGGCGTAAACGCCTCACTCAAATTGGTATGAACAACGGGACTCTTGGCATTGTACTGAATAGCATAGAGCCCGAACTCCCCATCGATGTCTTCTGGTCGATAGCGAAGCTGCAAGCCGCCCTGGCCAGAATCCTTGGCATCCTTGTCTTTTCCTCGGATAAAGCTCGACCCTGGTCCGGCGAGAATTCGCTCGCCACCTTCATCCAGCAGGTCGACCGTGGAAAAATAGCTGCCCGCCGCAGGCAACCGGTCAGCTTCCCAACGAAGCTGATAGTAGGCACCCAACGCGAGATTGTCCCTTAGCTGTATCTGGCCAGAGATCTGCGGGACAGGACGCACCAACTCCTTAAACTGAGTTCCAGGAACCGATAGCAGTTTGACGATATCTGCGGGTGCTTGGCCGCCTGCGATGCCGTTGGAGCCGTAAAACAAGCTCTCGCCATAGAGGACAGTGTGTTGACCCACTCGCAGAGTTGCAGGCATTTCGCCTATGTCGGCTTTTCCGAAAACAAAAGCATCCAGCAGTTCCGCCTTGCGCCCATGTAGTTTTTCGGAATCCGACGTGAACTCGTCATAGCTGACGGAAGTGGAGTTATTTGTAAATGGGGAATTGTTGTCATTTTTTCGATTGTAGACGCTGTCGTACCAACCCGCGCCACTGACACGAAGGCCCATATTATTCTTGCTCAAATCGAATTCTGACAGAAGGTCCATTCGATTCGAAATTAGACCTCTCTCAAAGTTTCGATCACCATCATCCTGGTTGGCGTCGCCTGTCAACTTCGATGACTGGTCTTTTACTCGCCAGGCAGCGCTGTATTTCAACGTGTTGTCCCAGCGTACTTTGAGGTCCTCAACGCCTGTATTAAACTCAAATGCACGCGCCATCGGTGTTGCAACAGTAGCCATTGCGGTGATGACCGCACACGCTACCGTCCGATATTGAAACAGCGGATATTCCGCGACTTTACGCTCTGCGCACGCAGGAAAGCTTATATTTTTTGTTGTTTTAACCATCATCTCTCTTCACCCACTTAGTTATTATAAGTACGTTTGGTCATGAAGAAACTGCGATTCCTACAGCCATCCCAGCAAGCAAAGTTTTATGCGTTATTATTTTCAGCCTACGGAAAACTTTCGAACAACACACTCAAAACAATGGCAATGAATCTCCTAAAAAACGTTACCTCAACGGCACCTTCCAATCGATCTGCACTGAAAAATAATTATCGTTTAATCGTCGCGAAGCTCTCGCATCACCACGCCGTTGTACCACCGTCAATTTTTATATCAGTCCCAGTAATGAAGGAACTTTCATCAGACGCTAAAAACAAAGCAGTGGCAGCGACTTCCTCGGGCTTGCCTATACGCCCCAACATGATCTTTCCAATCATAACGTCAACCCACTCAGGATTCTCCAGCAAAGGCAATGTCTGTTTGGTTTCGATCAAGCCTGGAGAAATGCTGTTCGCACGCAATCCGTAAGTGCGCCCTTCCATCGCCAGTTGTCGAGTCATCGACAGCACTGCCCCTTTCGCTGCCGAGTGCGCGATTCCAGGTAACATGCGATAGGTCGACCACGCGGACACTGAGGCAGTATTGATAATGGAGGCGCCGGGGGATTTAATCAGTTCGGGCCAGGCGGCACGTACGAGGTGGAAAACCAGATTCAACTCTTGATCGATTGTACGGTGCCAATCGTCATTCGAAATCTCGTCAACCCAGCCAAAATAAGCCATTGCGGCGTTATTGAATAAAACATCGACCCGACCGTAGGTGGAGACGGCAAGGTCAACCAATCTTTTGCACTGTTTTACATCAGTCAAATCACATTCACTGAGGGACACCATCTCCCCGCCCATGGATTGGACTTCATCAATCGTCGCTTCAGCCGCTTCGCGATTGATATCACAACCTACAACTTTTGCACCTTGTCGGGCGAACATCAATGCCGCAGCTCGCCCCATCGAACCACCTGTCCCTGTGATGATACAAACTTTTCCCTTAAGACGATCACTCATAACGTTCTCCTACGTATTGGGTAGACAACGTGTTGAAATCGCGCCCTATCCCGACAGCCATCTAATGACTGACCGAGTCAGGAGCGACTGACAGGGTGAATCCGGTATACGTTCACCTGACAGAAATGCTCACTGTATAAGTGACAACTGCGAGTCATTCGCCGAACAACCAAAAAAGGTGAAGATTATTCGATATATCCTTCATCAACATGTCAGCGCTGAACTTATTAACGCCCGGTCTTACGCTGCGTTTTTTTTGTCACGAATGCGATTGAGCGTGGTATTGACCGCCTCGCAGTAAGAGGTTTCCATCCCATCGGCAAAGGCCTGTTCTTCTGGGCTTCCAACTTCCACACCCTCAAGCGAGAATGTGAAGGTAAAGCGCAGAAACAACGTGCCGTCCGCTTCTTCTTCGATAATATTCTTGATAATGCCGCGCGCCTTACCAGAAATACGCACGAATTCAACGCGTTCATGTGGGAACAGTGTGATCAGCTCTTGCAAAGTCTCGCCATTCAACAACACTTCGCGAATGAACGGATTACCGCCTTCGGCCTCTTCCACCACGGTGCATTTCTTGATCGGCAGGACGTAACCGATAGGGTTGCGCGCCTTCTCTTCCAAGCCTTCCCATACTTGATCCCGATTCAATTGAACCGAACCCGCCGGGTTGACTTCCAAGCGCTTACTTACATTAATCATGTTGCTCTCCTTTTATTATCAAATTTGCAGCCGCTGATTGGCCGCGCACCATAAACTGCATTGTTTAAATGAAAGTAAAACTTCAGATAGCCAAGTATCCGCCGTCCACCGACAAGGAAGATCCAGTCACAAAACTTGAAGCATCGGACAGGAGCCACAATGCAGCCGCGGCCACCTCTTCGGGCTTTCCAAAGCGCCCTATCGGGTGACGCTCACGGAGCGCCTGAAACTGATTGGCGAAGTTGTCTTCCTGGCTCAGGCGAAGAATCATCGGCGTTTCAATGATGCCTGGGAGGATGGCGTTGACGCGGATACGTTGGGAACCGTAGTCCACGGCGGCGGCCTTGGTGAGACCCAAGACGCCATGTTTCGCCGCGACATAGTCGGAAGCGGCGGCGATGGCTACAGCCCCTAACGCTGAAGCAGTGTTGACGATCGACCCTCCACCGGATTCGAGCATTGCGCGCACCTGGTGCTTCATGCAGTAGAAGACGCCGGTCAGGTCGACCTTGATGATTCGGTCCCAAGCTTCGGCGGAGATTTCATGCAGGGGCAAGTGGCTCTGTTCAATGCCCGCATTATTGAAAGCGCCATGCAGGACGCCGAATCGACTCACTACTTCGTCGACTGCCGCCTTCACGGCCGCCTCGTCCGTAATGTCACAAGGGATTGAATGAACCAAACCGCCACTGGCTTGAACGATTTCAACCGTATCGTTCAGACCGGCGATGTCCCGGTCCAGCATGATGACTCTGGCACCCGCTTGGGCAAACGCAATCACCGAGGCTCTGCCGATACCACCTGAGGCACCAGTGACAATAATATTGCGCTGTTTCAAATCAATCATAGCAATTTTCCATTGGCGACTTTTTTGTTATTCATCTCATTGTTGGCCAGTGCCGCATGGAGCCTTTCACTGGAAATTTCCAACAACCATGACTGCCTTTGTCTATGCTCCTGTTCAGCGGTTAGGCTGATCAGAGTCTCAACTTTAGGGAGCTGGGCGGTGGCTGGCTAGACGAAAAAAACACTAAAGACTGTTGCTTGAACGCACCAATGCGCAATTGCAGCACTATGATCTGACGGGATGCAGTATTTACCAGCGTAATGCTTCCACTGCCGAACAACTCCATGCTCAAATGCGGCGCCTCACCGATCCCGACACTGCGGGCTCAATGGCAATACGGAGCTTCAGCAGACAACAGGCACCGAGCAGAGACGACTGCAAACGCGGTGAAATGCTGATTAGCTCAGGGCAAGGGAGGCTGCAAACCTGAACGACTTGCTTCGCCCGGATCTTGCCACTGCACACCATGAATTTTGCAAGGGATAACGTTGAATGAATGACCTGAACGACCTGTATTACTTCGTACTTGTCGTCAAGCATGGCGGGTTTTCACCCGCCGCGAGAGCAACAGGTATCGAGAAAACCTTGCTCAGCCGTCACATCGCCTTTCTCGAAAAGCGTATCGGCGCACGCCTGCTGCATCGCACCACCCGCCAAGTTTCGCTGACTGAAGCAGGCCAGCACTTCTATACGCTGAGCCAAGCGGTAGTGGACGGCGCGCAGACTGCCTATGAGAGCGTGGAACATCTTCGCCGCGAACCCGTAGGCCTCGTGCGCTTAAGCTGCCCACAAGTCATGGCCCGCACCTACCTGTCCCCCCTCATGCCCATCTATATGGCCAAATACCCTAAAGTTCGCTTGGAACTGAGCGCCGTAGACCGGGAAGTTGATCTGTATGAGGAGCGGCTCGACATTGCGCTACGAGCACGTACCTACATCGAAGAAACCGCGGCGCTGGTTGCAAAAACCCTGGGCACCGTAAGACGGATACTCGTTGCCAGTCCCGAATTTCTGGATCGCGTGGGCAGGCCCGCCACTATCAAAGCCCTGTCAGCAATTCCGACACTTTGCCTTCCGGCCGATGTACACGATGGTTTAGGCCGCTGGCTTCTCTATAACACTGCGAACGAGGAGGTTTTACTTCCTCACACACCTTGCTTAATCTCGGACGATTTGAGCATGCAACTGGATGCCGCGATTAACGGCCTGGGCATAGCGATGTTGCCAGAACCGATCGCTGTTCATTCGGTTCGCGCCAAAACTCTTGAGGTACTTCCCTTATGGGTCGGCCCCCCACACCTCATTCACCTGGTTTACCCAAAACCCAAAGGAATGCTGCCCTCAGTTCGTAGCGTGATCGACTATTTGAGCCTGCATTTGCCTCAGCTCATTCTGGACGGGACCATCACTGACGAAACATCGGTCTGAGTTATTGCCAGACCGATTGCTGACTTTTTAGTACACGACTCACCATTTCACGCAGCCATTTATTTTGCGGGTCGCGATGGAAGCGATCATGCCAGTACAAGTCAATTTCAAAGGCTGGGATTGGCAATGGCAAGGGCTGAATAACCAGCGGGAAAAAGCGCGCGAGTGACCTGCCCAACGCACAAGGCAGCGTCCAGACCATATCGCTTTCCAGCAATAAATGCGGACTGGATAAATGATGAGGGACGCGCATCTTGATGCAATCTTTCCCACCCGCATCAATCAGGGCCCGCTCCACCGCTTGATTGCCGGTCCTCCCCGCCTCAACCAGCAGATGATCACAGGCAATGTAGTCTTCCAAGGACAGCGGCTCACCGGCCAAAGGGTGATCACGACGCATAGCGCACACGAAATGCTGGGAAAAAACGGGTAGGCGATGAATATCGGTTTGGAGGGTCGGCATAAACCCTAGCGCCAGGTCTATCCTGCCGGTTGCCAAACCATTGAGGGTTTCATCCATCCCACCACCGACGGTATTGATCCGCGCAAATGGTGCAACGCTGGATAGCTTTTTTAATATCGGCGGAAGGCAAACGACCTCACCCACATCAAGCATTCGGAGGGTGAACGTTTTTCGGCACAGACCGGGGTCGAACTCAATCATCTGGCTCTCCACCGCCCTGATCAGGGTCAGCGACTCCAACAGCCGTGGCGCAACCTGAACGCAGAACGGCGTAGGTTCCATGCGCCGGCCCACCAGCATGAACAACCGGTCACCATACGTCTGACGCAAGCGTTTGAGGCTACTGCTAACTGCTGACTGAGTGACCCCGAGATTCTGCGCCGCGATTGAGGTCGAATGATCTCGCCAAAGCGCCTCAAAAATATAAAGCAGATTTAAATCTTTCATCACCGCGCCTTGACCACTAATTTCAAAAAAAACAAAACGCCTACTGGCCAACCTCTACCGGCTACGACCAGCAAGCGCTTAGGCACGTGTACTTGAAGGGATGCTACGCAGTGGCCCGGATCAGATGAGTTTCAGGCGCGCTGGCAAACACAGGGGAGAGATCAATATTGATGCGATAATCGTTAATAAGATGATGTTCGTTGAATCGCAGCACCACGCAGCAAGGCACGCCGACGGTGACACCATTGTGCTTGGTGTAATAGCTATCGAACTCGAGAATGGTGACATTCTCCGACGGAGTCCACTCACCCGTTAAAACGTGCTCCATCGAAACGATTTGGGTATTGAATACGTCGACCCCCTCCTTGATCGCCGCTTTGCCAACCAACTTAGGAGCGTTACCAAATCGAAATACGACATCGTCTGCAAGAAAAGTCAAAAAGCCTTTGAGGTTCTTGCTGTCGATGTAGTCAAACATCTCTTTCAATGCGTAGCTCATAGAGTCGTTCTCGTTTGTTGTTGTTGTTTTCTGGAGTCGACTCTATTTTCAGCCCATTGATATGGCAATACAGCAAAAACACCAAAGCCTGTTGCGCTGTAGCACCAATCATGCGGTCGGTTCACCAACCTCAAAACATCAGCCGCGGGCACCGCAACAAAATCGTTTTCGCGGCGCGATTGCTTCGTCATACGTATCGATTACTTAGCAACAAAACGTCGCCAGCTTATTTGGATTTTAAAAGCCTCCCGCAAGCCCATCACGCCCCCACGCCTCCTCCAGCTCAGCCCTATGCTGTGGCGGTGCTATATCCAGCATCTTGCGCACCCGTTGTTTGAGCGTCAGCCCACGCAAATCGGCCACACCAAACTCGGTGACAATGAGCCCAGCATCGCTGCGAGGTATGGTGACCGGCCCGCCCAGCCGGGCAACAATTCGACTCTTGCTCCGCGCGCTAGAGGGCAGAGCAATAATCGGAAGACCGCCCTTTGACAGGTGCGCCCCGCGTATGAAGTCCAATGATCCCCCAATGGCTCCCAGGTAACTGCCTGCGGCGACTTCAGAATTGACCTGGCCAGTAAGATCCACCTCAACTGCCGAATTAATCGCTACCAAACGATCCAGGCTACCCAACACCTGGAGATCATGAGTGTAAGAGCTGGCCCGCAATTGTACGGAGGGATTTTGATGAACGAACTGATGAAGCGCTTGGCCTCCAATCAGAATGCCGCCAACACTGACGCCGAGGTCTCGACTCTTGCGAGAGTTATTGATCACACCACTTTGTATCAGTCGCCTGACACCGTCACCGATGCTGCCGGTGTGTACACCAAGATTCTGATGATCAGCTAAAGCACTGAGCACTGCGTCTGGAACAGCACCGATGCCCGTCTGTAGAGTCGAACCATCTTCGACCAGACCAGCGATATGTTGGGCTATTTGAATATCGACTTCGCGAATACTCCCTGCATCCGCGTCGCTCGCCAGAGGGGTACGATCGGTGTAGATCACGGCATCAAGATCACTCAACCGTAAAGTGCGCTCACCGTGGGTCCAAGGGGCCTGCTGGTTGACCTCTCCAATCACCACAGCGGCGTATTCCAACGCACTAATCAAGTACTCGTTTGCCAGGCTGAGGCTATGTCGACCGAGCGCATCAGGCGGCGATAGCTGGAGCATCAATACATCTATCCGCAATTCGCCACTGCGCAAAAGCTCAGACATTTGCGAATAGTGGCAAGGCAGAATATCCAGCACTCCGGCATCGGCCAATTTGCGATTGGCACCCGCACCACAATAAGCGAGAAAATCCACGGCATCCGCATGTTCGGGCCGACAGGTATCAGTGTTGGAAATTCCAAGCAAAACCCGAATACGACTGAAGTCATGGCGCTGAGCCATGAGCGCACGGCTGAGGACGATCGGCTCCGCGTTAGCCTGCCCCCATAACACAGTGTCACCGGGCCGGATCAAACTTGAGAGATCCGGTGCATCGGGATTTAGTTCGATAGCCATTAAAGTTGCCCGCAAAAAAGAGCCGGCCGCTGGAGCGCAGGGCTGATGGGGAAGCGGCGGCCCTTGTGGCCGCCCTGGGGATCAAAAAACCGACGACGGATGTTTCGCCAGTGGAGTGACCTGGATGGTCATGTAGGGGAAAAGCGGCAGGCTTGACAGCAAGTTATGCAATTCGTCGTTGCTCTCGACGTCAAAGATGCTGATGTTCGAGTACTTGCCCACTACACGCCAAAGATGCGGCCATTTGCCTGAATTTTGAATATCAATGGCACGAGCCTTCTCGGCTATCTTGATCTGTTCGACCTGTTCGAGTGGAATGTCCCGAGGAATATTTACGGTCATTTCTACGCAGTACAGCATGTTGTGCTCCAAGTATTGTTGTTGAAAGAGCGCCACCGATGCCGGCGGCGCAGTGACTCAGACCAGCTCTTCGGTGACGAAGGGCTTAAGTTGGCCGATGAATGCCTTGCCATGTTCAAACCAGGCTTTACGGATATCGGAATCCATGTAGACCTGATATTCCGCCTCGCTGGCAAACCAGCACTCACCGATAGCGTCTATACGGCCCACGTCCAGGTAGGGCACATGGGTGTCAGTAGGGTTACCAGCAACCAGGCGCACTTCGTATTTGTGCAACCCAGGCATTCCCGCAGACATCTCGAAATGAACAACGCACTCCTTACGGAACTGTGCGTCGCTCATGCCTTCAGGTTTAACCAATAGATAAAGAATACGGATCATCACGGCCTCGATGTTTGGATGAAGATTCGCAATCAAGCGGTCTTCGGGTTTTGGGGGGGTGTCGGGGCGGTGCCCGGTATTGCAGTGACCTGGGCGTCCAGCTCTTCGATTCTGAGACCCTTAGTTTCCGGGAGCAGCAGCAAGGCCACGACGGAGATAGCGTAAGCGCCTAGACAGAACATTCCGATGGCTTGAGCCAGGCCAACATGGGCTGATAGGAGGCCAACGCCGGTGATGGCGGTGGCGCCGACGGATTTGCCGACATTGTAAGAAAAGCCCATGCAGGTAGTTCGCACATGAGTTGGGAACAACTCGCTGAGAAATGGACCAAGCGCTGCATACATACCGATGGCGGCGAACCCTACTAGAAAGCCCATGATGTGAGTGATCAGAGGGTTGAGCGGGAGCAGCATGTAGGTAACGGTGACAATCCAGGAGATCAGTGACAGAAGGATAAGAGTAGGACGCCGCCCCAGTTTGTCAGATAGGTAAGCGGTGCTTGCGAAACCAGCAAAACAGCCCGCCGCCATGACTAGGATAGTAGCGATCAACGAAGCTGACTCCACTCCCCTGTCCTTAAGTAGCGAAGGGATCCACACCAGAATTACATAACAACCAGCTTGAAGGCCGATCACCAACAGGCTGGATAGAATGGTCAATCTAAAATACTGCGGTTGGAATACGGTCCAGATCGAAGCTTTGGGCGCTTTGCTCGCAGCCGCCTGCACAAAAGCATCGGAATCTTTAACATGCCGGCGGATGAACAAAACTATTAGGGCCGGAATGACGCCAAACCAGAAGGCCACACGCCACGCCAGTTCGGGTGGAAACACACTGAGGATGACGGTGATGATGATGACCGCGCCGGCCCAGCCGAGTGCGAAGCCCGACTGCACAAAGCCCATCGCGCGACCACGGTTATTGGGGCTGATAACCTCTGCCATCAACGCAGCACCTACCGCCCACTCGCCGCCAAAGCCAACACCCTGCAAGGTACGAGCTATCAGAAGCTGTTCGTAGTTCTGTGCAAAGCCGGCAACCACACCAAAGAAAGTAAACCAAACAATAGAGAAGATCAGTATGCGCACACGGCCATGCCGGTCGGCGAGAATACCGGCGATCCAGCCGCCGATTGCCGCCGACAGCAGCGCTGCAGTTCCGACCATGCCGGCCTCGGCCTTGGTAAGTCCCCACAGCCCGATAATAGTAGGCAGCAGAAAGCTGAACATCTGCATGTCATAGGAATCAAGTGCCCAACCGGAGTAGCAGGCCCAGAAGGTCTTGCGTTCGCGAGGCGAGCCTTTCCTGTACCAATCGAACATATTGACGTTCCTTATTGTTATTGAGTTTCTGCTCTTGGCTCGACTGGCCAGGATGCGGTTGTTGCCAAGTTCAAAACTTTTAAGCGGCTTCGCTTCAACGGCTGCGTTCAGAACCTGCCTTTGCAGCATGAGGGAGATTTCCCTGGACGCCCATTTTTGGTTGTGAAAGGCCCTCTTTCACATTGCCAAACATCACTCACATCACTCAGAACGTGAGATCAATTGATCTTGCACCATGCTTGCAACAAGCTGCCCATTGCGCTGGTAGATGCGCGTAGTCGCCATTCCATGGCCAGACAGAACGCGATGAGGGTCATTGAGAAAAAGCAACCAGTCGTTGGCATCAGGCTGCGGACTGTGAAACCACAGGCTGTGATTGACGTTACTGACGTTGTAATGCTGCCACCTGTCCGGTATAGAAACCGAAGGAGCCAAACTCCGGTTAAGCCAACAAGCGGACATGTATGCAAGAGCAGCATGGTGCAGACAGCCCTCATGCGGCAGCGACTGGTTTAGACGCACCCAGTAGCCAATCTCACCACTAGCCTGCAGTTGATCCATGCGTTTTTCATCGTGAATTGGCCGCACATCCAAGACAGGGCAATCCGTAAAGCGCAATTGAAACGACTCAAAGCAACGTGGATGACTGGCCGCCAGTTCAGCAAGAGTTGGAAGGCTTTCTGGTGCCGGCAAGGTACGTTCAAGTTGATAGGGTCGCCCGCGGTCCGGCTCGCAAACCTGGAACGATGCGTTGGCACTGAAGATCAAGCCCGTGCCTTGCACGCCATACACATGCCGATTGGAGAGATTCCGGTCGTCCTGCAACAACTCCACGCTGTATTCGATGGAGTCCAGCGGGTGGGCCTCTTGTAAAAATGTCATTTGCAGAATGCTGGGGCTGCGCCCGTTTACGCTTTGCGCTGCCGCCCAAAGCGCTTGGGCGATCAACTGTCCGCCATAGACGCCGCCGCTGACGTCGATATCGCACACATGACTGCGGTATCGGTTCTGCCCATCCGAATCCAGAGCTAGCAACTCGATCAGGTCGCGCTGGTCCCAATATTGTCTGGAATTGTGCAGCATCATGGTCGGCGCCCTAAAACCCAGCAGCCGAGGCGACAGTGACGAAGGAAAAGTCCAACGGCACGGGAGTCAGCTCTTGAAGGCGCTCAGCTGTTGTTCCGCCAACCAGTTCCAGCACTTTCACGCCCTCAGACGTCAACTCCAACGTGGCAAGGTCGGTGTACACCCTGCTTACGCATCCCAGCCCGGTTAATGGGTACGTGCATTGAGCCAGGAACTTGCTCTGCCCGTCCTTTCCAAGGTGGTCCATCATCACGAATATGCGCTTGGCACCAATAGCCAAATCCATCGCCCCACCCACTGCAGGAATGGCGTCCGGGGCCCCTGTGTGCCAGTTGGCCAAATCACCGTTTGCAGCAACCTGAAAGGCACCGAGCACACAGACATCCAAATGTCCGCCACGCATCATTCCGAACGAATCGGCGTGATGGAAAAACACTACACCCGGGAGTGGTTTGATCGGCTCCTTTCCGGCGTTGATCATGTCCCAATCTTCTTCGCCAGGAGGCGCTGCGACCCATCTACCCAGCACGCCATTTTCGCTGTGAAGGAAAATATCCTTGTCTTCCGGAAGGTGGTTTGCGACTAAGGTCGGCAGTCCAATACCCAGGTTGACGTAGGCGCCTTCGGGAATATCGCGAGCCACGCGAGCAGCTATTGCATTGCGAATGTCTTTGTCCATTTCGATCACCCTACCTGTTGCTGTGCTGGCGCTACATCGGTGCGCAGGACAATGTGTTTTACGAAGATGCCAGGGGTGATCACCCGCTCCGGGTCTAGCTCCCCTAGCTCCACCACACGACCTACAGAAGCAATCGTACTGCTCGCGGCCATCGCCATGATCGGACTGAAGTTACGCGCGGTTTTGCGGTACACGAGATTGCCCCAACGATCACCCTCCTCTGCGTTGATCAGTGCGTAGTCCACGTTGATGGGGTACTCCAACACGTAATTACGACCATCGATAACTCGGGTTTCCTTCCCCTCGGCCAGCAGCGTGCCGTAGCCGGTTGGCGTGTACAAAGCGCCAATACCGCACCCTGCCGCACGCAAACGCTCAGCGAGGTTGCCTTGGGGAACGATTTCCAGCTCAATTTTGCCGGCCCGATACAGCTCCTCGAACACGTAGGAACCAACCATCCGCGGATAAGAGCAGAGGATACGGCGCACTCGGCCGGCCTTGAGCAGCGCGGCCAAGCCGGAGTCGCCTTGACCCGCATTGTTACTGACGAGTGTCAGGTCGCGTGCCCCTTGGGCAATCAATGCCTGAATCAAGTCATCAGGCATACCGGCCCCACCGAAACCGCCAACGGCGACCACGGCTCCGTCAGGAATGTTCGCCAGCGCGTCAGCGGCGCTAGGCAACAGCTTGTTGATCATCGCTATACATCCTTTCTAGTTCTTGTGGCCAGGCGGAAGTCTGGCGAGCAGTGCAAGGCGCTACCCCGCGTTAGAGTCAGCTTGCCAGTGCCCTCTAAGGGCCACAATTTCAGACTTCGGAAGGGCGGATTAATGATCGATTAAAGGGCCCATGTAGGACCAAGAAAGCGCTACCAAATGATACGGACGCGAGCACACAAGACACCCATCTCATGACAGGAATACTGTATATGCCAAGCAGCCGCGAGCGTGCCCGCCCGCTCGCGCGGGGGCATTAGACAGGGAGAAATAAAGCGAATGCCGCAATGTCTCGTTCAAGCGCTCTAGGCGTTTCGGTAGCGCTCAATCAGACAATCGGCGAACTCGCGAGCAAACGTTGATAGACCATCAAAATCCTGAGCGCATAACTGGAATGTTCTCATCGCCCAAGGGTCGAGCAGTTGGCAGGCACCTATTTCTTGCCGCCCTTTTAAACGGTCGTAACTGGCTTGCGGAACAATAGCAATGCCGGCCCCGGCCTCCACCATCCTGAAGATAGCGTCAGAACTGGCGACTTGCACCCGAATGGTCAGCGGCAAATGCAACGCGGCCGCCGCACGACTCAGGAAAACGTTGATCGCACTGCCTTCAAGCAGTGAAACAAATGCGTATTGCAGCGTTTCCTTGAAGAACACTTTCCCGCCCTTAAGAATTGGGTGATCCAAGGGAGCGATGACCATCAAGCGACTGGACACAAATGGCACGCTTTGCAACCCGTCAGTGACAACGCTACCAGAGACAATGCCAAGGTCGGTGCTACCTTCGCGCACGGCCCGCACAATGTCGTCACTGAGCCGTTCGCGCATATCAATGTGCACATCCGGGTGACCAATCAAATAGTCACCCACTACTGGCGGCAGGTACTCGGTAATCGCGGTGGTATTGGCCTGCAATCGCAATTGTCCCTTGAGTCCCTCGGTGTACTGCTGAAGATCACCCGTAAGCATCTCCAGCTGAGCCAGAATGACCCGCGCGTGCTGCAGGTAAGTCCTGCCAGCATTCGTCAAGGTCACCCCCTGCGGCGAGCGTTCCAGCAAACGCATGCCCAGGTTTTCCTCAAGATTCTTGATGCGATTACTGGTTGCGGGCACCGAAAGAAAAGAGCGCTCGGCGCCGCGGGTTAAGCTGCTGGTTTCCGAAATATTGATGAACAATCGGAAATCAGTAATATCGAAATGCATCGCCATGGTCGGGATGTCCTGCCAAGTGAGACCAACTGTACTCAGGGTACATTAAGTCAGCCTAGTGGCGCTCATCATAGCCACGACCGGACCAGCCGTGGCTACTTTGCAAGCACAGGAAGCAGAATTGATTTCAATTCCAGTGCGAAGGCTCAAAGACAAATCCCTCACCCTGCCGACGGATGTACCCGCAATGCGGCTCACCGAAATGCACCGGCATGATCAGAGCCTCACGATCAGCTGCTGTATTGAGGAACTCCAAACGGGTCCGGCGAGCGATGTCTTCCCAGATGCAATATCCAGAGTTGATGTCCGGACGGACAATCTGGATAGGGCTATGCAGAATATCGCCACAGAAAATCCCCTCCTCACCTTGCGAGCGCACGCGGAACGCCACCTGGCCTGGACTGTGCCCGGGAGCCGCCTCTACAACCAGGCAATCAGCAATTTCCTCCCCCGGCACCATCATCTGTCCGAGCCCTTCGTTGATGATCGGCATCACGCTGTCAAAAAATGACTCGCCGAACACATCGATCACACCGGACTCTTTATTTTTACCCTGATCGCAGAAGTCGAAATCGTCTTTGGGGAAGTGGTATTGCGCATTGGGGAAGGTCGGCACCCAGCGGCCATCCTGCCAGGTAGTATTCCAACCCACATGATCAGAATGGAGGTGGGTTATCACCACGTGAGTGACTTTTTCAGGAGGAGCCCCCGCAGCTATCATCCACTCGCGTACCAAGGTATTGAGCATATTCATACGCGCAATGCCTGGACGAGGCTTGAGGTTACCCACACCAGTATCGATCACGATAATGTTGCTTCCTGCGTGCACTACCCAAAACTGAATGGTGACCAGCAGTTTGTTCATGTGCTCAATCCAGTGATTCGGCGCCATCAAATCCCGATATTGTTGCAGCACGCCATCTTCCATGGTTGGGAACAGGAACGCTGGATCATGAGTCGGACCCGCGTACTCAAGAATACGGGTAACTTTAATATCTCCGATCATGCGGGACTGCATCATGGCACTACACCTCAACATTTTTTGTTAGTAGCGGCTACGCCGCAAGTTTTCACGGATTATCTGCTGCCCGCGCATGCTGCGCAGTTCGTATCTCGTTAAGTGCACCTTAAGAAGCGCTTAACTCGTGTCCTATCAAACGCGCTCAAACACCGCAGCCAGCCCTTGGCCACCGCCGATACACATCGTTTCAAGGCCATAGCGCGCGTCACGACGGCGCATTTCATGCAGCAAAGTGGTCATGATGCGCACACCTGTAGCACCGATTGGGTGACCCAGGGATATGCCAGATCCATTGACATTGACGCGGGAGAAGTCGTCCAGGCCCCACGCCTTGAGCACGGCCAGCGCTTGGGCGGCGAATGCTTCATTGACTTCAATAAGATCCATATCGGCGAGGCTCAGACCCGTACGCGCAAGCAGTTTTGCGGTCGCTGGCACCGGCCCGATCCCCATTCGGGATGGCTCGCATCCAGCAGCAGCCCAATCAACCAGACGAGCCAGTGGAGTCAACCCGTAGTGTGCGGCATATTCCGCTGACACCACCAAGCAACCCGCTGCAGCGTCGTTCTGCTGGCTGGAGTTGCCTGCAGTGCAGATGCCTTCAGCACGTAAAAGTCGCAATGCACTCATGCTCTCAAGCGTGGCGTCCTCTCGGATGCCTTCGTCCGTCGCTACACGAGTGACGCTATTGCGCTTACCAGGCACATCGAGCGCAACCACCTCATCGTTAAAGCGCCCATCGCGCCACGCGGCGGCAGCATTCTGATGACTGCGTACCGCAAACCTGTCGGCTTCCTCGCGACTGATTCCATAGTCATTAGCCAGATTGTCGGCTGTTTCGGGCATACCGGAAATATGCCCGAAACGCTCTACCGGCTGCGATCGTACACGACCACGCTCTAGACGATCGTGGAAACTCACACTGCCGGCGCGCGCGCCCCAACGCATGTCAGTGCTGTAGTACTCGATATTGCTCATGCTCTCCACGCCCACCACCAATACCGCTTGAGCACGGCCGGTCTGTACTTGCATGGACGCATCGATGACAGCCTGTAAGCCAGAACCGCAACGCCGATCCAGGGTATAACCAGGCACTTCAACAGGCAGTCCAGCGGACAAAGCCGCATAACGCCCCATACAGGGAGCTTCACTGGACGAGTAGGACTGCGCAATGATCACCTCATCCAACGACTCCCCGGGTATCCCTGTGCGCGCCATGAGTTGCTGAATCATGAATGTCGCTAGCTGATCGGCGCTAAGTGGCGCCAATGCGCCGCCAAACTTTCCAATAGGTGTGCGTAAAGGCGAAACAATTAGCGCGTCTTTCATTGCAGCTAAACCTCAATAGGGGGGCAATGCGCGCAGCATGGGCGGTCGGCTAGCGTCGCGGCAATTTTGTATCGCGAAAGCCTGCCTTTTGCGTGGCTTAAGCGCCCCCTTTCCATCCCCCCACCCAAAGCACATTTTATCTCCCCTTCGAACCACCACTACTGCTGCGTCCGACCACGTCATCACTGCTTATTTGCCTTTTTCCTGCGACCAGGACAAGGGATACCCAACGGACTTACTCATGTCCCACGCCGCTGATTGTCCGCCTTATTAGCCATTTGTTGACCCCGTCTTCCGGAAAAGCTAATTCCCTCCACTCCAGAGCTGCTTGCATCATGCGCCGTACAACTTCAGCGGATGCTAGACATGCTTAGTTTCGATCCATCCCAGTGGCTGGGACGTACCCAGGAGGTACATGACCAGCTCAGCCGCAATCTAATTCAGCGCATTGCGGCGACCTTCAATGTAGCTGCCCCCGGTCACGGCGAAGAACTCCCATGGCTTTGGCACTGGTGTTTCTTCAGTGAGTCGTTCGATAGCAGCAACCTTGGAGCCGATGGACATCCGAGCTTGGGCACCTTCATGCCGCCTGCCCACGGACGCAATCGTATGTGGGCAGGTGGGCGCCTGGAATTTCTGGAGCCCCTACGTGTAGGTGGTGAAGCCACACGCAAGACGCGTATCGAGAAGATCACCGAAAAATCTGGAAATACAGGCTCTTTGCTGTTTGTCACTCTGGTGCACGAGTACTGGCAGGAGGAGCGGCTGTGCATTTTGGAAGAACAGGACATCGTTTACCGCGAGCCAAGCCCCCCCAAATTGGGTAATGGTGATCCGGTACCAGAATGGGACTGGCAAGAAAGCGTTAGTCCTAGCCCGGTGTTGTTGTTCCGCTACTCCGCGCTGACATTCAACGCCCATCGAATTCACTTCGATTGGCCGTATGTGACCGAGGCCGAGGGCTACCCCAACCTGGTAGTGCAAGGCCCGCTAACTGCCACCTTGAGCATGGCCGCTTTTGTCCGCGCCAACCCCTTGGCCCGCGTATACCGCTTTGCTTTCCGTGGTGTGCGCCCGCTGATAGCGCCGGATGACTTTCTGGTTGCCGGTCGCCACACAGGCCTGGGCAGCGCTGAACTCTGGGCAAGCAACGCCAGCGGCCTATGTCAGAGCGCCGTAGTTCATTTTGACTGACCCCAATAAAAAATTGCGTTCGCCATTGCCGCGCATGCTTATTTCGAGGAACACCCGATGACCCACAGCAACAGCGAAGACATTAAATCCATCCGTGAAGGCGTACGCGCGCTGTGCGCCGAATTCGACGCTGCCTACTGGCGCAAGATTGACGAAGAGAAAGGCTTCCCGGAACGCTTCGTCAGCGCCATGACGGAAGCTGGGTGGTTGTCGGCAATGATCCCTGAGGAATATGGTGGTTCCGGCTTAGGCTTGGCTGAAGCATCGGTGATCCTGGAGGAAGTAAACTATTGCGGCGGCAACTCCGGCACTATTCACGGCCAGATGTACAACATGTTCACCCTGTTGCGTCACGGCAGCGAAAAGCAAAAAAGCTACTACCTGCCCAAGCTTGCGAGTGGAGAATTGCGTCTGCAATCGATGGCGGTGACCGAACCGACCACTGGCACCGACACCACCAAGATCAAGACAACGGCTGTGAAACAAGGTGATAAATACATCATCAACGGGCAGAAGGTGTGGATCTCCAGGGTTCAGCATTCGGACTTGATGATCCTTCTTGCCCGTACTACACCACTGGCTGAGGTAACGAAAAAATCCGAAGGGATGTCCATCTTCCTCGTAGATCTGCGTGAGACCATCGGTAAAGGCTTAACCGTTCAGCCTATCGCCAACATGGTCAATCACGAAACCAACGAGTTGTTCTTCGACAACCTTGAGTTGCCTGCCGACAGCCTGATCGGTGAAGAGGGTAAAGGGTTCAGATACATCCTCGACGGCCTTAATGCCGAGCGCACATTGATCGCCGCCGAATGTATCGGCGATGGTCGCTGGTTTATCGAAAAATCCAGTGCGTATGCTCGTGATCGCGTGGTTTTTGGCCGTCCAATCGGACAAAACCAAGGTGTGCAATTCCCTATCGCCGAAGCGCACATTGAGGTCGAAGCGGCCGACTTGATGCGCTGGCGTGCCTGTGAAGAATACGACAGCGGGATCAACGCTGGGGCCAGCGCGAACATGGCCAAGTACCTGGCAGCCAAGGCCTCATGGGAAGCGGCCAACGCCTGCATGCAGACTCACGGCGGCTTTGGTTTCGCCTGCGAATACGATGTCGAGCGCAAGTTCCGTGAGACCCGTCTGTATCAAGTCGCACCGATCTCCACCAACCTGATTCTTTCGTACGTTGCCGAGCACCTGCTCGAACTGCCACGCTCGTTCTAAGGGGAAAGCAAAAATGCAAAACCCGACGATGCGTTCTGCCCTCTTCGTTCCGGGCAACCGCCCGGAGCGCTTCGTAAAGGCATTTGTTAGCGGTGCTGACATCGTTATCGTTGACTTCGAAGACTCTGTCGAAGAAGAACAAAAGGCCAAGGCGCGCGCTAATCTGGTCGCCTTCCTGAACGAAAATACCAGCGCTCGTGTCTGGGTACGCGTGAACATGGCCGGGCATGCCGAACATGAAGCCGACGTGGAGATGTGTCGCCACCCGGGGGTCGACGGGATCTTTCTGCCCAAGGCTGAAAGTGCGGATCAAGTGCTCCGAGTGACGGCTACGGGCAAGCACGTTATTCCTATCGTCGAGAGTGCGATCGGCTTGGATGTACTGCCGTCTATGGCACGCGTGCAAGGTGTAGCGCGATTGACCTATGGCCGACTGGACCTCGGGCTGGATCTTGGCCTGACGGTGACCAGCTTTGGTGCAGAACGCATGTTCGATCACGTCAGATACGCGCTCTTGCTACAGACGCGTCTTGTAGGCTTGGCCGCACCGCTGGAAAGCGTGTTTTCGAATATCGAAGACAACGAGCGACTACAGCATTACGCGCGCACCGCTGGCAGCATGGGCTTCGCGGGCATGTTGTGTATTCATCCCAAGCAGGTCGCCGTCGTGCACACCGCACTGGCGCCAACGGAGGATGAATTGACCTGGGCTCGCCGCATTCTTGAGGCCGCAGACGGCAGGGGTGCATTCAAACTGGATGGCGAAATGATCGACGCCCCGGTGATGGCGCGAGCCAAGCAGTTTCTGTCCTTGAGCGCATGGACTGCGCGGCCGAACGTGGACGGCGAAAGCTGACGCGTCTGGACCTACCTGATTTAAATAACACCCATAGGGAGTTGCTTTCGTCGGTACGCCCACGACGCCCACCGGCGGGAGCAACTCAGGAGGTTATTCGAACAGTCTATTGGCTGCAGCAGCGCTTTTCGTCATCACCATCACCGACATCGCCTGCTGCTTTTGACCTGTTTTGATCTTTTGGAGCACACAACAAATTATGAGAGTTTTGGTATCGATAAAGCGTGTGGTCGACTACAACGTCAAGGTTCGCGTCAAGGCGGACAACTCCGGCGTCGACCTCGCTAACGTGAAGATGGCGATGAACCCGTTCTGCGAAATCGCCGTGGAAGAAGCCGTACGCCTGAAAGAGAAAGGCGTTGCGACTGAAATCGTCGTCGTCTCCGTCGGCCCGTCTACCGCTCAAGAGCAACTGCGAACTGCGCTGGCTCTGGGTGCCGACCGCGCCATCCTCGTCGAATCCGCTGAAGATCTGACGTCCCTGGCCGTTGCCAAACTGTTGAAAGCTATTGTCGACAAGGAGCAGCCTCAGCTGGTGATCCTGGGCAAACAAGCCATCGACAGCGACAACAACCAGACTGGCCAGATGCTCGCAGCATTGAGCGGCTACGGTCAGGGTACCTTCGCTTCGAAAGTCGACATCAGCGGCGACAGCGTTGCCGTGACTCGCGAAGTCGACGGCGGCGCGCAGACAATTTCCCTGAAACTGCCGGCCATCGTCACCACCGACCTGCGTTTGAACGAGCCTCGCTACGCGTCCCTGCCAAACATCATGAAAGCCAAGAAGAAGCCTCTCGAAGTGCTGACTCCGGACGCTTTGGGCGTTTCCACCGCCTC
>Ga0065714_10002309_pt1 | contig 43077 bp, 36 predicted proteins | sample MisRhiReplicate2_FD_59101 | JGI IMG/M metagenome (GOLD analysis project Ga0065714, IMG submission 59101) | Miscanthus rhizosphere microbial communities from Kellogg Biological Station, MSU, sample Rhizosphere Soil Replicate 2: eDNA_1 v2... | ecosystem: Host-associated > Plants > Roots >... | reverse complement strand
TCTTTTGTCATTTCCTCAGGCTTCTTCTTTTTAATTTTTGCCTCGCGGATATCCTTGTATAATGGCTTAATGACAAAGGCCGCGTATTTTGAATCTTTACTGAACTGTAAATTTGCTCCTCTGGCCACATTTAGCTTGGTGTTAGCCATAAGATTGTTCAGGTATAACATTGCATCACCTTCCTGTTTATTTATGCTATAAGCAGCCCATAATCCATTATTGGATAGTTGCTTAGTGCCAACAGCTTCCCAATTGTTGTAAACGCTATGGTCTAAAGGCTTTTTCTGAGCAAAACTTACGCTTGCAGGGAATAAAAGTAAAAGTGGAATTAGTTTTTTTAACATGCTTAATAATTGTGTTTTATGACCTTGTGAGTTCAATCTTTAAAAATTGGAATTTTTATACACATATCCATATTTGTACGTCAAATTTTACAATGAGTAGGATGCATTTATGAATACAAAAAAGGGGCTGCATCATGTTTCATGATACAGCCCCTGTTAATGCAATATGAATTGAGACTATTTACTCTTCTTTTGCTGTGCAGCAGCTTGTTGCTGTTGACGCATATAGTCTTCTAATTTGGCACTGAATCTTGATTTCTTTTTCTCTTCTGCAGGTTTAGTTTTATTTTCCTGCAATGTTCTGTGGATCTTTTCATCATCAACCATTGATTTGATCATGAATTGTTGAGCAAAGGTCAACATGTTCGCCAGGAAATAATAATAGTTTAGTCCCGATGGATAACTGTTCAGTACACCTAAGAAAATGATTGGCATGATATAACCAATATATTTCATTTGTCCTGTTGCGCCAGAAATCTGGTTGTTGAAATAAGTATAGATTAGTGTAGAGATGGTCATCAATACACACATCAAACTTAAGTGATCACCAATAAGTGGAATGTTAAAGCCAAACTTGATGAAATCATCATAAGTAGATAGATCCTTCATCCATAGGAATGATTCACCTCTTAATTCAAATAAGTTAGGAAAGAAGAAGAAGAAAGCCATTACAAAAGGTAGTTGCAGTAACATTGGCAAACAACCGCCCAGTGGATTTACACCAACTTGTTTATAAAGCTTTAAGTACTCCTGCTGTAATAAAGTAGGATTGTCTTCGCCAACTTTAGCTTTTATCTCATCCATTTCAGGTTTCAAAATTCTCATTTTGGCCATTGAAATGTATGATTTGTAAGTTAATGGCGACATCGCCACTTTTAACAGAATCGTTAGGATTAAAATAATCAAACCGTAATTCCATCCGAAACCCTCCAGGAAATTAAATACAGGCAATACAATAAATCTGTTGATGTATTTTAATGGCCAGTATCCCATATCTACTTGTTTTTCAATCTCATGACCCTGAGCTTTTAAAGTAGAAAATTTGTTGGTGCCGAAGTAAATGTTCATGGCGTAGCTCTGAGTAGCAAGCTGGTTAAATGGCATTTGCATAGTTGCTCCATACCATTTTATTTTTCCAGGTTCTGTGCTTACTTTAACAGCCAGGTTACCTTTTTCGAAAGGAATTGCAGGGATCATTACCGCGGAGAAGAAGTGTTGTTTAAAGGAGAACCATTCAATTTTTCCTTCTTTTAGTTCTTCTTCCGCATCTTTCGCAACATTCAGATGTTCCGGGTTTTTGTCTACATATTTGTAGTACGGTGCGGAATGTTCCTGCTCTTTTTTACTTGATTTTTCTTGTTCAAGTAAAGTCGCCTCCCAGTTCAAAGCGATGTTATTGCCTTGAATAACCTGATTCAGTCCATTCAGGTTAATGTTGAAACTTACCTGGTGACTGTTTGGCTTAAGATCATATACATATTCAATATATTTATCTGCTGCATAATTAGCACGCATGCTGATGCTTCCGGCATTTTGTGTAGCTGTAAAATACAAGTCATTTGTGTTTACAATCTTACCATCAATGTTCAGATTTAACCCAAACTTATTTTGATCGCCATCGAATAAAACAACAGGTTTACCGTTATAGGTTTCCTGACCTTTAACTTGTGCAGATAAAATTTTACCACCTTTATTGCTGAAAGTCAGCTTTAAGTTTTCATTTTCAAGAACACTTGTTTGTACAGTTCCGGTAATGTTGCCACCAAAGGGTCCTTTTAATGCTGCAGAGTCTACTGCAGGTATTGCCGCTATGGCAGCAGCAGGGGTAGGAGTAACAACTCCGGCTTTTTTTAGTGAATCAGCAGTATTTCTTTCCTGAATTGATTTCATTTCAGCCTCGCTAGGCTTGAAAAAATAAAAAGAACCGGCTAAAACGATCATGATCAGGAATAATCCTGTAAACGTATTTCTATCCATTATTGTTAATTAAACGCGTATTATTTTGTTTTTTTCTTCGCAAACTCCATCGCAGCGGCGACAAATTTAACAAAAAGTGGGTGAGGATTAGCAACTGTTGATTTTAATTCAGGGTGAAACTGTCCACCAACAAAGAATGGATGGTTTTTAAGCTCAACAATCTCAACCAGAGTGCTCTCTGGATTAACACCTGAGGCGATCATTCCTGCTTCTTCATACTGATTCAGGTAAGCACTGTTAAATTCATAACGATGTCTGTGACGCTCAGTAATGTGCGCTTTTCCATAAGCAGCAAAGGCTTTGGTACCTTTTCTTAAATCACATGGATAGGAACCCAAACGCATAGTACCGCCTTTAGCAGTAATATTTTTCTGATCTTCCATCATGTTGATTACAGGATGTACGCTGTTTTCATCAATTTCAGTTGTATTAGCACCTTGTAGTCCTAATACGTTACGACCGAATTCGATTACTGCACATTGCATACCTAAACATATACCAAAGAACGGTACGTTGTTTTCCCTTACATATTTAATGGTGTCGATTTTTCCTTCAATACCGCGACTTCCAAAGCCGGGGGCAACCAATACACCATCTAAATGGGCAAGTTTTTCTTTTGCATTGTCAGGATAGATGCCTTCTGAGTGGATATACTCAACTTTTACCTTGCATTCATTTTTTGAACCGGCATGAACGAAGGATTCGATGATTGATTTATAAGCATCAGGTAATTCTACGTATTTACCAACTAAACCAATTTTTACTTCGGATGTTGGATTTTTTAAACGGCCAAGGAAATCTTTCCATTTCTCCATATCCGGCTCGTTTTTCTGTGCAAGTTTAAGTTTGCTCAATACGGTTTTATCCAATTGCTCCTTCATCATTAACAAAGGAACATCGTAAATCGTAGAAGCATCAATAGATTCGATTACCGCATTAACGTTTACATTACAGAATAATGCAATTTTTTTACGGATATCTATTGAAATAGGGCGCTCAGAACGGCAAACCAGAATATCAGGTTGGATACCGTATTCCAGCAATGCTTTTACGGAGTGTTGCGTTGGTTTTGTTTTTAATTCACCTGCAGCAGCAAGGTAAGGAATTAAGGTCAGATGGATAACAATAGCGTTGTGTGCACCCTCTTCCCATTTAAATTGACGTACAGCCTCTATAAATGGTAACGATTCGATGTCGCCAACAGTTCCGCCCAGCTCAGTGATTACAATATCATATTGACCTGTTTCACCCAACAAGCGCATGTTCCTTTTGATCTCATCAGTAATGTGTGGAACAACCTGAACAGTTTTCCCAAGGTATTCACCTTGTCTTTCTTTATTGATTACGTTCTGGTAAATACGACCTGTGGTAACGTTATTTGCCTGTGAGGTAGGAACGTTTAAGAAACGCTCATAGTGACCAAGGTCAAGATCTGTTTCGGCACCATCTTCGGTAACGTAGCACTCCCCATGCTCATAAGGGTTTAATGTTCCCGGATCAATATTGATATACGGGTCGAACTTTTGGATGGTAACACTATAGCCTCGTGCTTGTAATAATTTGGCTAAAGAAGCGGAGATGATGCCCTTACCTAATGAGGAAGTAACACCGCCCGTAACAAAAATATACTTAGTCATGTTTGTGATTTTCTGAAATAAAGCAGCAATTATATCGATACTTTATTGTTTTTGTACGGGATACAAAGTTAGCAAATAAAACCAAAGGCGTTGGTTCTTTTTGTAAAAAATCACTTAAAATAAAAAGATATGATAAAATCTTAACGCATAAAAAGTTACAGTGTATAACCGTACAGCCTTTTCTTTGCTTCTTCTGATTTTTCTTTTTTATTTTGATCGTAACGGGTAAATAATTCGATTAGTTTGTTTAAATCTTTCTCCGTTTCTATTTTTTTTCCTTTTGTTGCAGGGATAATTTGAGCCTGGTAATTGGCAAAGCCTTCCACTTTTATGGCAAACCAGGTGGTGTTGTAGCGGGGGATAGCTAAACCTAATATAGTACCAGGTAAGCCGCTAAATCCTTCGGGACCGCCGCGCAGTAAAATCTCGTCTGTGTAAAAAGCTACCACATAGATGGTGTCGTGAATAACACCTACAGCTTTACGGCATTCATAACCAGCAATAGTTCTTACATCATGCATAATTTTCCATTTAACATTTGGAATGGTATCTGCAAGGAGGTAATCATCTTCCATGATACTACGCCTTAATATCCTGCTTTTTTTGCTGTAATCGGTATAAATTTCATTGGTTTGGCTTCCTGTCGAAAAAGAAAATGGGCCGAAGTGGTTGTTTTCTTCTTCCTTCTTTACCTGTTTGTACAACGATTTTTCCTGGTCAAAAAGGAGTTCCCAATTGCTGAGGGCATATTTTTTCATCTTTTCTCTAGCCTCTTCCGGAATCGGACTGTTTTCGAATGCGCGGATTAAATTTACTTTCTTCTCAAAAGTTACTTTTCCATAAGGAATAAAGGCCTGCTGCGCTTTTAAAACCTGGAAACAAATGCATAAAAGAAATACAACTATTGCTTTTTGTCTCATTTGATCAATTATTTTGCAGCCGACTTTTTCATAAAATTACCACTTAAATTCCAGTTTACCCCAATTAATACATAACGGGGGATATAACTATAGGTATTTTCACTTTTAACGTTACCACCTACAAATCTATTGTATCCTATTTTCTGGTTTAGAATGTCGGTAACTGATATTTTAAACTCCAATGTTTCATTTTTAAGTACTTTGGTTGATAAATAGCTATTCCAGATGGCGGTATTAAGATCCTGTCCAAATGTGGAATTGGCTGGTCGGAAGGATAGTGAAAAAGAGGTATTAAATTCAAGCTTAAAAGGCAGTTGTACGGTGCCTGAAATTTCATGATCGTGAGTAATGCTTTTTCCATCATTTATTTCTCCAATAGATGACTTACCTGTCATAAGGATAAGTGTAGGGGTATAATTGAACTCAACTTTGGAAGCATAATAATTAAAGGACCCTCTTAAGTCATATTGCATGCTTGATGCTTTATTCTCCGTCGCGTTTATTAATGCTATGGTATTGGAACTGGTAAACCCTAAGTCGGCACCTAAGCGTATATGGGCTTTAGAAAAGCCTTTTGAATAACTCAGGTTCCCACTTATTGAGTTGTTTCCATTGGCATTGATAAAGCTGGATATACGCTTATTAAAATCATCTACAAGTTCTGTATTCACTATGGCATTGTTAGTAAAGCTATAGTTGAAATAAAGAGAAATGTACTGATCTGACTTGAATTGAAAACTATTGTAGTTTAGTCCAAAATTATTAGTGAAAGAGGGTCTTAAGGCTGAATTTCCAATTACCTGATATAACGGTGTGTTAATCTGTCTTACAGGTTGCAGTTGGTCGATGCTCGGCTGCTGCATAAAACCGTTGTAATTAACGGTTAAACTGGTATTGTTATTAATTTTATAAAACAGGTTTGTTCTTGGTGAAAGGTTAAGGTAGTTTCTTTCGAAGTCTGTTCCCTTATCCTGATCTTTCAATTCGAAATTAGTTTGGGTAGCTTCTAGTCCACTGGATATAGAGAATCTTTTGTGGCTATACTGTAAAATCATTTTACCCACATTTGAAAAATTAAGGAACTTAAAGTTATTACTTAAAGAATCAATTTTGTTTGCATCATCTTTGATGTTGTCAAAAACCATCCGGTTACTTCCAGACGATATGGTTTTAAAGCTATATCCAGCCTCAAGTGTCCATTTTTTTGAAATTGGATTGGTGTAATTAATTCTTGTGCCAAGGGAATTCTGAGTGCCCCAATTTTCCTTCCTAAGGTCGGTGCGTTCATCTCTATCCAGCATACCATTCCCGTTGAAATAATTGGTCAGGTTTAAGCTGTTTTCTGTGTTTTTGTTGGTCTGGCTTTCTGGTTGAATATCTATTGATAAGGTGCGCCCTCTTTTTTTGTATTTTCTCGACCAGTTTATATTTCCGTTATAAACTTCATTTGTTCCATGTCCGCTATTCCGCTGGTTATTCTGGCTAATAAAAAAGCCGTTATTACCCTGTGTTCCACTTGAACTTTCTAAGCTGTTTTGATTTCGCTTTTTACTAAGACCAAATGATACTTTTAGGGTCGAAAGNGGNTTGATTNTATAGTTATAGGTTCCCCTTAATGATTCTCCAGCNGAATTGGTATTGTTGTCGGTTTTACCGGCACTGGTAAATTTGGTGTCGTTGGGTAGTAATTCTTCTGAATTATATGTTGTATGGTTTACGTTATCATTGTTGAAGCTTTTAAAATTGATTTTTAGCCCCATTTTATTGTTGTTAAATTTATCTGCATAATATGCACCCAGACTTAAATTTTTGGGTAAACCGGTAGAATTTATGTTGTAATCGTCATCATCTGCATCAGAAACATACATAATTGAACTGCCATCATCGCCTACCTCTATCAGGTCATAATCTTCGCCTTTCAGTTTTCTCATCGAATTATTGATTTTCGACTCATTATTTAATGTGGAGTAGGTGCCATAAATTGCTGCCTTTAGCTTGTTTTTGAAGAGGCCTGCCATTCCACCGTAATCACCAAGGTCAGCCATATTAGTATTCAGATCGAGTGTTGACAGATAACCATTTTTAGCATTTTCTTTGAGCTTAATGTTGATGGTTTTATTTTTTATTCCATCATCTATACCTGTCAGTTCAGCGCTTTTACTTTTTCTATCGTATACTTGAATCTCATCTACGGCATTGGCCTTTAAATATTTTGTAGCCAGGAGGGGGTCGTCACCAAAAAACTCATCTCCATCTACAAGTACTGTCTTTACAGTTTTTCCCTGTGATTTGATGTTTCCGTTTTTATCCACTTCAATACCAGGTAATCTTTTTAGTAGTTCCTGCACGTTGGCATTTGCGCGGACTGCAAAACTATCGGCTTGAAAAACGAGCGTGTCACCTTTTAAACGGACCGCATTTTTTGTAGCTTGTATAACAACTTCATTTAAAAGCTTGGATTTTAATTCCATATTTATGACGCCCATGTCGAGATTGACATGATCTGATAATCTTAAATCGCGAATGTAGTCGGCCATTTTTGGGTAGGAGATTAAAACTCTATAATCACCCTTTTGCAGGTTTTCGAACTGAAAGAATCCCTGTTTGTCAGTTCGTGTTGTTTTTACGAGTATGGAGTCGGCAGCGTTAATGAGTAGTATTGAACTATGCTCTAGTTTTCTTTTTTCTACCGCATCCGCAACCCAGCCCTTTATGCTTGCTTTTTGTGCTAAAGCTGAAAAAAAAGGCAATAGGAAGAGAATAAGGATAAAAGTTTTTTTGAGCATAAATTAACTGGTAGAAAGAGCGTAATGTTTAAAGCTAAGAACTATTTTATTTTTCGCATTAATATTTTGAAATTATATTCCATTCCTGGAATAATTAGGGACTCCTGGGAGTACAGCTCTCTACAAGGCCTTTTAGGCGCCTTACCATGACTTCCCTAGCTTAGAGGTATACATTAGGTACCTGGATGGTCTTTACACAAATGATGTACCAATCAGGTACCTATCGGGTACCTACAAGCTACTTATTGGTATTAAGCACCAATTAGGTCTAGACATGTCAATAGTCAAAGGAAGGTTATTCAGCGTACTGGTAATAGTTTACCCGGATTTATTATATAAAAAATGCCCGAAAAACTTCCGGGCATTTTTGTTAAAGTATATTTGGTTAGAATATGCTGGTTTAGGAAACAAACTAGTTGTTCTTTGTTTGATTATATAAACATAATATAAAATTTATAAGAATCATAATAATATTTTTGTTTTTTTTTGAAGAGGTATACAAAATATGGTCCTTTTAGCTTCTTACATGCTTCTGGACTTCAATAAGCGCATTTTCTACAATAAAATTAAAAACAAAAATTATTTACAGCAATTGTAATAAGGTTTAACTTTTTGCTCTTTTTCCGACCAGGCAATGTATACACTGGTCTCTTTACCAGTGCGATACTTGAAGCCATTGAGCATAGACTGTTTCAATTCTTCATAAAATACCTTATCAGGGGTATTCTCATCGGGATTCTCATTTTCGGTAACCGCAGGTTCTAAGAAATTCTCATCGTCTAAAAATTGCTTGTACTCGTTAAGTATGAAGTCCATCTGGTTCCGTTTCTTCTTTAAGTCTACGGATGATTTATAATTGTCTATGAAATCTGTCGCTTTAAAGTCTTTATTGTAAATGAGTTGCCCGTTAAATGAGGTTATGCTGAACTTAATGGTCATCTCTTTCAGTACATCCCCTGCAAGGGATACTTTAAAGGTGTCGACCTGAACAGAATCACTAAAAGGTTTTAATACAATGTGATCTTCTGTGCTACCTTTTAATTCCTGATCTGTGGAAGTACAGGCACTTAAAACAGTCAACAGAAATAAACAATGAATTAAATAGCGCTTCATATCTTATTTAAATCTTCTGGGGTATCAATGGCAATGGTTTCGATTGTTGTAACACGGGTTTTAATGGCATAACCATTTTCTATCCAGCGCAGCTGCTCCAAACTTTCCGCTATTTCCAGTGAGGAGGGGGCAAGCTTAGTAATTTCCTGGAGCGTTTCTGTATGATATCCGTAAATTCCAATATGCTTATAAAACTGATGTGCTGTTAGCCATTGTTCTTTCTCAGCATTTCTAAGGTAAGGAATGGTATGTCGGCTGAAATATATAGCCTCTTGCTTACTGTTCATTACAACCTTTGGGATGTTGTTGTTAAACAGTTCTTCATTGGTGTGAATTGCTTTCACCAGGGTAGCGAGTTGTATTCCAGCTTGTTCAAAACACGAAACAACCAGGTCAATTTGCTGAGGATCTATAAAAGGCTCATCGCCCTGTATGTTGATTATGATATCATAATCAGGGAAATGCCGGGATACTTCTGCACAGCGATCCGTGCCACTTTGATGTGCAGATCCGGTCATTACAAATTCACCACCAAAGTTAAGTACAGCTTCAGCAATGAGTTCATTGTCTGTTGCTATAACCACTTTACTCAAGCTTGTGGCTTTCAAAGCTTGTTCATAAACCCTTTGGATCATGCTTTTGCCTTGAATATCAATTAAAGGTTTGCCCGGGAAACGGGTAGAAGCATAACGTGCTGGTATAATGCCAAGTACTTTCATTTAAAATAAGCCGTTAATCTCTGCGTCTATAGATTGAATGATGGTGCCCAGATCTTCCGGGTTATTGGTGAAATCCAATTTGTCTTTGTCTAATATCAGCAAATTACCAAGGCTATAACTTTTAATCCAGGTTTCATATTTCTCATTTAATTTAGATAAATAATCGATACGAATACTGGTTTCATATTCGCGGCCGCGACGTTGAATATTGTTTACTAATGTTGGTACTGAAGCACGCAGGTACACCAATAAGTCGGGCGGTTTAATGAAAGAAGTAACATTTTCGAATATTGCTTTGTAGTTTTGATGATCTCTCGTGGTCATCAATCCCATCTCATGCAGGTTGTCAGCGAAGATGTGTGCATCTTCATATATCGTTCTGTCCTGAATTACATTTCTATTGAAATTCTGGATATCGACAATTTGCTGGAAACGACTGTTGAGGAAATAAATCTGAAGGTTAAAACTCCAGCGTTTCATGTCGCTGTAAAAATCTTCCAGGTAAGGATTATTATCTACAGCTTCATACAAGGCTTCCCAACCGTAATTTTTTGCCAGTAACCCTGTAAGAGTTGTTTTTCCGGCGCCTATATTTCCAACTATTGCTATATGCATATTTTTGATATGTTTTTTGATAATGTAATTTGAAATGTGAATCTCAAATCACCTATCTCAAATCTAATAATTAAAACGGTTTGAATCCGATTAATTCTCTAACATCTCTTATTGTTTTCTGAGCGCTCTCTCTTGCTTTTAAAGCACCATGTTTTGCAACCTGACGCAAGTAAGAGCTGTCCTTAGAAAGGTCTTCGATTTTTTCACGGATTGGAGTGTTGAAAATAATCATATCCTCAGCAAGTTGTTTCTTGAAATCGCCATAACGAATTGCCATTTTATTATACAACTCGTCGAAATGTGCTAAAGTATCTGGCGTTGAAACGATTTTCATCAGATCAAATAAATTCTGAATAGCTTCTGGTTTAGCCTGATTTTCTTCACTTGGACCGCTATCTGTTACTGCACGTGAAACCTTTTTGCGAATGATTTCCGGGCTGTCAGCTAAATAAATACAGTTGCCATCTCCGCTTGATTTGCTCATTTTTCCATTTCCGTCTAAACCAGGAATTTTTACCAGGTTTTGCGAATAGTTAAAGGCAAATGCTTCAGGGAAGTAATCGGAATTATACAATCTGTTGAAACGGTTTCCAAAGGTACGGGTAAATTCAAGGTGTTGTTCCTGATCTTTACCAACAGGTACTTTTGTGGCCTTGTGAATAAGAATATCTGCTGCCATTAAAGTCGGGTAGGTTAGCAAGCCTGCATTTACGTTATCCGGGTGCGATCTTACTTTATCTTTAAAGGAAGCACTTCTTTCCAGTTCTCCCATGTAGGCATTCATATTCAGGTATAAATACAACTCAGCCACTTCCGGTACGTCCGACTGAACATAAATGGTTGTTTGTTCAGGATCTATTCCACAGGCAAGGTATTCTACCAGTACATGTTTAACATAACCGTGTAAGTCGGCAGGTGTAGGGTGGGTAGTTAAAGAGTGTAAATCTGCGATAAAGAAGTAGCAGTTGTAATCATACTGCATTTTTACAAAGTTGGTGACTGCACCAAAATAATTTCCTAAATGTAACTTTCCTGTCGGGCGAATACCACTAACTACCGTTTCTTTCATCTGATTATTATATTATTAAAGTTATGAACTTTTGGATGCTTTTGATTTTAAGCCTGCCAAGATTCAAAGGGCCGAAATTAAGAAAAAACCCTAACTCAGTTTGCTTATAATTTCTTTTTTTGTGTATTATTTGATTGTTTATGCCTTAATTGCAGTTTAGTGCCTTAAAAGGCTATTTTTAGTATTTTTGAATCCAATGGTTAAAATCCTTAAACAAGTACATAGAGTTTATTCTACTGCAGTGATCTCCATATTCTCCCTGGCTTTCTATCCGTTCTATTATTTAGCAGCCAAAAATCCGGGTACCTATGGTCTCTTAAATGGTCTGCGTAAATTAAAGAGCTGGTTGTGCGCTCTTTTTATTGGTTTTGTTCCTCGTTTTACTTTTGAAGAGTCGTTGGATCCTGATCAAAATTATATTTATTGCTCAAACCATACCTCAAATCATGATATTATGATTCTTTGCATGCTGGCCCGGGGTCGTTTCTATTTTATGGGGAAGGATGAGTTGTTGAAAAATCCGGTTTTGAGGATATTTTTTAAGACCATTGATATTCCTGTAAACAGGGATAGTAAGATATCAGCGTTCAGAGCATTTAAGCGCGCAGGTGATAATCTGGAAAAGGGGATGAGCCTGATTATTTTTCCGGAAGGAAAAATTTCGGATGAACATTATCCGCCAAGGTTGATGCCTTTTAAAAACGGACCTTTTCGTCTTGCGATTGAAAAGGGAATACCTATAGTTCCGGTGAGTTTAACAAATGTCTGGAAAATGATGTGGGATGATGGAACGAAATATGGTTCGAAACCGGGAATTGGAGATATTTACGTCCATAAGCCCGTTTTGACTACTAATTTGACAATAAATGATTCAGATGAGTTAAAAGACCGTATTTTTGATCTGATAAACAGTAAACTTGTTGACAAATGATTATAGATAAGCAAACCATACATAAAGTAGCAGACTTAGCAAGAATAGCCATTAAGGAGGAGGAGATTGATGCGTTGATACCTGATATGAACAAGATTCTTACTTTTATGGAGAAGTTAAATGAGCTGGATACCAAAGGGGTAGAACCTTTGGTGTATATGAATGCCGATGAAAACGTTTGGCGTGAAGATCAGGTGAAGCAGGAGATCAGTACAGCAGATGGCTTAAAGAATGCAGCCCTTCACAATGAATCATTTTTTATGGTGCCAAAGATTATAGAAAAGTAGAGTTCCCTGTAACATTGGGATGCAGGAGACTGTCTAACATCAAAAAAAATAGTAATGGAGAGACCCACGAGTACGTCAAAACCGCATAGAGCATTAATACATATTAAAGATATTGGTCGTAAATATGTAATCGGTACCGAGGTGATCCATGCATTAAAATCTGTTACACTGGATATCCATAAGGGGGAGTTTGTGGCGCTTATGGGGCCTTCCGGTTCCGGGAAATCGACCCTGATGAATATTTTAGGTTGTTTAGATACACCTAGTAAAGGCGAATATATCTTAAATGGAACCAGTGTAGGTCAAATGTCGGATAATGAGCTTGCCGGGATCCGTAATAAAGAGATTGGTTTTGTTTTTCAAACTTTTAACCTGTTGCCCCGTTCTACTTCATTAGATAATGTGGCACTTCCTTTGATTTATGCGGGAGCAAATAAAAAGGAGCGTGATGAGCGTGCATTTAAGGCGCTTGAGAGCGTTGGTTTAGGTAATAGAGTAACTCATAAGCCGAATGAACTTTCAGGCGGACAGCGTCAGCGTGTGGCTGTGGCAAGAGCACTGATCAATAACCCTTCTATTATCCTGGCTGATGAGCCTACGGGAAATCTGGATACGAAAACCTCTGTGGAGATTATGGGCTTGCTGGAGGAAATTCATAGCAAAGGAAATACTATTATCCTGGTTACGCACGAAGAGGACATCGCACAGCATGCCCATCGTATTGTTCGTATGCGGGATGGCCTGATTGAAAAAGATTACCAGAATGAAGTTGTAAAAACGGTATCACCCCGCTTGTCGGGAATGTTGGCGAAGAATGACGACTTTGAAACCATAGTTTAATTTATGAAGATATACACTAAAACCGGTGATAAGGGGGTGACCTCTTTGATCGGGGGAACCCGTGTACCTAAGTATCATTTAAGAATAGAGTGTTACGGTACAGTTGATGAATTGAATTCCTATATAGGATTGATCATGTGTCAGGATATAGCATCGCACCATCAAAAACTACTAAAAGAAATACAGGATCGTCTTTTTACGGTTGGCGCTTCTCTGGCTGCCGATCCGGAAAAATCGAGAATGAAGATTCCTGATCTCCATGAAAGCGATATCAATTTATTGGAGAAGGAGATGGATGATATGAACGAAGTGTTGCCGGAGTTGAAGCATTTTGTACTACCTGGCGGAAATACTGTAGTGTCTTATTGTCATATTGCAAGGTGTATTTGTCGCCGTGCAGAGCGTTTAACGGTCCATTTGGCTTCTGAAAGCTTTGTTGACGAAAAAATGACTATTTATTTGAACCGTTTAAGCGATTATTTGTTTGTTTTGGCACGAAAACTGAATTCAGATGCTAAAACAGAAGAAAACATCTGGATTCCGCGTTTATAATTAATGATGTTTCAGTCCTGTTAAACGGAAGAATGATAGAACTGAAAATAGTAGAAAAAAAATTTGTTTTGCTCATGTTTTTTAATATACTTTTGCGAAATAAATTTGAATAACTTAATAGTATAAGAAATATGTATTGGACATTAGAACTCGCATCGCATTTGGAAGACGCTCCATGGCCTGCAACAAAAGATGAATTGATTGATTACGGTATTAGATCAGGGGCCCCTGTAGAGGTGATCGAAAATTTACAAGCCTTGGAAGATGACGGTGAGCCTTATGAAACCATTGAAGAAATTTGGCCTGATTATCCTACCAAGGATGATTTCTTCTTTAACGAAGACGAATATTAACTGATAACGAATAGCAAAGGCTCCCTATAAAGGAGCCTTTTTTGTTTTCTTCATCAGGATCGACGCGATCTCCAGGTCTTCCGGGTAAGTGATCTTGATATTTTGTCTTTCTCCTTCAATCAGATTTATGCTTACTCCTGAATATTCTACTACGGAAGCATCGTCTGTAAACTCATTCCTAAATGGAGTCTGGTATGCTTTTCTGAGTAGGTCGATGTTAAACGTTTGTGGTGTCTGAATTAATGCCAGTTCATTTCTGTTTAGCGCTACACTTTTTCCTCCTTCTGATATTCTTCTTACTGAATCTGTTGGCATAACCCCAACAACACAGTTGCCGGTTTCTTCAGCAACATGATAGCTTTTTGAAATAAGCTCAGCTGATACCAACGGCCTTACTGCATCATGAACAGCAACAATTCCTTTTCCCTTAATGGCTTTTAAGCCGTTTTTAACCGAGTGAAATCTTTGAGGTCCACCACTAACCAGTTCATGTGGGACACTAAAGTTGTGTTGCTGGCAAAGTTCTTCCCAGTATTTATGGAGATCAATATTGAGTACAAGTAGTATATGAGGTGTTAAGGAGCATTCGTTAAATGCTTTGATGGTATGCATTAATACAGGTAGCCCCTCTAGCAATAAGAATTGTTTTGCTATACCGCTTTGCATTCGGCTGCCCGATCCGCCGGCCACTATAATGGCATAATATTTCATCTATTTATTTTATTGTTGTTTTCAGGTGTATTATATGTTTTTAATTGTCTGCAAGCTGTCTGCGGCGGTTTTAATTGTCAGATGGAGCATTTGATGATATGTCGGATTGCTTTTAAACAAAAATAGGAGATTTAAAACGAATGGTTTCAAATCTCCTATCTATAATCATTAACCTTTACGTTAGATAATCAACATGGCGTCTCCGTAGCTATAGAAACGATATTTTTCTTTTAAAGCTACCTCGTAAGCATTTCTTACATAGTCATAACCGCCAAAAGCACTCACCATCATCAATAAGGTTGATTCCGGAGTATGGAAGTTCGTGATCATTGAATTTGCAATGCTGAAATCATAAGGAGGGAAAATGAACTTACTTGTCCAATCATTGGCTGCCTTAAGTGTTCTTCCTGAAGAAACTGCAGATTCAATAGCACGCATTGAAGTTGTACCAACGGCACAGATTCTTTTTTTACGTTCTATCCCAAGGTTTACGATATCAGCGTCTTTCTGCTCAATAATAAATTGCTCAGAATCCATTTTATGTTTAGTTAGATCTTCAACTTCAACAGATCTGAATGTGCCTAAACCAACATGTAATGTAACTTCTGCAAAGTTTACGCCTTTTAATTCCAGACGTTTCATTAGTTCCCGGCTAAAGTGCAAACCAGCAGTAGGAGCCGCAACAGCACCTTCATGCTTTGCGAAAATAGTCTGATAACGTTCTTTATCCTGGGCAGTAGCCTTACGTTTGATATATTTAGGAAGTGGTGTTTCACCTAAAATTTCGATGTTTTTTCTGAACTCTTCATCTGTGCCATCAAATAAGAAACGAATGGTACGGCCACGTGAAGTGGTATTGTCAACTACTTCAGCAACTAAAAGATCGTCATCACCGAAATATAATTTATTTCCAACACGGATTTTACGTGCAGGGTCAACTAAAACATCCCATAAGCGAAGCTCCTTATTCAGTTCTCTTAACAGAAAAACCTCAATAGTAGCGCCGGTTTTTTCTTTGTTACCGTATAAACGGGCAGGGAAAACCTTAGTGTTGTTTAGGATCATAACATCCTGATCATCGAAATAATCTAAAACATCTTTAAATATTTTATGTTCAATTTTACCGCTATCCTTATGTAAAACCATTAAACGGGCTTCATCTCTTTGTTCAGAAGGGTTGTTGGCAACCAGCGATTCGGGTAAATTAAACTTAAATTGAGATAACTTCATATGTTTTGATGTGATAATTAAGGCCGCAAATTTACAAAATATTATCCTGATTAGGATATATTTCTTTTTTAAGCTATGCGTTAAATCAAATATTTTTAATATTTCTTGTATATTTATGATCGGAAGGTATTCCGGCTTCAGATTTCCTACAGAATTGAAGCCTGGTTTTAATTACTTGAAATTCATTAATCCATCTCTAAAAAAAAAACTGATGAAAAAACTTTACTTTACTACCTCTATTATTTGTTTGCTTACGCTTTTAATTGGTTGTACCAAAGAAACAACGGAAACAGATACGCAACTTGGTTATAGTTTCAATGCAATTAATCTTAATGCTTCTTTGAATTCTAATTCAAGTGCAAGTGGCGCTATAGTGGCTGCTGGTACAAATGGGAGCATCAATTGGACCAGCGCTAGTGTTAACATTTCAAAGGTTGAATTTACTTCCTATCAGGGAGGGAAATCTATATCATTGGAATCAAAGAATCTTACAATTAATGCGCTGAAACCTGATTCTTTATCAGGCATAGTATCATTAACATCTGGTGTTTACGAAAAAAATGAGTTTAAAATTAGTTTGAATGAGTCTGCCACTAATCCTCCTTTCATACTTCGCGGTACTTATATAGAGGCATCGGGTACAAAAATACCTGTTATTGTTCAGTTGAATCTTACGCAATTGATTAAGCTGGAAGCAGCAAGGATTGAAGTAAAGAAGGGTAAATATATTGCCAGAGTTACAATTGAATTAAATGGATTGGTAAAAGGTTTAACTGCAAGTGATTTTGGGCAGACGACTCGTACAGCACCAAATAATACTATTTTGGTTAGTAACACAGTTAATAGGGCACTTTTCGAAAAGTTGGTTCTGAAATTACCGTCGACTTTGAGTTTAAGTATGACTAAGGAGTAATAAAGTGCCTCTGTCATCTGGGTTATAATTTTTAAAGTTTAAAAGAAATTACTGTAACCTTTTTGGGTAGTTTTGGTCTAAACTTTAATTATGATTATTATCAGACTAATAGGAGAAAGTTTTAGGTTCGCTGCTGATGCTTTGCGACAAAATAAACTGAGGACCATGCTTTCCTTACTGGGAATCACCATTGGTATTTTTGCTATCATTTTTGTCTTTTCTGCAGCTGATACCTTCAGGGCGAAACTTCAGGCTAGTATTGATAAATTAGGTTCAAAAACCATTTTTATTCAGAAATGGCCATGGGGCGGGTTTGGAGATTATCCCTGGTGGAAATATGTAAATAGACCCGAACCTTCATTAAGGGATTATGATGCTTTAAAAGAGCGAATGGAGCACGCAGTTGGCGTTTCTTATGAAATTTCTGCCAGCGGCAGGACTGTTAAGTATCGCAGCAACTCGGTGGAAGGAGCAGAACTTAGAGCTGCTTCACATGATTTTAATAAAACATGGACTGTTGATTTTCAGGAAGGAAGATACTTCACCGAGAATGAAAGTAAATCCGGTTCTCCAGTGATTATCCTGGGAGCTGAAATTGCTGATGGCTTGTTTAATGGCGAGCCGGCAGTAGGGAAACGGATTGTGGTAATGGGACGCAAGCTAATGGTTGTTGGCGTGTTTAAGAAAGAAGGTGAGGACATGCTGGGAATGTCGCAGGATAAAAGTGTACTGATTACCTTAAATTTTGCAAAAGGATTGTTTGATGTGGAAAATGGCCGTTATGGTCCGACTATCACCGTAAGGGGGGTGGAGCATATTGCACTCGAAGAAATAGAAAGCGAAATAAGAGGGGCTATGCGTGCCATCCATAAAATAAAACCCGGAGCAGAAGACGATTTTGCATTGAATAAGAGTACAATCGCTTCTGATCAGCTGGATAAAATGTTTAGTGTTGTAAATATTGCGGGTTGGGTAATCGGTGGTTTTTCTATTCTGGTAGGCGGTTTTGGTATTGCCAATATTATGTTCGTATCTGTAAAAGAACGAACCAATATCATTGGTATTCAGAAGTCGCTCGGCGCAAAGAATTACTTTATTTTATTGCAGTTTTTATTTGAAGCAGTAGCGCTTTGTTTGCTTGGGGGGTTATTAGGTTTGCTGCTTGTGTATATTGGAACTTTGATTTTAGGTGCAGTGGGTTTTGAGATGGTACTGTTCATGAGTAATATTATGCTCGGTATTGGGGTGTCGTTTTTGATTGGCACTATTTCGGGGTTCTGGCCTGCTTATTCGGCGTCGAGGTTAGATCCTGTAGAAGCGATCCGCTCGTAATTATGAGGCATAAAAAAAGCCGGTTCCATTTGGAACCGGCTTTTTTTATGGTTAATCTGTGTTAGATTAATATTGATATAATGATTAGCTTAATTTAGCTAAGGCATCTTTGATTCTTGAAACTGCTGCTCTCAACTGATCTTCCGAAGCTGCATAAGAGATACGGATACAGTCTTCGTTTCCGAAAGCTTCACCGGTAACTGTTGATACGTGGGCTTCATTCAATAAGTATAAAGAAAGGTCTTCAGCAGAGTGGATTACTGTATCACCATTCTTTTTGCCGAAATAAGATTTAATTTCAGGGAAGAAATAAAAGGCCCCATCCGGAAGGTTCACTTTAACACCTGGGATTTCTTTTAATAAAGCGTAAACAATGTCTCTACGTTTTCTGAATTCATCAACCATTGGCGTTACTGAAGTCAATCCGCTTTGATAACCCGCTAAAGCAGCACGTTGTGAGATAGATGAGGTGCCAGAGGTAATCTGACCTTGTAATTTATCACAAGCATTGGCAATTTCTTTGTTTGCAGCCATATAACCCACTCTCCAGCCTGTCATGGCGTAAGATTTAGAGAAACCATTGATCAGGATCACTCTATCTTTTATGGAGTCAAATTCGGCAATTGAAGCGTGTTTTCCAACAAAATTAATGTGCTCATAGATTTCATCAGAAATAATATAAATGTTCGGGTATTTTTCAAATACTGCAACCAGGTCAGCAAGTTCTTCTTTGCTGTAAACAGATCCTGTTGGGTTACACGGAGATGAGAACATGAACAATTTAGTCTTAGGGGTAATTGCTGCTTCTAACTGCGCTCCAGTGATTTTAAAGTTATTCTCAACTGTAGCGTTGATGAATACAGTTTCACCTTCAGCAAGTTTAATCATTTCTGAATAAGAAACCCAGTAAGGAGTTGGAACGATAACTTCATCTCCTGGATCTACTAAGCACATTACTGCATTAGCTAGTGATTGTTTTGCTCCTGTAGAAACAACGATCTGATCAAAAGTATAGGTTAAGCCATTTTCCTTCAAAAGCTTCTCAGCAACAGCCTTACGTAAATCAGGATAGCCTGAAACCGGAGTGTAATAAGAGTAGTTTTCGTCAATCGCTTTCTTTGCTGCCTCCTTCACTTCATTTGGTGTAAAGAAATCCGGCTCACCAAAGCTTAAATTGATAACGTCTATCCCTTTTGCGGATAGTTCTCTTCCTAACTTCGCCATTTTAATGGTTTGCGACTCAGATAGGTTGTTGATTCTTTTTGATAAAAATGTCATAGTTTTTAATGCGCAAGCAAATATTATTTTGTGAAATAGCAAATATAGAAACCTGACGGTATTATAAACTAAAAAAAATACTTTTTATCATAATTTCAGGGTTAAACTGTATTTTTGGCTGCTAAACTTAGCAGATTTGCAACCCAAAAAAAAAGCCATACTAATCGCATTGTGCGTCAGCATATTGCTCATGCTGGCCAAGTTCGTAGCCTATTTCATGACAAACTCAAATGCCATCCTAACGGATGCAGCGGAGAGTATTGTGAACGTTCTGGCTAGTAGTTTCGCGTTTTATAGCATTTATCTNGCGACTTTGCCAAAGGATGAGAACCATCCGTATGGACATGGGAAGGTGGANTTCTTCTCTGCTTTTATTGAAGGCGTNCTGATTGGAATAGCTGGNGTTATTATCATTTTTAAATCTGGATATGATTTTATATATCCTAAACCAATTGTTCAGCTTTTTGAAGGTGCCACAATCATTGGGGTTACGGGTATAGTAAACCTTGTTCTCGGCTATTATTTAATCAATACAGGGAAAAGACATAAGTCCATTACACTTGAGGCAGATGGAAAACACTTGCTGACCGATGCGGTTACAAGTGCGGGATTGGTTATAGGGATTATACTCATTAAAACGACCGGGATTTTTTGGTTGGATAGTTTGATTTCGATCATTTTTGGGCTATATATATTGTTTAATGGCTATAAGCTAACCCGACGTTCTGTAGGTGGCTTGATGGATGAAAGTAATGTTGAGCTTGTAAAAAGCATTGTAGATATATTGCAGCAGAGCAGAAAAGATCCCTGGATAGATGTACATAATTTAAGGGCGCAGCAATATGGTGCCGACCTACATATTGATTGTCACATTACACTTCCTTATTATTTCGATCTGAACCGCGTTCATCAGGAAATATCTGAAATAGATAAAATTATTAATGGTAATGCTAATCATATGACCGAGTTATTTATTCATGCCGACCCTTGTTTGCCGGCCTGCTGTAATTATTGCAGAATGAAGGAATGTCCGGTCAGACAAGAGCCTTTTAGGGGCGAGATTAAGTGGACCATAGAAAATGCGACTAAGAACCAAAAACATTTTGACCAATGAGTTATTTTAACGTTAGGGTATATGGTATGCTGATTAATGCTGAAAATCAGGTGTTGATTAGTGATGAGCAGTCAGGCGGGAGGCTTTTTAGTAAATTTCCAGGGGGGGGGCTTGAACTTGGCGAAGGTCTTGTTGATGCACTTAAAAGGGAATTTATGGAGGAATGCAATGCCGAAGTAGAAGTGCTGGGCCATTTGTACACTACCGATTTTTACGAGCAGTCTTCATTTAATGATAGTCAGATACTAAGCATCTACTATCTGGTTAAAGAATTACATCCATTAGACCTTAGTTTTAAAACAATTGCTTTTGATTTTGATGAAGGTACGTCCCAGTCTTTCAGATGGATCGGTTTAGATGAGCTTAAAACAGATGATGTGACCTTTAAAACTGATAAAACTGCAGTGGAGCTATTACTGAAACAATACGATTTATGAGTTTAACAACACGTGATGCGCAGGTGATCTGGCATCCCTATACCCAAATGAAAAAGCCTTTGCCTCATATTCCTATTGTAAGGGGAGAAGGTGTGTATTTGTTCGATGAAGAGGGGAAGAAATATATAGATGCAGTTTCCAGTTGGTGGGTGAATATTCACGGTCACGCACATCCCCATATTGCGGCTAGAGTGGCTGAGCAATTGAATACACTTGAACATGTGATTTTTGCAGGGTTCACACATGAACCCGCTGTGCGGTTAGCTGAACGTTTGCTGCCATTGCTGCCTGGAGATCAGTCAAAAGTTTTTTATAGCGATAATGGCTCTACCGCAGTTGAAGTAGCACTTAAAATGTGTTTACAGTACTGGGTTAATACCAATAAAATTACCCGTAAAAAAGTTATCGCTTTTAAAGACGCCTATCATGGTGATACTTTTGGCGCCATGTCTGTTAGCGGTCGTAGTATATTTACTGATCCCTTTAATCAGTTGTTATTTGATGTAGAGTTTATCGATCTCCCAAATGCCGGGAATATTGAACAACTCAAATCGAAAATCAATTACCTGTCTAACGAGGTTGCCTGCTTTATTTTCGAACCCATGGTGCTTGGAGCCAGTGGGATGCTGATGTATGAAGCTCAATATCTCGATGAACTCATAGCTACTTGTCAGAAACATGGTATCTTAACCATTGCGGATGAGGTAATGACGGGCTTTGGTCGTACAGGGAAGTACTTTTCCTGCGAAGCATTAAGTCTTAAACCCGATATATTTTGCCTTTCGAAAGGACTTACCGGCGGCACGATGCCTCTTGGTGTGACTACCTGTAACAGTAAGATATTTGAGGCCTTTCTCAGCGAAGATAAACTTAAAACGCTGTACCATGGACATTCATTTACAGCCAATCCTGTAGCTTGTGCTGCCTCATTGGCAAGTTTGGATATTTTATTAAATCCAGAAACGTTGCAGAACATTAAAAGGGTAGAACATATGCACCGGGAATTTGCAGAAACAATCAAAGGTCACCCTAAGTTGAAGGAGATCAGACAAAACGGTACCATATTGGTCATGGAGTGGGAAACCGGTCAAGATACTTCTTACCTAAGCGGATTAAGAGATAAGTTATACTTGTATTTTTTAGCACAAGGGATCATTTTGCGTCCCTTGGGTAATGTGTTATATATTTTGCCTCCTTATGTGATAAGTAATGAAGATCTGGAGTATATTTACCGAACGATTTTACAGGCACTAAAAGATATATAAATATGCAGATTCAGGCAATTTTGGAGAATATAGTAAGTGATAATGTGTTGCACTCCAAATGGTTAAATACACTTTCTTACATGGAGAATGCGGGAGCAAAGAAAATTTCGGCATCTGAACATAAAGAGCAGGTAAATCTGATTATTCTTAAGCATGCTGCTGAAGAGCATCGTCATGCTTATTATTTGAAAAAGCAATTGGATAAGTTGGATGGAAATCTTTGTAAAACCTATACCAATGACGAACTTTTAACACCTAATCACACCAAGTTTTATTTGAATGCACTGGATGTATCGGTTTGCCGTTATTTGAAGCAGGAGTTCGATTTGACGGGATATGAGCTGAAATTTGCTGCTTATTTGTTTGTTACTTATGCAATTGAAGTAAGGGCAGATGAATTGTATCCTGTTTACCAGGATGTTTTAACTAAAGCAGGCAGCAAAGTAAATGTCAAATCTATCATTTTGGAAGAAGAAGGACATTTAGAGGAAATGATAAACCAATTGCAGACCTTTTCTGCCGACTGGGAAAAGCATGCAGATATTGTTGTAAAAATCGAACAGCATATGTTTGCCGATTGGATACAGAATTTAGGGAAACAGGTATCATAACAGGTATTATTAAATGTTTATTGGTGAAAGCCTGCTTTGTAATTCGATTATAAAGCAGGCTTTTCTGTTTTTGACGATCGTTTGATTGTGTAACAATTTTATAAAAACACTTGCTTATCGAGGTTTCTTTGAAGGAACATGTATAGTTTATGTGAAATAAATAATTATGCAAAATGATAAAAAGTGTTTAGTTGGTAGATGTGGACAGAAGGCTGACTATACCGGGACTTTATGTAGTGGAATGTGCGTTGAACCAAACCATTCCGAATTCGACATACAGGTAGTGGATAATTTTATAAGTTATTTGAATGGCAGATCAATTGCCAGTGATAACCTTCGTAAAAATATTTCACCTATGCTGGGGGTACGGATTCTCGATAAAAAAGAGCGCATTGTAAATCAAGGTGAAGTTTGTACATCGTCCTTCTGGTTGCAGTCTGGGTATGGGCGTTGCTTTGTCATTGTAAAGGACAAGGAAGGGCTACCATTTGAAAAGACGATTAAATTTTTCGGTCAAGGTAAAATCGCATCCATTAATTCAGCCTTTTTCAATGGAGAGCCCTGTGATTTTAATTTTGAACTATCTGCGGGCGCTGTAGTTGTTCCTTTCTCCAGAAGTTGTTTTGAAAAGCTGAAATTAAATGTACCGGAGGCAGGAGATCTTGCAAATAGTATTATGGCAATGGAATGGCTGGAAGATTTAGAACAAAGGGAGCTTTTAAGGTTGAAGCAGAGAATCCGCTATCAGGAGTTTTTGAGGGTTTTTGGTGTAGAAATTGAACAGCACTTCGCTATAAAGCATATAGCCAGCTATTTAAAGTTGAATCCTTCATTTTTAAGTCGGATACGTAGTGAATGCTATAGAAAATAATTTGATTTTAAAAAGTATCTATGGATAGTTTTTCTTGCATTATGTTGTCAGTAATTTTATCACATTCAACAAAAACCCTATTATATGCCTCACAATTTAGATGAGAAAGACATTAAAGTTCTGTCTCAATTACAAAAAAATGCAAGAGCTAGCGCTCATGAAATTTCCAGAAAAACTCATCTATCACCCAATGCCGTAAGAGCAAGGATAAGAAAGTTAGAAAACAAAGGATACATTAAACAATATGTAGCCGTTTTGAACAGAAAGATGCTAGATCGTAGATTAATGTCCATTACCGGGATTAGCTTAGCCAGTAATAGCAGCGAAAATCTAAAGTCTTTTCTGGAGTTTGTAAAACGTGTCCCGGAAATCTCCCTTTGCCATCATGTAAGTGGGACGTATGATTTTTTCCTACAGATATTTGCGATTGATATGAAGGATTATCACAATTTGCTGGTCAATAAACTGGGGGAGTTTGGGGAAATTAATAGCACTCTAAGCTTTTTTGTGTTAAATGAAATAGGCTCAGGTCATTTTGTCGATCTAACCCATTTGTTTATACAGAATAATCCGAATTAACCTGCACGAAGAAGAATACTCAAGCTCCCAATCAGGGAGCTTTTTATTTTATGTATCTAACCATTTGTACACAAAAAGCAGCACTTCCTTACTTTCCGGTTCATTGTGCATTTCATGATATAAATTGTCCCATTCTTTGTAAGTGAGTAGCTCTTTTGGTGCGCGTTCAGCAAATAGACGGGAACCTTCTACTGCGGTAAACTCATCTGCGTTCCCATGGATCAGTAAAGNTTTAACTCGTAGCTGATTGGCATGTTNNANACACCAACTTCCATTCTGTATCATATCATTAGCCAGTCTGAANCTAAGCTTATCATGGCGTAATGGGTCCTTCCTGAATTTTTCAATGGCAGCCGGATCATGTGAAATTTTCTCAATAGCAAGACCTTGGCCTATACGAACATTCGGAACCAGCCTGGTCAGGACTTTTAAAGACCCCTTAAGAAATGCACCCGGTCGCATAGCTATAATAAGGGCAGGCGCAGAAATTACTGCCGCCAGTAATTCGGGTTGCCGCTTGAGCAGAAAACCAGTCAAAACACCGCCCCCCATACTATGTCCATACATGACTACCGGTTTCCCAAACTGCGTTTTTACCTGATTTAAAAACGCTTCCAGGTAATCGAACATAAATTCGAATCCCCGGGAAGCACCCCTAAGTCCATCGGTTTTCCCATGGCCATAGTGATCTATACCGGTGACTGCATAGCCTCTAGCCATAAAAAAAGCTGCAACATGATCATAACGACCAATATGCTCTCCAATACCATGTACGATAATCATTACTTTATCAAACTTATCAGGAATCCAATTGATACCCCTGAATTTTGTTTGTTGATAAGTCCAGTAGAATTCGTTCATGAGGTTTTCTTTTAATGATGTTAGTCCATAGCCGGCAAACCCATTGATACCCATTCTTCTTTTGAAGGCCCGTAAAGTCCGGGGACAGTTATTCCCAATACACGCATAATTACAGTCATTTGTCCGCGATGATGCGTTTGGTGGATAAGAAGTATATGTAAAATTTTCCCTTTCATCCATTCATCGCCATACATAGGTACCAGGTCGTCAAGAGTAGAATCTGTCCATTTTAAGTGTACAGCGCGGCAAAGCAGATCAGAGTTGGTTTTATAAATGTCGCTGATCATTTCCATGGTTTCAGGGATTTCCTGGTGTTCCAGTAAATCTTCAGCAAGTAATCCGGCACGTTTACCCATTTCAGTAATGGTTTGTGTTAAATGCCAGGCAAGTCTGTCTAAAGTGCGGACGTCCTCGTGGATCCTTTCGGATTTNCTTTGAGCACTGATTAAACTAAAAATCTTTAAGGTAAACTCTTCCTCNGTTTTCCAGTCTTTCAGGAAATCATCAATTTTCCGATACATTTTAATTTGGTATTTGANAAGCTAATTTGGTAAGATTAATCCTAACTGCAAATTTTAATTTTCTATTTTTACGATTTACGTTGTAATTATGCCAAACACCAATAGAGTTATTCTGATACTCCTTATTTTAATTGCTCAATCTCAATTCCTATTTGCTCAGAATAAAATAACTGTCAACGGAAATATATCCGATGCTAAAACTGGTGAAACATTAATCGGAGCAAGTGTGAAGTTAACCGGTAATACCAGCACTGCGGTGGTGACCAATTCATATGGTTTTTATGTGATCAGCGCCCAGGAGGGAAACTACGAGATTTCAGTTAGTTTTATTGGATATAAAACTGTTAAGCAAAATCTTAATGTAACTAAAAACACCAGGATTAATTTTGCATTGGAAGAAGATAACCAATTAAATGAAGTGGTGATATCGGCAACAAAGAGAAACGAAAATGTGAGCAGTCCGCAGATGGGGCTCCAGAAAATAAACGTACGGGAAATCAATAATGTGCCAGTGTTGTTGGGTGAGCGTGATGTACTTAAGACCCTGCAATTACTTCCTGGAATAAAATCTGCAGGTGAAGGTAACAGTGGTTTTTACGTGCGGGGTGGTTCCACAGACCAAAACCTGATCCTTTTGGATGAGGCTCCTGTTTACAATGCATCCCATTTGCTTGGTTTCTTTTCTACTTTTAACTCAGATGCGATAAAGGATGTTAGCGTGTATAAGGGTGGAATGCCGGCGCAATATGGCGGTCGCTTGGCTTCAGTACTCGATATTAAAATGAACGATGGAAACAGAAAGGAATTTACTACTGAAGGTGGAATCGGGTTAATCTCATCGAGACTTAAAGTAGAGGGACCTATAGTAAAGGATAAAGGTTCGTTTATGTTAAGTGCCAGAAGAACCTATCTGGATGCTTTTCTGAAGCTATCATCCGATAGCTCGATTAATAACAATACGCTCTTTTTTTACGATTTTAATGCCAAAGCTAATTACCAGTTAGATGAAAAGAATACAATTTATCTTTCCGGGTATTTTGGCAGGGACAAACTTGGGCTTTCTGATACTTTTGGGTTTAACTGGGGGAATGCGACCGTTACATTACGTTGGAACCATCTATTCAGCAGTCGGCTATTCTCCAACACTTCTTTAATTTACAGCAATTATAACTATGTAATTCAGAACTTTATGGAAGAGAATAACTTTGAAGTAAACTCAGCTATCAAAGATTTTAACCTGAAGCAGGATTTTGAATATAGCCTAAGCAGTAATCATAAGCTGAGGTTTGGTGTAAATGCCATTCATCATACTATTGCGCCAGGTAAACTGACCGCAACAGAAACATCGAGTGTAAATGCAACCAAATACGAAGATCGTAAAGGACTTGAGTTTGCAGCTTATGTCTCGGATGAATGGGCAGTAAGTAGCAAAATGAACCTCGTATATGGATTGCGTTTAAGCAGTTTTTCTTTAATGGGGCCAGGTAATATTAAGTCTTATGATGCGGATGGTAATACTATAAATACTACTTATTATAAAGCTGGCGAATTTGTAAAATCATATCTTAATCTCGAGCCGAGGGTATCAGCCAGTTATCAGCTTAACAATTCAAGTTCCTTAAAAGGGGCTTATACACGCAACATTCAGAACGTACACCTGATGTCGAATTCCACATCTACATCTCCAACGGATTTGTACATTATGAACAGCAACAATGTAAAACCCGAGATAGCTGATCAGGTAGCTGCAGGATATTTCAGGAATTTTAATGATGACAATTATGAGTTTTCCGCTGAAATATATTATAAGTGGATGCAAAATCAAATAGAATACCGAAGTGGAACAGATTTGCGCGGCAATGGAAATGTAGAGGCTGATTTATTATTTGGTGATGGCCGGGCATATGGATTGGAACTCTTTTTTAAGAAAAGATTTGGCAGATTCAATGGTTGGGTAGGGTATACCTGGTCGCGCACAGAGCGACAGTTTGATGCAATTAGCAATGGCAAGTGGTTTTATGCTAAACAAGACCGAACGCATGATTTGTCCCTTGTTGGTATCTATAAGGCAAGTCAGCGTTGGACTTTTTCGTCGGTTTTCGTTTATAATACAGGAAATGCAGTTACCTATCCAAGTGGGAAATACCAGATTAATGATCGCACCGTTTTCTACTATACAGAAAAGAATGGCTCGCGGACTCCTGCATATCATCGCTTAGACGTTTCGGCTACACTTGAAGGTAAGCCGGGAAAGAAATTGCAGTCTAGCTGGTCTTTTGGTATCTATAATCTATATAACCGTAAGAATGCTTTTTCCATTGATTTTAAGGATGATCCGGATGATGCAACCAAAACACAGGCGGTACGTACAACCTTGTTTGGAATTATACCTTCGATAACCTGGAATTTTAAGTTTTAATATCATGATTTATTTAAAGGGAATGATGGAGTTTAATAGGTCACTTTTACTGATCTTGGCTTTTATTGGGACACTATTTAGCAGCTGTGAGGAGGTGATTGATCTTAAGTTGGATAATTCTGAGTCCCTTATTGTTATTGACGGTGGAATAAGTGATCAAAATGAAAATCAACTGGTAAAAGTTTCCAGGACCTATAATTTTACGGAGCCTAATAAGTTTAATGGGGTTAGTGGTGCAACTGTTGTACTGACCAGGCCAAACGGATCTAAAATAAGTTATAATGAAGTCTCACCTGGTGTATACCAAAGTGTCAAATTCAGAGGCCTCTCAGGTAGTAAATATACACTTGATGTTACTGTAGGTGGTAAAACTTATACAGCAAGCTCAATCATGCCGGGTAGAGTACTATTGGATTCACTGACCTTCAAACAGTTTAACTTTTTTGGTTCAACAAACAATTATATGGCCGTTAATTATAATGATCCTGTTGGGATACCGAATCAATACCGGTATATATTAAAGTCAAAGGGAAAGACAGAAGAGGATATGGTGAGTGAAGATCGCTTTACTGATGGTAACAAAGTCTCAGATGTGATATTTTATAAGCTGGAGCATTTAGAGATTGGAGATAGTTTGCATGTAGAGCTACAATGTATAGATCGAAATGTGTATCGATATTTTTATAGCTTAAGTCAAAGTAAAGGTGAGGGCGGGCCACCTGTCGCACCATCAAATCCGGTTTCTAATTTTAGTAATGGAGCATTGGGTATTTTTAATGCCTATACTAGTAGTAAGCGATCTGCCGTTATTAAGTAGAGGATTATAATTTGTTTTACGATTGAACAATGCATAACTTTATGTTATCTCTATTAATAATCTCATGGCTACATACACAGATCAAGATCTGATTACAGATGAAAAAGAAAGAGTTAGGGCCTTAATGAGGTATGACGTTCTCGACACTCCACCGGATCATACCTTTGATAAACTAACTAAACTTGCCGCAAAACTCCTTAAAGTGCCTGTGGCAATTATTAGTCTCGTCGACTCGCATAGGGTTTGGTTCAAATCTAAATATGGGCTCGATGTGCAACAAATGGATCGTGAAGAAGGGTTATGCGCAACTGTAGTTTTAGCCGATGATTTTTACATGGTAGAAGATGCAGCACTGGATCCAGCAACAATGGGCCATACATTGGTTACTGGTGATTTCGGACTAAGATTTTATGCAGGATATCCACTTAAAACAAAGGATGGGTTTAATCTTGGCTCTTTTTGTGTTATAGATAAGGAGCCTAGAACACTAACGGATGATGAACAGGAAGTTTTAAGAGACCTAAGGGATATCGTAATGGATCAGATTGAGCTGAAACTTGCTTCTAAATTGTCGGAAGCTCAGCATAATCAAATCCTAAATACAACGGCACACGATTTAAAAAATCCGTTAACTACCATTCCTGTACGTGCCGATTTGATTAAGCTTAAAAAACATGATCCTGAGGTTGTGGATACCATGTGTGATCAGATAAAAATTGCCAGCTTAAATATGGTTCGCATTATCGATGAATTACTACAATCAGGTAGTATGGAGGCCGGGGAGATTAGATTACTTCTTGTAAAGCTAAATGTGTCGCATTTGGTGAGTAATGTGGTGGGGATGAATCAGTTGTTGGCTGAAAAAAAAGGGCAAACGATACATTTTATTTCTGAAACGGATCAGGTTATAAATGCCGACGAGGGCAAGCTGAATGAAGTAGTTGATAACCTGATCAATAATGCTATTAAGTATGCGCCACTAAATACCAATATCCTGGTAAGCGTAAAGGTAGGAGAGGGAAAGCTGAATATTATAATTGAAGATGAAGGGCCAGGTTTAACTGTTGACGATAAAAGGCGATTGTTTCAGCGTTTCACGCGCTTAAGTGCGCAACCAACCGGCGGTGAGCATTCTACAGGACTTGGCCTTTCTATTGTAAAGGTATTGGTGGAAGCACATGGAGGTAGGATATATGCCGAAAGTGAAGGTGAAAATAGGGGATCCAGATTTATCGTTCAATTACCACTTTAAAATACAGGCTGAGTTTTAGGCATAGTATTGTTTTTCTTTTTATAAGCATTGAGCCCGCCCGTTTTTAATAAAGGGCGGGCTCAATGCTGTGTGGCTGCGTTTAATCTATTTTCCTCCCGGAGGACAGAATTGTTGTAAAAAGCGAGTATAAGTAAGCGCAAGGTGCTCTGAAGTGCCATCGCCCTCATTTATACTGTGAGTTCTATTCGGGTAGGACATCATTTGGAATACTTTTCTGTTTTTGATCAGTTCATTAATCAGCATCTCGGCGTTCTGATAATGCACATTGTCATCTCCAGTACCATGAATATAAAGCAGATTACCCTTTAGGTTTTTGGCATAAGTAACCGGTGAACCTTTAATATAAGCCTCCTTAGTAACAAGAGGAGAGCCCATATAGCGTTCCTGATAAATATTATCGTAAGTAAGTTGATTTCCTACAGCAGCAATGGCTATTCCTGTTTTATAAATTTCAGGATACTGGAACATCAGATTTAAAGTTGATGAACCACCGCCACTCCAGCCCCAAACAGCAACTCTGTCTTTGTCTATGAACGACCAATCTAAAATCTTTTTAGCGGCCATTGCCTGATCACGGATGTTCAGGACGCCAATATTCTTGTAAATGCTTTTACGCCATTCACGTCCTTTAGGAGCAGGGGCCCCTCTATTTTCAATTGATATATATACATAGCCATCTTGCGGCATATTACCGGCATAAAGCCAGTTTTGGCCTGCACCATAAGTATCCGTAACTGTTTGTGAAGCTGGTTCACCGTATACATAAAATACTACAGGATACTTTTTAGTCTGGTCAAAATTGTCCGGTTTTTTCATCCAGCCATCCAATTCAATTCCGTCTTCAGTTTTTATTTTGAAAAACTCAACTTTATTTTTAGGAGGTTTTATTCTGCCCAACTGATTCGTAATGCTGCCTGCCATTGTTAAAGGGTTCAGCGTCGTTAGCTTCATCCATTCAGTGATAGGAGGTACAATTGCGTTGGTATAAGTATGGCGTGCAAATACGCCATTTGGCGAAATTTCGTAAGAATGCGTACCTGGTAAAATAGAAGGAGTAACCATTTCCGGTTTTCCACCACCTGTCAGTTTTGTTTTGAACAGGTATTTCTGAGTGGCATTTGTAGGTGAAGCTATGTAATAGAAAAGGCCGTTTTTTTCGTCAACCAGTGATTTTTCTATCACATCAAAATTTCCGACGGTAATCAAGGTTTGTTTCTTCCCGTCTTTGCTGATGCGGTATGCATGGCGCCATCCATCTTTCTCGCTCATCCAGATAAATTCTTTACCCCCATTTACCCATTCCCAGTCTTTATTCGGGTCAATCCAGGCTTTGTCGGTTTCAGTGTAAATATTACCAGCTTCTCCGGTACTTGCATTGGCGATAAACAACTTACTTACATTTTGTTCTCTGTTCAGTTGTTGTAATATTACCTCATTGGTGTTAGGCACCCAGTCCATTCTTGGGATATAGTTTTGGACCTTGTCTCCGGGAATGTTCAACCATTTTGTTTGTGAACTTGCGACATTCACGATACCTATTTTGCAGGAAGAGGGATCCTGTCCAACTTTAGGGTACTCTACCGGAATGGTAAAAGCATAAATAGAATCTGTATTGTTAATCATAAGGAAGTTCCTGATCTTTGTCGCATCAATTTGCCAATAAGCAATAGATTGACCGTCAGGGCTCCATCTAAAACCATCCCTGCAATCAAATTCTTCTTCGTACACCCAGTCGAAGGTTCCATTGATGATTCTGTCGGTACCATCGCTCGTTAACGCTTTAGAACTTTTGCTTTGAAGATCATCTACATAAAGGTTATGTTGACTTACATAAGCAACTTTATTTCCATCTGGTGAGAATTTGGCAAACATCAAAGATGATTCAGGTTTGCCTTTTCCTATCTGAGTAAGCGTGTTGGCTTTTAGGTCGGCCACAAAGTAATCGCCACGGGTTTCGTAACGCCAAACTTTCTTACTATTGGTATATAGCAGCACTTTAGTTCCATCAGCAGAAAGGTCAAAATCTTTAATTCTACCCAGATTTACGCCACTTGAGTAAAGTAAATCTCTGCTAACAATAGTTTTTCGTTCACTTTCCGGCAAGGAGATAGTCACCAATTCGCCATCCAGAATCTGGTAGTAAGCATTTCCGTCTTTTGTCCACCTGAGTTCAGGCTTATTTTGCGCATGGGTTTTTCCGTAAAAGCCGATTAGGACGACCAATGCCAGTTTAAAAACGATGTTTCTGAAGTTCATTTTATTAAAGTTCTATAAATTGACGATATACATTTTGTAGATATGCTTTTGCATAATCAAGTGTTTTTGAAGTTTGTGAAGTGTCTTTTTCATTGCTGTTGAACAGGATCATTTTACCGGTGTTATCAAAAGTTACACATTGCTGATTATCAATAAAGCCCATTCCATTGTCCCAGCTAAAAAAGGCAAAAGGTTTACTATAGGGGTTGAGCAGGTTTTTGCTCCAGAGAAAATCCTTTGTCGGGATAGCCAATTGTGTCAACAGGGTAGCCGCGATATCCGTCTGACTACCAATGTTGCTGAATTTATGCCCCTTAAATTCATCTTTAATAACATCCCCGTAAAATAGCAATGGAATATGATAACGTTGCGGGGTGGAAATGTCGTAAGCGTTTTTTGGGTATATATGTCCGTGGTCGGCCACAAATACAAATAGCGTGTTTTTATACCATGCTTGTTTCTTTGCACCAGTAAGAAAAGCATTGATGCAGGAATCTGTATAGTAGGCCGTACTTTTAAATTTATCTACATTATCCGTACCCTTAAATTTTGGAGTTCCGGGCACTTCAAATGGTTCGTGATTAGTCAACGTAAGGATCGTAGAAAAGAAAGGCTGTTTTTCCTTGTTCAGGTCGTTAAGTTGCCTCTGAAATACCAGTTCGTCAAATTTACCCCATCTGGTTTTCATTTCATTACCTGTGAAGTCGTTTTTATCTATCAGCTTCTGATAATTGTGACTTAAGATGAAAGCCTTATAGTTGTCAAATTCAGATTCTCCGCCATAATAGAAAGACGTATTGTAACCATTGTTAAATAAAGATCTAGATATGGCTGGTAGCTTTTGCATTTTTTCCGGCCATTTTACGATGCTTCCAGTGCCAAGGGTAGGGAAGCCGGCTAATGTAGCAATCAGCCCTTTGTCGGTACGACTACCTGGCGAGTAGATGTTAGTGAAAAGCACCCCTTTGTTGATCAGGGTGTCGAAATTCGGAGTAATGCCATCTTCATTGCCCAGTGTTTTTGTCAGGTCGGACGTAAAGCTTTCAATGATAACCAATACTACATTCGGACGTTTGGTATTTAATATGTTGACCGTTGTATCCTTTAATGGAGTATACAAAGCTTTGATATCCTGATTTGCCTGTTGGTGGTCCATATATAAGTATGGGTTGGCCTTGGTCATTTTAGCAGACAGGATACTTGAGATCAGATTCCATTCCGTGTTTACTGCTGCATTGTTCAATACCTGGTCTTTTGAAAAATAAGCCCTGCTTTGGGTTATTGGCGATACACCAACTCCTCCTCTGATAAGTAAAAAGTTTGAAGCCATTAAGGCCAGACAGAGCAGTCCTCTAAGCCAAATCGGATTGGCTGTTAAGTTTAATTTTCTTAAGACTACAAAACGCTGCAGAAACACGCCTAAGGTAACAAGCAGGATCAATAATGATACAGATAAACCCACCGGAGAGGAAGCGCTGGATGCCATGGCTTCTTTTGGCGATGAAAAGGCGAAGTCAAGCGCTTTCGCGTTTACCTTGCTGCCCCATTCCCTAAAAATGTTAAAGTTAACAACGGAAAGTATGCTGAATAAACATACCAGTATGATGTTGTATATAGATAACCATTTCAGTTCGACAACCTTGCGACCATTTAAAAGCCAAAAGACATAGCTTAAAAGTGGAATGACAGCAATGTAAGCTGTCATGGATAGGTCTAATGGTAAAGCATAATAAAAGGTAGCAACAGTTTCAGTAAAAGAAACATGAGCTACCTTTTTATGATTAATAAGTATAAATATCAGGCGGTCAGTAAAAAAGAAAAGCAGCCAGAATAAGAAGAAGCGGATAAAAAAAAACAGACTTTTTAGCATTTTTATTTCAGGGTTATCGGCCGCCCCTCATTGCCTTTAGTTCTTCCATAGTTTTTAGTTCATATCCTTTGGGGATGTCCAGAGAGAAAGGGCCTACTTTATCTTCTTTTACACTTTTCAAAGTAAGTACTGTTTTATACCCGTCCTGTGAATTGGAAAATTTAACCGGTGTGCCTTTTACTTCTTCAAATCCCAATGGGATTGCTCCTGCAGCAAGTTTAAGCTCTGTAGTAGCCCATAATTCATAACTGGCACCATTGTTATCCTTGTAATTGTATTTTTCGGCATTAAATCCTGCTATATTTTGTTTCTCGCCGGTTGCTGTAAAACCACTAAATTTTAATGAACCTGCTTGCTGTTCAACGTCCGCTTTCGACATTTTTGCAGCATACTGTTTTTGCATCATAGGAATATCCACCAGTACTAATGCATTTTTAACAGAGGCATCAGTAAGTATTTTTAACATGGCCATGCCCATATCAATTTGTACTTTAGATATATTTCCATTAAATTCAACCTTACTCTCAGAAGGTAGAACCGAAGCATCAATCTGTTTTTTCTGATCATCATTCAGTACATATTCAACCCCGTAGGTAATTGTTCCTGCATCTATAACTTTTTGGGCTTTTGCTACGATGGCTGTTCCGATTAAAATAATCGCCAGAACTCCTGTTTTAATAGATTTAAGCATATTTTATTAATAATTTAGTTTACCAGTTGATTTTTTCTTTGCTGATAAAGGCAGCAATTCCTTTTCTAAAATCTTCGCTTTCCCTCACACGGGCATTGATGCGCACCGCTTCCGAAAGGCTTTTATCCAGTTCGGGATTTGTGGTTTGTCCGATGAGTTGTTTTGTAACCATCAACGCGTTGCCGGAAGCTTCATTACACAAACTTAATGCAAAATTATTTACTTTAAGAGCAATATCCTCTGCGTTTGTTACAAAAGTGATCAGTCCGTAGTCCAAGGCTTCTTGCGCTGAGAACAGTGTACCTGTAAGTAGTATCTTTTTGGCAATAGTCTCGCTTGTCTTGCGTAACAAAAAGCAGGAAACAATGGCGGGTACAAAACCAAGTTTTACTTCCGTATAACCAAAATTAGCCTCAGGAACAGCAAAAGTGATATCGCAAACTGTCGCTAATCCACATCCTCCGGCTATTGCATGTCCTTCAACCTGTGCTATGACAACTTTTGGCAGATAATAGATAGTCGTAAATAGACGCTTTAGGTTTTCAGAATCGGCCAGATTTTCTTCATAAGTGTTTTGTTGCAGCTGTTGCAGGTAAGCCAGATCGGCGCCTGCACTGAATGTTGGACCATTGGCTTTTAAAACAACCACTTTAACCTGTTCATCTTTGGAGGCCTTTACAAATGCAGCAGTCAATTGAGTAACCAGTTCCGGATTTAATGCATTTCGCTTTTCAGGACGGTTGATAGATATGGTAGCAATACGCTGGCTAACGGTATATAAAACCAGGGATTCAGTCATACAAATATTTAGTTAAGTTGATCAAAGATATGATAAGGTAGAGAAAAACTACCAAAAAGGTTTCTAATTGCTTTTAACGGGGGGACTAATCGGATCCTTGAACTTGATTAGCGTTACCCTATGCTGGTCGAGCGCTGGTTTAACAAAAAATAGGAAAGCTTTACTTTCCTGTTTTAGATCGGTAAACAAAACTGCTCTATTGGAACAGATTAGGGCTACTGCATAATTTTTCTTTAATATATATCTGATGGTCTTTTTTTGCTGCTGTGCTCGCAGTTTATCAAAAGTAATAAATCCTTGAAGGCATAGAAAAATTGTTGTAGCTGCAATGAACAGATGCTTTCTCTGCTGGTCGATAGCGATGATACAAAGGGTTAAGGCGAAACATAATAACACTAATTCGGTTTTACTAAGCCAAATTGCGGATATGCCTGAAAAAGGTAAACGGGCAATCTGATCTAAACCATTATTTGTAAAATTAATGAGCCATTCAAATAGCGGCCCTAAGCCCTCCAATTTAAAAAGCAGTATACTTAGTCCTATATACATAATTAAAGCTGTGGGAAGCGTAATAAATAGATTGCTGAGTAAAAAGTAGAGGGGGAACTGATGGAAGTAGTATACGCTGAAGGGATAGGTAGCCAATTGGGCAGCTAAGGACATGGCTATAGTGCTCCATATTTTGTTCAGCCATGGGCTTTTTACACATAGCCAACCCTCAATTTTAGGTTGCAGATAAATTAGGCCTAAGACAGCCATAAAGGTGAGTTGGAAGCCTACATCCCATAGCAGGAAAGGATTATATAGCAATAAACTAAAAGCAGCAAAAGCAATAATATTATAACTATTGGTGTTTTTGTTGAATAGTTTAGCAATGATGAACACGGAAATCATGATTGCGGCGCGAAGCACAGAAGGGGAGAAGCCAGTTAATAGGGTGTAAAACCAGATCAGACTAAGTATTAGAATGGTTTTTAAAATCCTGGTGACTTCCCTTTTATTCAGAAAACTTAATAATATATTCAAGACAAGGTAGACCAGACCTACGTGCATGCCTGAGACTGATAAGGCATGTATAGTGCCGGTTTTTGAGTANATATCNAGNATTTGAGGGCTTAAATCCGCTCTGTAACCCAATATGAGTGTTGAAGCAACNGCAAACGCATCATCATCTTTGATGAGTTTACGATAAATAGCAACNTGCTCAGCTCTTAAGTTCAAAGCAAACCGGAGCAATCTATTCCCGCTGTTAGTAGGTAGTTTAATTATCTCCTGTTGTTTTAAATAAGTTTGGTAGTATATGTTCTGTGTGGCCAGCCAGGCTTTAAAATCAAACTCGTTTGGATTCAGCGGAGCCGGGATTACCGAAAATTTTGCAGGTATTATCAACTCATCACCGTACTTTAACGAGATCGGAATAGCCCCATTTGTTCGGATTGATACGCTAATTTTTCCTGAAACGGGATGTAAAATGTATTTATTGTCTTTAGTTGTTGAAAATGAGCTTGTTGTGCTTATTGATTTAGTTGTTTTTGCATTGAACAGAATTATATTCTGTTTGTTTTTCGGTTCGTTAATGATTCGTATTTTAAGGTGTTTTGAATTTTTAATGTTGTAAAAATCAGTATGTTTATGATGATTATATGAGATAACACATAATGTTCCTAATGTGAATAACAAGAGGTGAATTGTTAGTCCTGTGATTCCTGAATATTGATATATATTTAGATTATTGTATCTAATATTTACTGCGGATAGGATGGCGAACAAGGCGAGATTAAATAGAAAGATATGGTTGAAAAGATAGGAATTCCCGCATCCGTATAAACTAAAAATTCCAAGGGCAAAAGGAATCAAAATCCTTACAAAAGCAATCTCCGTTTTAGCCGTGTCTGGAATGATGTTTATCAAAACTGATATCTGATTTGTATTTTAACCTCTGATTTACTGCTGCCTTCTATTTCATCTAGTCCCGAACCAATTGTTTTTACATCCTGATACATATAAAGACCGTACCTGAACCAAATGTCTATTTTCTTAATTGGTCGATACCTGATGTTCATAAAAGTCCGTACGCCTTTGCCTGAATATTGACCGGAACCGGAGCCGTATAAAACGTCATTCTCATAAGCATAGATTCTGCTGTTGTAGGATGGTGTGTTAAACCAGGCAAAGCGAATATTGACCGACAGTTTGGAAGATGTTGGAGCGTAATTTACGTCCTGATAGATCATGATCCCAATTTCTTTTTGCTGTATACCTTTTTGATATTGAGTTATTTCTGTTCTTTGATGAAAGTTAAACTTTGTGTTTAATTTCCAGTTCCATTCTAGTCTGTAGTTTTGTTTTGTAACATTGTCGAGCTGGTTGTAGCTGCTATCTGCATCAGGGTTTTGTTGTTTTTGTTCTATTTTAAACCGGATTGCTGCTTTGAACGTCTTCCCTTTTGTGTAGCTAATTTGACTTAGTAATTCATAGCCGGCAGAGGGAAAGTTTATCCGGTATTTTAGCCAGGGAAATTCGAAATAGTCGGCATATATCGACCAAACGAAGTTACCCGGAAGTATATAATTTAATCCGGCATACCACCCCTTTTCATTGTTGGTCTCAGTACCCTCTCCAAGACTTCTGCTGAAGAAGTTTTGGTAGTTTGTGTCATAGCTCCGGTGCAAAAGTACAGCTGATAGTTTACGAGATAAGCTCGCCATGGCACCATTGATTATGGCTATTCCTGACTTTAGGCTGTGTGCTACTTCTCCATATAGATAGATGTTCTGGAAAGTGTAATTGTAGTGTAAACCGATGTTATTAAGGTGTTTTCCGGTAAAACTAAACTTGTTATAAAGTTGAGTGCCTGTGATGAATTGGTGTTGGTAGTCGGTTTGATAGGCGATTAGGCCAATATTTAGGTTGTCGCGGAGATATTGCAATATCCCGCCATAGACCTGTTGCCCGAGTGTTTTTNGNTTTTTAATTTCCGTTTGTGTACGATGTAANCCACTAATGTTGATGTTTGAGAGGCTGTAACCTCCATTAGGCATGCTTTTTAGACTTGCATCAACCTTCCTGTATGAAATAAAGGAGGTTAAATGAATGTCTCGACCAAGGTGTATGGTACTTGCTGCTCCTCGAAAGAAAGAAGCTTCGTTTGCTGAGGTATATGGTTTTAGTCCTGCATCTTTTGCTGCGACACTGGTTACATCAGGACCTTTGCCAAAAGCAAAACCTGACCATAATGTTAATCCTTGTCCGAACTGTAAGCTGTAATCGCCTAGTATCAGCTTTTTAACCCTTCCTAGCTTAAATAAAGCCAGGTGAGCAGAAAGGTGATCAGGACCCGATTTTTTATTGAATAGCTGTTCTCCAGCGTCTTTTTCCATCACAAGAGCTGCAGATACTATGTCCTGAAAATGGTATCTGTAGCGGAGTAGAATTTTTTCCGGGGTCCCTAAATATCTGCTGCCTGGCAGTTCCCTAAATCCTTTCTGCTTTTGCAAGAGGCGGGTATATCTGGAAATCAGCTCGTGTTCGCCTGCAGATAAGATTTTGAGAGGCTTCAATTGATCGTAACCTGATAATGTTGTTAAGGTTACAAATGGCAGTAATCTGGAGATAGTTTCTGTATCAAAGGACGGGATGGCTTGAAGTTCCAATATGTCCAATAATCTTGTTTTTGCTATGTAGTTAAAGAAATTGCTGATTTGAAGCGGGGAGAGGAGTAGTAGGCTTTTTAATTCCTCCTGTGTTGTTTTATGCAGGTTAATGGGATGCTTGCGAAAGAAGCCAAGACGTTCAGTCAATTCCGATAGGTCATCATTTTCGGATGAGTTTTCGGCGAGCGCCTCGATGATGTCCCTCGTTTTCTCGTCTTCCTGTGCTACCGCATTTTGTGTAAGTAGCAGTAAAAAAAATAAGCATAGTTTTTTCATTGTGATTTAGCTTAAATAAGCTAAATCACCGTAGAAGTTACGAGATAAAAAAAATAATTAAGAAATAAATTAAATCTCTTCGTTTAATTTTAATAAGAAGTCTTTTAGTTTCTCCAGAGAATCGATGATCTTTTGGTTTTCTTTTACTTCACCACTATTGTTTTTTAAGTGCTCTTTAGCTCCTTTTAGGGTGAAGCCTTTATCATCCACCAGGTGGAAAATGATTTTTAAATTTTCAATGTCTTCGGGAGTAAATAATCTGTTGCCCTTTTTGTTTTTTTTAGGTTGCAGTACATCAAATTCCTTTTCGTAAAAGCGGATTTGAGATGCGTTTACACCAAACATTTCAGTCACTTCCCCCATGGTGTAATACATTTTATTGATTTCCCGTTCCTTGTAAGGCATATTTTTGTATTGATTATTAGTTTGTTACAGCTTTTATTTAAAGTGTTCAAACTTAGGAAAAGTTAATCAAGTATCCATGGAGAGATTGAAAAAATATTTTAGTTCATCTCCTTGTTCCTTTCATCAGAAATTTTGGCACTTAATGTAAACCGATCTTACCGGAATAATCCAATAATATGCTAATTTTGCTCAAAATAAATCAATAGAAGGATGACAGCTAAGGAAATCAGACAGGCATACTTAAAATTTTTCGAATCGAAACAGCATCATATTGTTGCATCAGCACCAATTGTAGTTAAAAATGATCCAACTCTAATGTTTACCAATGCTGGGATGAACCAGTTTAAAGATCTGTTTCTGGGCGAAGCGCCTGCTAAATACCCAAGGGTAACTGATACGCAACGTTGTCTTCGTGTTTCAGGTAAACACAACGATTTAGAGGAAGTAGGTATTGATACCTATCACCATACCATGTTCGAAATGCTGGGTAACTGGAGCTTTGGCGATTACTTTAAAAAAGAAGCTATCGCCTGGAGCTGGGAGTTACTTACAGAGGTTTATAAAATCCCTAAAGACAAACTTTATGTGTCTGTTTTTGAGGGTGATGATAAGGAAGGCTTGCCAAGAGATACCGAAGCTTACGAGCTTTGGAAGCAATTTGTGCCCGAAGACCGTATTGTTCTGGGCAATAAGAAAGACAATTTCTGGGAAATGGGGGATACAGGACCATGTGGACCATGTTCTGAAATTCATGTCGATTGCCGTCCGGATAACGAGCGTGAGGCAGTATCAGGTAAATCGCTTGTAAATGCCGACCATCCGCAGGTAATTGAGATCTGGAACAATGTATTTATGCAGTTTAACCGCCTTAAAGACGGTTCTTTGCAGCCGCTGCCAGCGCAGCATGTTGATACAGGAATGGGTTTTGAACGCCTTGTACGTGTGTTGCAGGAAAAAGCTTCTAACTACGATACAGATGTTTTCCAGCCGCTAATTCAATTTATCTCTAACAAAGCCGGCATCGCTTATGGCGCTGATGAGAAGACAGACATCGCTATGCGTGTTATGGCTGATCATATCCGTGCCATTTCGTTTGTAATTGCTGACGGACAACTGCCTTCAAATAATAAAGCTGGTTACGTGATCCGTCGTATTTTACGCCGTGCGGTTCGCTATGCTTATACTTTCCTAAATTTAAAAGATCCATTTTTAAATGAGCTTGTGCCTGTTTTGGCTGCACAGTTTAAAGGTGTTTTTGATGAATTGTCCTTGCAGCAGGACTTTGTACAAAAGGTGGTCTTAGAGGAAGAAGTTTCCTTCTTAAGAACTTTAGCTACAGGTATCCAACGCTTTGATAACTATACTAAAAAGCAAGCTGAATTCCTGATGTCGGAGAATGCGATTGAACCTGAAAAATCTTTTGAAGATCAATGGGTACACAGTATTTTAAAAGACCAGATGGTGATCTCCGGAGAGTTTGCTTTTGAGCTGAATGATACTTATGGTTTCCCGATCGATCTTACCGAACTGATGGCAAGAGAAAAGCGTTGGTCGGTGGATATGGAGGAATACAACAAGGCGCTATTAAAGCAGAAAGAACGGTCGCGCGCTGCTACAGCAGTAGATACCGGCGACTGGGTATTGGTTAATTCAGATTTGGAAGTAGAGTTTGTTGGCTATGATGATTTCGAGGCTGAAACTAAGATTATAAAATACCGTAAGGTAGTTGCCAAGGGTAAGGAACAGTACCAGATTGTATTAAGCAAAACCCCTTTCTATGCGGAAAGTGGTGGTCAGGTTGGTGATACTGGGAGACTTGAAGATCATAGTCGCTTGTTCTTTGTTGAAATTACCGATACTAAAAAAGAGAATGGCGTAATTGTGCATTATGCAGATACTTTGCCCGAAGATGTTGAAGGTGTTTTCTGGGCAGTTATAGATGAGAATAAACGCCTGCTTTCGCAGGATAACCATAGTGCAACACACCTGTTGCATGCGGCACTTAAAAAGGTATTGGGTAATCATGTGAACCAGAAAGGTTCATTGGTAACCCCCGACTACCTGCGTTTCGACTTTTCTCACTTTGCTAAGGTGACTGATGAAGAGCTGGCGCAAATAGAACATATGGTGAATCAAAAAGTAAGGGAAAATATCCCGCTTAAAGAGCAAAGGTATGTACCTTACGATCAGGCAATCTCAAGTGGTGTAACAGCACTGTTTGGAGAGAAGTATGGCGATTTAGTACGTATTATTACTTTTGACGACCATTACTCTAAAGAACTTTGCGGCGGTACCCACGTGCAGGCAACAGGTCAGATTGGTTATTTTAAAATTACCTCAGAAAGTGCTGTTGCAGCAGGGGTAAGACGTATTGAAGCGATTACAGCTGATAAAGCGGAAGCGTTTGTATTAGATCAAAATAGAGAGCTTAACGAGCTTCGTGCTTTGTTAAAAGGAAATAAAGATCTTACGTCAGCTGTTGCTGCATTAATTGAAGAAAATAATAAGTTAAAAAAGGATGCTGAAAAAGCTGTTTTAGAACAGTCGGCTAACCTTAAACATGAAATTGTACATCACCTTAAAACCATTAATGGTGTTAATCTGATTGCCACTCACGTAGATCTACCTAATGCAGATGCGGTTAAAAATCTTGCATTTGCTGTAAAGGATTTGGTCGATGACTTGTTCCTTGTATTTACAACTTTGATTGATGATAAACCGGGTATTACAGTAATGTTATCTGAAAATCTGG
>Ga0065714_10002248_pt1 | contig 43256 bp, 40 predicted proteins | sample MisRhiReplicate2_FD_59101 | JGI IMG/M metagenome (GOLD analysis project Ga0065714, IMG submission 59101) | Miscanthus rhizosphere microbial communities from Kellogg Biological Station, MSU, sample Rhizosphere Soil Replicate 2: eDNA_1 v2... | ecosystem: Host-associated > Plants > Roots >... | reverse complement strand
GGTCGACATTACCGCCAAGGTCATCGATCCAAGCGCCACTCACTTGAAGGAATAAGGGTAAGCCTGTGGCGAGGGGATTCATCCCCACTCGGTTGCGCAGCGACCGCAAAATCTTGGGGCCGCTGCGCAGCAAGCTCCCTCGCCACAATCGATCACACGCGCCTTAGAGCTTCGGCAACTGCCCGATCCGCCCCATCATCTCGGTCACGATCTGCAGGTCCAGCAGGAATTGCTCGACTGTCTTGAACTCGTTGTCGTTGTGACCGGTGTACTTGACGTCGGGCATGGCCAGGCCGAATTGCACGCCATTGGGCAAGTCATGAACCGAAGTGGCGCCGGCAGAGGTGCCGTATTTGTGTTCCATACCGAGGTTTTCACTTGCCACGGCCAGCAGCGCCTTGACCCATTCACCCTCAGGGTTGCGGTACATCGGCTCGTCAATGGAATAGTCGAAGGCCACCGCAATGTGGGATTTCTTGCTCCAGGCGGCCAGTTTGCCGGCGATTTCAGTCTTGAGGGCTTCCGTGGTCTTGCCCACCGGCACCCGCAGGTTGACCGCCAGCTTGAGGGTCTTCTCATCCATGCCGACGTAGGTCAGGGACGCGGTCAGCGGGCCCATGAAGGCATCGGAAAAACCGATTCCCAGTTTTTTACCCAGGTAGTCGAGCCCCCAGTTGTCAGCGGCATAGCGGGCGGCGTCGGTGATGTGGTTGTGTTTGAGCGTGACCTTGCCATCCAGGCCATTGATGAACCCCAGCATCCTTGCCACCGGGTTGACGCCTGACTCGGGTTCGGAGGAGTGGGCGGAAACGCCGGTGAAGGTAAGTTGGACGTCCTTGCCGACGACCTGGGTGCTCACTTCGAAGTTGCCACCGTTGCGCTTGGCATAGTCGGTAGCGGCTTTGAGCAGGCTGGCAGCCAGTTCGGCGGGCTTGTCGCTGGCGAAGGTGGCAACGGACGTCGACGGAATCTGATTGGTCGCCAGGCCGCCCGTCAGCGCGGTAATTTCTGCCCCCTTGCCCTGTGCCGCGCGCCGGGTGAAGTTCGCCATGACGGTGCCATAGCCTTTCTCGGCAATCACTACGGGGTAGCCGCCATCCAGCGCCAGGTTGTAATTGGGCGTCGGGTTGCGTTCGAAATAATAGGGGATGGCGTCGCCAGTGGTTTCCTCGGTGGTGTCGACCAGCAGCTTGAAGTTGCGCGCCAGCGGCAGTTTCTCTTCCTTGATGATTTTCATGGCATAGAGCGCGACCACGATGCCGTTCTTGTCGTCCTCGGTACCGCGGCCATACATGCGGTCGCCCACCTGGGTGACCTTGAACGGGTCGAGGCGAGTGCCATCTTTCAACACCCAGTTATCCGGCGTTACCGGCACCACGTCGGCATGGGCGTGAATGCCCACGACTTCGTCGCCGCTGCCTTCGAGGGAAATCTCATAGACACGGTTGTCGATGTTGCGGAAGTTGAGGTTGAACGCCTCGGCCAGGCTTTTGATCTTGTCGGCGATCTTGAGAAACTCCGGGTTCTCGTGCTGGGCAACGCCGTCCTTGCGAAAAGTCGGGATGGCGACCAGTTCCTTCAGTGTCTCGGTGGCCGCTTGGCCGTATTTCACTCGGGCATAGAGGCCCAGCAGGCGATGGATTTCATTCTGCTGTTCAGCCGAAAGGGTTGTGTTGCCTTGGAACGCGCTGATGGCCGGGCCGAGGTTGGCGGCTTTGCCCAGGTCGCTCTTGGCCACGTCGGCCAGGAACTGCCTGAAATCGGTAACTGAGGTGTTGGAGAAGGTTTTGACGATGGCTGCGCCCTGTTGGGCGCTGATGTTGGCGAATGCTGGTGTGGTGATCGAAGCGAGGCTGGACAACAGCAGGGTGGTCACGGCCAGGTGTTTGAGCGAGAAGTCCATTGCTGGGCATTCCTTGGCAGGCGGTAGGAGGGAAGTGTCTGATTTGATGACACAAACCGTTGCAACCTAACACCGCGAGGAAGTGGTGGGGGAGTCCTGCAGGAGAATCTGTCGCACCGCGAAGCAAAAACGGCGCAGAAATGAAAAATGGCGCAGGGCCATCAAACACCCGAAAAACCCTGTGGGAGCAAGTTTGCTCCCACATGGGCATGGCTGGGTATTGGTTTAATGCGGGGCGCGGGGGATCGTCTTGAGCAGGTCTTCAGGGCTGATGTGACCGACCACGGGCTGCGCCGTGCTGCCGGGCAATGGCAGGTCCAGGATGTGTCCCTTGATCTTGCCGACCACATGCATTTCGCAGGGTTTGCAGTCGAACTTCAGCGTCAGCACTTCATCACCGTGTATCAGTTGCATCGGTGCCACCTTGGTGCGTACGCCAGTGACGCCCTTGGCCTGCTTGGGGCAGAGGTTGAACGAGAAGCGCAGGCAGTGCTTGGTGATCATCACCGGCACTTCACCCGTTTCCTCGTGGGCCTCGAACGCCGCGTCGATCAGCTTGACGCCGTGACGATGATAGAAGTCCCGGGCCTTCTGGTTGTAGACGTTGGCCAGGAACGACAGGTGCGACTCCGGGTACACCGGCGGCGGGTTGGTCTCGGCCTTGCGGCCACCGCGTGGATGGGCTTTGATGCGGGCGGCGGTCAGGGCTTCGATGGCTTCGCGGCGCAACGCCTTGAGCTGCGAGTTGGGGATGAAGAACGCCTGGGGCGCATCCAGCTCGATCGCGGTAGCGTGGTATTCGGTGGTGCCCAGTTGGCCGAGCAGGTCGTGCAATTGCTCCAGGGCCTGTTCCGGCTTGTTGGCCACGCCGAACGGCCCATCCAGGGCGACGCTGGCGCTGATGCCTTCTTCGCTGGTGGCGGTCAGTTCCAGGCGTTCTTCACGCAGGCGCGCACCCCAGGCCAGGCCGACACGGCGTTCGGAGGATGTCTTGAGCAACGCCTGCTGCCAGTTGTGGTCCAGGTTGCGGCTCAACGGGTGGTTGGGGCGCAACTGGTACATGCCGGCCGGCATCTCGTTGGGTTCGACGCGGTAGCGGTAACGCTTCTGGCCGTCCTCTTCGAACTCACCCTTGGGCTCGGCGATGTTGGCGCGGAAACCGACGACTTCGCGCTTGACCAGCACATTGAGGCCGTCGCCGTTGGACAGCGGATCGAAGGTCACCACTTGCAGGTCGCGCTTGCCGACTTTTTCCACCACGCCCACCGGCACGCCGGTAAAGGTCGGCGAATCGAAGGCGCCAATGTCGATCTTGCGTTCGCTGACGAAATAGTCGGTGCTGCCACGGTGGAAGGTCTTGTCCGGGTCGGGGACGAAGAAGTGCGCGGTGCGGCCGCTGGACGCGCGGGCCAGGTCCGGACGGTCTTCGAGGACATCGTCCAGGCGCTGGCGGTAATAGGCGGTGATGTTCTTCACATAACCCATGTCCTTGTAGCGGCCTTCGATCTTGAATGAGCGCACGCCGGCTTCGACCAGGGCGCGGATGTTGGCGCTCTGGTTGTTGTCTTTCATCGACAGCAGGTGTTTTTCGTAGGCGACCACCCGGCCCTGGTCGTCCTTGAGGGTGTAGGGCAGGCGACAGGCCTGGGAGCAGTCGCCACGGTTGGCGCTGCGGCCGTTCTGGGCATGGGAGATGTTGCACTGGCCGGAAAACGCCACGCACAGCGCGCCGTGGATGAAGAACTCGATGGCCGCGTCGGTCTCATCGGCAATGGCGCGGATTTCCTGCAGGTTCAGCTCACGGGCCAATACCAGTTGCGAGAAACCGGCCTGGTCGAGGAACTTTGCCCGGGCCAGGGTGCGGATGTCGGTCTGGGTGCTGGCATGCAGCTCGATGGGTGGAATATCCAGCTCCATTACCCCAAGGTCCTGGACGATCAGCGCATCGACGCCGGCATCGTACAACTGGTGGATCAGTTGGCGGGCCGGTTCCAGCTCGTTGTCATGCAAGATGGTGTTGATGGTCGTGAACACACGGGCGTGGTAGCGATGGGCGAACTCCACCAGCCGGGCAATATCGCCCACTTCGTTGCAAGCGTTGTGACGCGCGCCGAAACTCGGGCCACCGATGTACACGGCGTCGGCGCCATGCAGGATGGCCTCGCGGGCGATGGTCACGTCGCGGGCGGGGCTGAGCAATTCCAGATGATGTTTGGGCAAGGACATTTGTTTTTAGTCAGGCTGGTCACGGTCGAAGCGAGCATTGTAGCCGCCAGGCGCCTTGCAGGCACCTGTGGACTTGGGTTTGCTCGATCTTGACCGATGCGCGGCGGTCCCGCGGAGTTCACCCAGGCGTCGAGTCGGCGCTGCACCAACGGTTGCGCCCGGTGTTCTTGGCCAGGTACAGGAAGGCGTCCGCCGCCTTGATCAGCATGGCCGGGGTTACGTCCTCGCCGCTCGGCTGGCTGGTGGTGATGCCCGCGCTGATGGTCACGATGCCCAAGGGATGATCGCCATGTTCAATGTTCATGGCCCTGACAGCTTCGAGGATTTGCTGCGCGACCTTGGCGGCACCCGTGCTGTCGGTGTTGGGCAGTAACACGGTGAACTCTTCACCGCCATACCGGACCGCCAGGTCGCCCGGCCTTTTGATGGTCTGCCTGACCGCGGTGGCAATCGCGCGCAGGCAGTCGTCGCCGGCAGCATGGCCGTATCTGTCGTTGAAACGCTTGAAGTAGTCGACGTCGAGCATGATCAACGCCAGGGAAGAACCCTGGCGCTTGGCCAGGCGAATCTCGTCGGCCAACGCGATGTCCAGCCGCCTGCGGTTGCCCAGCCCGGTCAGGCTGTCGGTCAGCGCCATGTCGCGCATGGTCTGGTGGGCGCTGCGGATCTGCTTTTCCATGGTCATCCGGTGGCGCAGCTGGCTCAGCACGATGAGCCCGAAGCCGACGAGGATCATGATCAGGAAAATCAGCACGAAGCTGGTCTTGAACAGGTCGCGCCGCCACGGAGCGATGATGGACTCGCGCGACAACCCGGCTTCCACCACCAACGGGTAGGTGGTCAGGGCTCGAAAGCCATACAGCCGCTCGGTATCGTCGACCACGGCCCTGGCCTCCGCGGTGCCCTGGTTCGACGTGGGCAGGTAGTTCTTGAAGATCACGCTGTTGACCAGGCTCTTGCCGATCACCGATTCGACGAAGGGACGCCGTACCAGGATGGTCCCGCTGCGTGTGGCCAGGACCAGCGCGCCCTTGTCGTCGATCTTGAAGTCGCCGTAGTAGTCGACGAAATAGCTGACCTTGACCGTTCCGAGCAGCACGCCGGCGAACGAGCCGTCGGGATTGTTCAAGCGACGGGACACCGGAATGATCAGGTCGTTGGTGGACCGGCTCTTGATCACTTCGCCGATGCGCACGCCCCGGTCCTCGTGGGTACGGTGATATTGGAAGTAGTCGCGGTCGGCGTTGTTCGCCGTTTCCGGAATGACTTCCTTGTCCGTTACCAGCCATTGGCCGTCCGGGCCATAGATAAACAGCCCATGCAGTTGCGGCATGATGGCGGCCTGTTGCACCAATAGCTTATGGATGCGCGCAACGTCCATGTTCTGCAGGCCATCGCCTTCCACCCGTTCACTGAGGGCGGCGGTGACCACATCCACTTGTCGGATGGTGTCTTCGGCGTGCTGGGCCGTCGCCCGTGCCAGGTTCGTCACCGAATCCTGGGCGGACGAAAAGGCCGCGCGATAATCCCGCCAGGTGCGCCAGCCTTCGACGGCCAGAAACGCGATGATGACCACCAGCATGAAACTCACGGTCAGGCGCAATGCCGCTCCAGCCCGTGCGCTCTGGGGAGAAAAGTCCTCATCAGTGTTTTCAATCTTTGGCTCTGGCCGTTTGCGTCCGAGCATCAACATTTCCTTTTACGACGGGTCTGCGCATTATTGATGCGCAGCCTATCTTATTCGATTTCAGCACGTTAGCTCGCTACGACGAAGCAGGTACAACCGGCGATACACGATTGGGGAGAAAGATTTCATGAAAGTTGGCGTCATTTCCGACACCCACGGTCTGCTCCGCCCGCAAGCGCTGACAGCATTGCAAGGGTGTGAGCGGATCATCCATGCCGGTGACATAGGTGGCCCCGAGATTCTGGATCAATTGGCGTCGATTGCGCCATTGCACGTGGTGCGCGGCAATAACGACCTGGGGGCCGATTGGGCTGGGCCGCTTGCTGACCGCCTGCAATTCGACCTGTGTGGATGGCAGGTATTGCTGGTTCACGACATCGCCGATGTACAGGACTCGCTGGACCCGGGCGTGAAGTGGGTGATCAGCGGCCATTCCCACAAACCGGGCATCGAATGGCGTGGCGACCGGCTGTACCTGAACCCTGGCAGCGCCGGCCGGCGGCGGTTCACGCTGCCGGTGACGCTGGCGTTGGTCGAGGTGAGCGCTAGTGCGATCGAGCCGCAGCTGGTCCGGTTGTTGGAATAATGAACACGCTTACTTGAAGTATTTGTCGACGTAGGACTGGATTTCCTTGCGCATGAAGCGCCCGGACTCATCCGCCCGTTCTTCCCAGCCGAACACGCAAGCGGTGACGATGCCGTCGAAGCCGGTCTTGGCCAGTTCACTGAAGAACAGGTCCCAGTCGATCTCGCCCTGGTGCATGTCCATGTGCTGGTGGACGGTGACCTTGGCGCCGGGCGGGTTGACGATGTAGCGCAGGCCGGACGAGGCTTTGTGGTTGTAGGTGTCGGCGATGTGGACATGGGCGATCATCGACCCGGCCTCGGCGATCATGGCTTTCATGTCATCGCCGAAATAGAAGGTGTGCGGCGTGCAATAGAGGAACTTGACGTTGTCCGAGCCGAGGGTCTTGAGCATGTCGAGGGCCGGGTGCAGGGTCTCGCACCAGTCCTCCGGGTGAGGCTCGACGTTCAGCGTGACGCCTTCCGCTTCCAGGATCGGCACCAGTTCTTCCATCGAACGCCACCAGGCCGCTTCGCTTGACTCGTGGCTGTGCACGCCACCGCAGCAACTGACTTTATGCCCGCGATCAGGCGACGGCCCACGGCCAAACTCCGAGTTCATGGTGGTGCAACCCATTTCCACGGCGATCTGGATGGCTTCCTTCCAATAGTTCACCGCCGCCCGGCGTTCGTCTTCGTGGGGGCTGGCCCAGCGATACATCGGCAGTAGCGAGGCCAGTTGCAGATCGTGGTCGCGCAGGGCTTTCTTGAATTCGGCGATGCGTTCCTTGTGGGCGCGGGGGCGTACCCACCAGGGCAGGAAATCTTCCCGTGGCGACAGTTCGAGGTATTCGAAACCGAGCTCGGCGGTCTTGCGGCACAAGTCCGGCAGACTCAAGTGGCGGTGCATGTAGGGGTCGAGGGCGATTTTCATTGTTGTTCTCCGTTAAGTAATGCTCATTACCGTGGCGAGGGGTCAATAGGCGACCCAGGTTGAATCCAGGTTGGCTGATTCCACACAGCGTTCGACCCAGCGCACGCCTTCCACGCCGGCATCGATGTCGGGGTAGCGCAGGGCCGCCAGTGCCTCGCTGTCGCCACGGTTCGCCGCATCCATGGCCAGGGCGAAGCGGCGATAGAGATTGGACCAGGCTTCGAACAGCCCTTCGGGGTGGCCGCCACCGATGCGGTCGTCCTGCAGCGCGTCGGCGTGCAGGTAGCCCATGCCGCGCTCCAGGATCTGCGCGGGCTGGCCCTGGATCTCGAAGCTCAGTTGGTTGGGCCGCTCGTCCCACCATTCAAGGCTGGCCCGGGAGCCGATCACGCGGATTTTCTGCCCGTGCATGGAACCGGCATTCACGGCGCTGGACCAGACCATGCCCATGGCGCCGCCTTCGTATTCCATCAAGGTGTAGGCGTTGTCTTCCAACGGGGCGCGGCTGGCGACGAAGCTTTGTCGGCTGCACATCAAGCGTTTGATCTTGAGATCGGGCAGCATCACCTTGGACAAATACAACGGGTGCGTGCCGACATCCCCCAGCACGTAGCTGGGCCCGGCCTGGCGCGGATCGACGCGCCACTGGGTGGCCTGGTTCTGCGCCTCCACCGGTGCGCTGTGAAAACCATGGGCAAACTGCATGTGCACCATGCGGATCTCGCCCAGTGCCTGCGCCGCGATCATCGCCCGGGCCTGTTCGATCAACTGGTGCCCGGCATAGCCGTAGGTCAAGCCAACGATGCGTCCCTTGGCTTGCGCCAGGGTGCGCAGCGCCTCGGCCTGCTCGAGGGTAAAGCACAGCGGTTTCTCGCAGACCACATGCAGCCCGGCTTCCAGGGCGGCCCGGGTGATGGCGTAGTGGGTGCCATTGGGCGTGGCGATCGACACCGCTTCAATCCCATCGGGACGTTGTGCTTCCAGCTCGAACAGGCTGAGGTAGTCCGAATAGCAGCGCTGGGGCTCGATACCCAGTTGCTCACCAAAGGCTTGGCCGCGTGCAGGGTCGATATCCAGCGCCGCGGCGACCAACTCGAAATTCCGGTCGCGCAGGGCGGCCGAGCGGTGGATGTAGCCGATCTGGCTGTGCTCGCCGCCACCGACCATGGCCCAACGGATGGGCCGCGTGATTGTTTTGCTGCCGTTGATCATGACGTTGTCCTTGTGTGATCAGAAACCGATGCGGGCCAGGTAGGCGCGGCTGGCGGCCACGTCGTCGAGGCTACTCCCGGCGTTGCGCGGGTCACGCTCCTGTTCGACGGTGATGCAGCCCACATAACCCAGTTCATGCACCAGGCTGTGCAGCGCCGGGTAATCGATGACGCCGCGCCCTATGGGGCACATCACGCCCCGGGCGCAGGCGGCGAAGAAGCGAATGTGTTCGTTCAGCACCTGGTCGAACACCACCGGGTCGATGTCCTTGAAGTGCAGGTAGTCCAGGCGATGGGCGTAGGTGCGCAGCGACGCGACCGGGTCCATGCCCGCGTAATAGAGATGCCCGGTGTCCAGGCACAGCCCGGCGACCTCATCGGGAATGTCGTCCACCAGGCGCGCCAACTCGTCGGCGAACTCGATGTAGCCACCGGCGTGGGGATGGATGACGGCGCGGATGCCGTATTGATGCCAGGCGATGTCGGCGATGGCGCGGATGTGCGCCATCATTGTGTTCCAGCGTGCATCGTCCAGGCGCGGGGCGCGGTCCGAGTGACCGGCTGCGTAGTCGCGTGCCTCGTGGCCCCAGTCGATGATCACCAGGTAGGGCCCGGCGAAGCGTTGGCCGAGCTGTTTTTCCATGGGGGGCAACTGCTTGAGCAGCGTGCAGATGTCGTGGGCCTGGCGCAGCAGTTCAGGCAGGTTGGCGGGGTTGACCAAGTCGTCGAAAATCGTCCCGGCAACCACGTGCAGGCCATGTTCGGACAAGGCCGGGCCTACGCCTTCGGCGTCCAGGGGCAAGTAACCATAGGGCCCCAGTTCAATGCCGCGGTAACCGGCCTCGGCCGCTTCTCTGAGCACGCGAGGCCAGGGTGGCAGAAAAGGATTCTTGACGTCGTCGACGCCCCAACAGCAGGGCGCTGTACAGATGTGAATGGCCATGGAAGCACTCCGGCTGTGTTTATTGTTATGGGCTGGACCTGATGCTATTGCGTTGCCGGGGAGGGGGCCATGGGGGGTTGGCTTAATCTGTCAAAACCCCTCATGATGCCTGGCGGAGGTGTCAAAACATGTCAGAAAAGCCACGCCGAATGCTTCGCCCCACCATGGCTGATGTCGCCCGGGAAGCCGGGGTCAGCCTGTCGACCGTCGACCGGGTGCTGAACCTGCGCGCCGACGTGCGCGCCGACACGGCCCAACGCATTGCCGCGGCGGCCGCGCGGTTGGGGTTCCATGCCAAGGGCGTTATCGAACAGCGGGTGCTCAACGACCGCCCGACCTTGCGGCTTGGCTTCCTGTTGCAGAAAAGTGGTGTGCCTTTTTACCAAGGGCTTGCCCACGCGTTGTCGAACGCTGCCGCGACCTGCACGCGAGCACGGATCCGCGTGGTCATCGGCTATTTGGACGACCTCGACCCGGTCATCGTGGCGCAACGCATCCTGGCCCTGCGCGATCAAGTGGACGGGCTGGGCGTGGTGGCGGTGGATCATCCCCGGGTCCGGGAGGCGGTTGCGCAATTGCGCGAGACAGGTGTTTCGGTGGTGGCGCTGCTGTCGGAGCTGTCCAGCGCCAGCGGCACGGGGTATGTCGGGTTGGACAATCGACTCACGGGCCGCACGGCAGGCTGGTTCATCAGCCGTCTGGCGAGGCAGCCCGGGGCGGCGGCCGTCATGCTCAGCAGCCAGCGTTTCCAGTGCCAGGAATTGTGTGAGCTGAGCTTTCGCAGTTATCTGGCCGAGCACTCCAGCGAATGGGAGCTGCTCGCGTCGCGCTTGACGCTGGAGGACGATGAGTTCGCGTATGGCAACACGCTGGACTTGCTCACCGCAGAGCCTGACCTGGTAGGGCTTTATGTGGCCGGTGGTGGCATCGCCGGCGTGTTGCGGGCCTTGCGCAGCCTCCAGGAACAGCAGATTCGCTTACCCGTAGTGGTGTGCCACGACCTGACGCCGTTGACACGCGAAGCGTTGAAGACGGGGCTGGTCCAGGCGGTACTTTCTCATCCCGTCGTGACCATGGCCGAACAGGCAGTCGAAGCCCTGGTGGAAGCGGCGACTGCCACGTCGCCAGGCCCGGCGCCGAGGCGGGTGGTGTCGCTTCAGATTGATGTATCGGAAAGCGTATAGCGGAACATTCGATCCGGTTTATTCATTCTGCGAAATGAGCATCGTGACCACTAAGCGATGTCTTCTCGAAAAGCTGTACAAATCTATATTCCTGTACAACTATAAAGGCTCCCTTGATAAACGGGTAACGCCTTCATGGCCCGGTCGTTCGCGCTCAGGAAAAGCCTGGTCGCCATAGCGCTTTGCATGTTTACGCTTTATTGCCCCCAAGCCTTGTCGGACTGGCGCGGCGTATTGCCAGGCGCGCGCCTGGTCGGGCAAGCCGATTTCGACTGGTATGGGTTCGACCTCTATCAGGCCAGGCTCTGGAGTGCGGCCGCTGCGCCAAGCCTGGAAACGGCGTTTGCCCTGGAACTCAATTACCGACGCGCCATCGACAAAGAGTCTTTGGTCGAAACGAGCCTGAAGGAAATGCAGCGCCTCAACGGTGCGCCCCTGGACGCCAAGCGCCGGGACGAATGGGCCGCTCAAATGCGCCGTGCCTTTATTGATGTGAAGCCTGGAAGTCGTATCACCGGTCTGTACCTGCCGGGGCAGGGCTGTCGTTTCTATGTGGGTGAAAAACTGTCTCTGGCGGTCACGGACCCACTATTCGCCCGGGCATTTTTTGCCATCTGGCTCGATCCTCGAACTCAGGAGCCTATCCTTAGAAATCAATTACTTGGAATCAAAACCTCACGTGATGGGAGAGATAATCAGTGAGACATTTTCTGATGGCATTGCTGCTGATACTGGGCCTGACCAGTTGCGGGAATGTGAATGTCGAACGTTATGCCGACCAGCAACCCCGACTGGATCTGGAGCGCTTCTTCAGCCAACCCGTCAAGGCCTGGGGGATCTATCAAAAGCGCTCGGGCGAAGTGATCAAGCGCTTTGAGGTGGACATTTCCAGCCGTCACGAGGGAGAGCACCTGATCCTCGATGAGCGCTTTCTCTATAGCGACGGCAGCCGTCAGCGACGGGTCTGGACGCTGACTCCCGAGGGACCCGGCCTGTGGCGTGGTCGCGCTGACGATGTGATCGGCCTGGCGCGAGGAGAAGTGGCCGGCAATGCGCTGCGCTGGCGTTATCGGTTGAACCTGCCGGTCGATGGCTCGACCTACGAGGTGGAGTTTGATGACTGGATGTACCTGATGGATGAGGACACGCTGATCAATCGCTCCAGCATGAGCAAGCTGGGTGTCGAATTGGGGCAGGTGACCCTGTTTTTCCGTCGTCAGGCCGTGAGCTCGCCATGAACTTGCAGGCGCTTACCGAGTTGGCTGTCGACGGGCGGATCCATGAACTGGAGTTGTTGTCGCTGGAGGGTGGCATCTACGTGTTGCGCGCCCGACTGGACGGTGGCCTGCGTACGTTGCTCGATGAGTCGGGAAAGACGTTGCATATACGTTCCACCACTCATTTGCGTGAGCTGCTGCGTTTCGTCCCGCGGCTGCCTTGCACGCTGGTGCAACAGGTTGTCCATGATGAGATGTGCGGCCAGCGCGAGGGGCCGATCGAGCCCTTGCGCATGCCGCTTTTCCTCGACGAGCCCTGGTAGCGACGGCGTTCCGGGGCCCGCTCAGTTCGGCTCGGCCAGGCGCAGCGCCAGGGGAAGCCATAACGCCCAGAGCGGTGCCAGGAACAGGGCGGTGCCAACGACTCCCAGTGGCAAGGCGACGCCCGCCAGTGGCGCCCCCACGCAATAAGCCAGCGGGCCACCGACCAAGCCCAGCAATACACCACGCCATACCGGCCGCATGGCCCAGGCCAGGCTATGACGCAGGCCTGTGGCAAACACCAGCCAGAGCAGTGCCAGCCAGAGCGGCAGCGGGGTTTGCTTGAATATGAACAAGCCCTGCGTACCCAGGCTCCAGTCCAGCAGCATGCCACTGAGCCCGACACGCATCACCGCAAACATCTCTGCCCGGGGAGCAGGACACAGCCACAGGTGGGCCAGCAATCCGATGACCACCGGCAACAGCCACCACGGATCCTGTGCCCCGAGCACACAGCCCCACCAACCCAGTTGCAACCAGAGGGCATTGACGATCAGGCCGCTGCGGCTCATCACGTATCCTGGTACTCCAGCAGGGCGGGTCGACGGGCGCCGGGCCCGGCGAAGAGCAGTTGGGCCACGCCGATGGCACGCTCGATGAATCCACCTTCGCAGTAACACAGGTAGAACTCCCACAGGCGCTGGAAGGTTTCGTCGTAGCCCAGCTGCGCCAATGCCTGGTGCGATTGGCGAAAGTTGTCGTGCCAGTGCCGTAGTGTGCGGGCGTAGTGCGCCCCGAAATCCTCGAGATGCAGGAGGTTGAGCGGCGTCTGGGTGCTGGCAGTCTTCAGCAGGATCGACAGTGACGGTAACGCGCCACCGGGAAAAACATGGCGCTGGATAAAGTCCACCGAGCGTCGGGCCTGCTCATAACGCTGGTCGCGGATCGTGATCGATTGCAGCAGCATCAGCCCGTCGTCCTTGAGCAGCGCGGCGCAGCGCCGGAAGTACTCGGGCAGATAGCGATGCCCGACGGCTTCGATCATTTCAATGGACACCAGCTTGTCGTAGCGCCCTTGCAAGTCTCGGTAGTCCTTGCGCAACACTTGAACCTGCTGTTGCAAGCCCAATTCTTCGACACGTCGACAAGTGTGGGTGTATTGCTCCAGGGACAGTGTGGTGGTGGTCACCTTGCAGCCATAATGGCTGGCTGCGTAGATGGCGAGGCTGCCCCAGCCCGTGCCGATTTCCAGCAAATGGTCGCCGGGGCGCAGGTCGAGTTTTCGGCAGATACGGGCGAGCTTGTTGAGCTGGGCCTCTTCCAGGCTCTGTTCCGGGCTTTCGAACAGGGCGGCTGAATACATCATGGTGGGATCGAGCAGGCGCTCGAACAGAGCATTGCCCAAGTCGTAATGGGCAATGATATTGCGCCGCGAGCCCCGTCGACTGTTGCGGTTGAGCCAGTGCAGCCAGCGCAACAACGGGCGACCGACGCGCGCCAGGCCGCTGTCCATGGCGTCGAGCACATCCAGGTTGGCAACGAACAGGCGCGTCACAGCCGTCAGGTCGCCGCTGCGCCAATAGCCGTGGACATAAGCCTCGCCAGCGCCGATGGAGCCGTTGCAGGCAACCATGCCCCAGACCGCGTCGTCGAGGATCTCGACCTCGGCCATCAAGGGGCTGGCCAGGTCACCGAAGCTCAATGGCTCGCCATTGAGTAGCAGCCGCAGGTGGCCATGACGCAGGCGGCGCAACTGACCCAGCACGGCTTGCTTGAATAAGCCTCCGTTAAAGAGGTCGCAACTACCTGCCTTGGTAGCGCTCAGGGTCGGTTCGGGCATGATTGGGATCCTTGTGAGCGGTTTGACCCAGACTCAGGCCGTCTTCGCTGGCCTGATGGGCGTAGAGGGGCGTGCGTTTGAAAAGCAGGCGCAGGGCCTGCCAGTAAATGGCGCTTACGGTGCGCAGGCTCATCCAGGGGAAGGCCAGGACATGTCGGCGCAGCGAGGAGGCGTCGAGGGGGTGGCGCTTGAGCGCCAGGTCGGCCTCGAACACCTTGTGGCCTTCGCGCCAGTTCTCCATGCGTATGCGGATGTGCGTGTCCTGGACCAGGAACCCCATGTGATAGTCCATATCCCGAGGCAGGAATGGCGATACGTGAAACGCCTTGGCCACCCTGAAGGCACAGGGTTCGCCAGCAGGCACCGGCAATACATAGTGATAGCGCTCGCGCCATGGGGTGTTGCGCACTTCACATAGGATCGCCGCCAGGCGCCCGTTGGCTTCATGGCAGAAATAGAAACTAACCGGGTTGAACGACAGGCCCCAACTGCGCGGTTGAGTCAGCAGGTGAATCGCCCCTTGGGGAGCGGCACCCAGGGCTTCATCGAGGATCTGGCGCACGGCATCGACCAGAGAAACCCCAAGGCGGGTGTGCGATGGCAGGTAGTCGCGCTCGCGCCAGCACAGGGGGGCCCAGGACCAGGGCCGCAGCAGGCGCGACAACCCCAGCATGTGTTCCTGTTCGGCGAGGTCCACGTAAAGCATGCCGATCCGATAGCGGAAGGCATGGATTCGCGGCGTATGGCGCCGATGATCAATCCAGCCGCGACACACACTGCTGTTCAAAGCTGTTCTCCGAAATGCTTCGCCACGTCGAGCGCACTGACCACGCCATCCTCATGGAAGCCGTTGGCCCAGTAGGCGCCGCAGAAATAGCTGTGCTGATGCCCTTGCAGATCACCTTGTCGGCCCTGGGCGGCAATGGCGGCGAGGCTGTACTGAGGGTGCGCATAATCGAAGCGCGCAAGCACCTTGACCGGGTCGACCGCGTCGCCCTGGTTGAGGCTTACGCAGAAGGTCACCGGGGCGTCCAGGCCCTGGAGCAGGTTCATGTTGTAGGTCACCGCGGCAGGTGCCTGCGCAGGGCCACCGAGGCGATAGTTCCAGCTCGCCCAGGCCTGGGGGCGTTGGGGAAGCAGGCGGGTGTCGGTGTGCAGCAGCACTTCATTGCTGGCGTAGGTCAGGGCGCCGAGTACTTCACGCTCTGCCATGCTTGGCGCCTCGAGCAGGGCGAGGGCCTGGTCGCTGTGGCAGGCGAACACCACCTTATCGAAATGCTCGGTGCCGGCGCTGCTGGTCACGCTTACCCCGGCAACGTTGCGACTGACACACTGCACTGGGCAATTGAGCCGGATATGTTCGCGAAAGGCTGCACACAAAGGCTCGATGTAGCCACGTGAGCCGCCCGCGATCACGCGCCATTGAGGGCGCTGATTGACCGACATGAGGCCGTGGTTGTGGCAAAAGCGCACAAAGAACTCGAGCGGGAACTCCAGCATCCCGGCGGGCGACATCGACCAGATTGCTGCGCCCATGGGGACGATGTAGTGATCGATGAAACGTTGGCTATACCCTTGGCTGTGCAGGTAGTCGCCGAGCCGGGCGCTGCTATCGATGCGCTGCGCCTGCAGGTCGGCGGTGGCCTGCCGATTGAACCTGAGTATGTCCCACAGCATGCCCCAGAACCCGGGTGAAAACAGATTGCGACGGCGGGCGAACAGGCTGCGCAGGGTGTGGCCCTTATACTCCTGGCCGGTGGCCGGATCATGCACGGAGAAGCTCATTTCAGTAGGGCGAGACGCGACGCCCAACTGGTCCAGCAGACGGATGAAATTCGGGTAGGTCCAGTCGTTGTACACAATGAAGCCTGTGTCTACGCCATAGCGCTGCCCCTGCCAATCGACATCCACGGTGTGGGTGTGGCCACCTATCCTGTCGTCGGCCTCGAACAGAGTAATCTGGTGCCTGCGGGCCAACAGGTAAGCACATGTCAGCCCGGAAATGCCGCTGCCGATGATCGCGATGCGCATGCTTCATGACTCCTTGGAAGGGCGTGCCAGGCGTTGGCCAAGGGCCAGACGCCAGCGGGCAGGCAAATGCCCGAGCAGGCGCAGGACCAGCGTGAAGGACCACGGAAACGCAATGTCTAGCGGGCGCGCCGGCAGGCGTCGCGCGATATGGCGGGCCGCTCGTTGCGCCGACCAGCGCATGGGCATGGGGAAGTCGTTGCGTCGGGTCAGTGGCGTGTCGACGAAGCCGGGACTGACCAGGGTGACATCGATACCCTCGGCGGCCAGGTCGATGCGCAAGGATTCGATCAGATAACGCAACGCGGCTTTGGACGCACCGTAGGCGCCGGCGCGAGGCAGGGCCAGCCAGGTGACCGCACTGCTCACCGCCACCAGATGTGGACGCTGGCCCCGGCGCAGCAAGGGCAGGGCGGCCTCCAGGCAATGGCAAGTACCCAGCAGGTTGGTGTTGATGAGTCGTTCGACCAGGCGGGTGTCGAAGTGGTCCGGCTCCAGGTATTCGCAGGTGCCGGCATTGAGGATTACCAGGTCGAGCGCCCCCCAATGAAGGTCAATCTGCTGGCAGATCGTGGCGACCTGGTGCGGGTCGGTCAGGTCGCCCGGTAGCACCAATATCTGGTCTTGATAGCGTGTGGCCAACGTCTCCAGGGGGTGGGTCCGGCGCGCACTCACAGCCAGGTGATGCCCCTGTTCCAGAAGGACTGCCGCCAATGCCGCGCCAATGCCGCTGCTGGCGCCGGTCAGCCAGACACGGCTCATGCCAACCTCCGCTTGAGCCAGCGAATCACCGATCCAAACAGCGGCAGATGTTCGTAGAGCAGGGCGCCTGCGTCGAAAAAGTCTTGGTGCAGGTAGACTCGATCATTCCAACGCAGATAGCTGCAGCCTTGCAGCGCGATGGGTGCTCCTTGCGCCAGGCGAGGATGACTGAAATGCAGGGTCCAGCGCAGATAGCCCTCTCCGGCACCGACTTCATCGAAGGCGTGGAAGTCATAGCGCAGGTTGCTGACGTTGGCGTACAACTGGGCAAAGTAAGTGCGCAGGGCCGACAGGCCTTCGATCCGGTGCAGAGGGTCTTGGAACTGTATGTCGGCGCTGTAGAGCTCATCGAGCTCAGCCAGGCGACTGGCGTCCAGCTCGGCGAAAGCGTGGGCGAAACGCTGGAGGTAGACGGACATGCATAGGCTCCGATTGTTGTACAGGAAATAATTCCTGTACAAGTTTTCAGAAGCCTACTGCACGCCTTGTACAAATTAAAGTGTTTTGTACAAGTAATTTCGCTGTTTTGTATAATGCATAGCGAGACGCGCGCTGGACGCTGGGCCTCAGGCCTCGGTCAGGGTCGGATAGTCGGTATAACCGCGCTCGTCGCCCTGGTAGAACGTCGATGCATCAGGGGTGTTCAGCGCCTGGCCTCGTTTGAAACGTTCCACCAGGTCCGGGTTTGCCAAAAACGGCGTGCCGAATGCCACCAGGTCAGCTTCTCCACGGCTGATAGCAGTGGCGGCGCGTTCGGCGCTGTAGCCGCCATTGGCAATGTACGTCCCACCGAAGCGACGCTTGAGTTCCAGGAAGTCGAACGGGCCTTCGCCCAATTCCACGATGTGCAGGTAAGCCAGGCCGTAGCGGCTGAGCATTCTGGCCGTGTAGTCGAAAGTCGCCTGCGGGTTGCTGTCGCTCATCGAGAAGTAGCTGAAGATCGGCGACAGGCGAACGCCGACACGGCTGGCGCCGAAGACTTCGATCACCGACTCGACCACTTCCTTGAGGAAGCGCGCGCGGTTCTCGATCGAGCCGCCGTAGGCATCGGTACGTTGGTTGGTGCCGTCACGCAGGAACTGGTCGATCAAGTAGCCGTTGGCGCCATGAATCTCCACACCGTCAAAGCCGGCCAGCTTCGCGTTGGCCGCGGCCTGGCGGAAGTCGGCGACCACGCCGGGGATTTCATCGAGCGCCAGGGCCCGTGGCAGTTCATAGGGCTTGAGCCCTTCGGGGGTGTAGATCTCGCCATCGGCCTTGATTGCCGAGGGGGCTACGGGTTGGGCGCCGTTGACCTGCACCAATGGATGGGAAAGACGGCCCACGTGCCAGAGCTGCAAGAAGATCTGCCCGCCCTCGGCATGGACCGCGTCGGTCACCTGTTTCCAGCCGGTGATCTGCTCAGGAGTAAAGATCCCTGGCGTTCTCAGGTAACCCTTGCCCTGGGCCGACACCTGGGAGCCTTCGCTGATGATCAGGCCGGCGCTGGCCCGTTGGCTGTAGTACTCGGCCATCAGGGGCGTGGCTGCATCGCCAGTGCCCGCGCGGCTGCGGGTCATCGGTGCCATTATCATGCGGTTGTTCAGGGACAGCTTGCCGACTTGAGTGCGGGACAACAGAAGATCGAGACCGATGTCAGTCATGATTCACCTCTAAGGGATCGGGTAGGAATTAGGGGTTGAGTCGAGGGTCGGTCAGGCCAACCGACCCTCTTGTTGCAAAAGGGCGCCGATGCGCTGGATTTCTTTCTCGCCTTTTTCCAGGGCGGCCTCGCTGGTGTGCACCGAGTAGTAGCCCATCACCAGGTCGTGGGGATGCTTGACCGCCGAACCGAGTACGAAGGAGGTCGCGCCTCGGGCAACGATGTCGATGGCCTCTCCGGACGCTTCGAATACCACCATTTCTCCAGCATTGACGTGGCCGCCAGCATCGAGACTGCCGTCGTTGACCGCCAGCCAGGCGACGGTGTGCCCGGCCGGTGGCGTGTAGCGCCAGTGCTCGTTGTCCTGCAACTGCACGGCGAGGTAATTCATGCCCGCTGGCGCCGCGACGCTGCTGCGGGCCGCGCCGTATTGGCCGAGCAATACCAGCGCCGGACCTTCACGGGGGATCTCGGAGGGGGCCAGGTAGACGCTGCTGGCCGGGGCATTTTCTTCCGCCGCCGGCAGCGCAACCCAGAGCTGGAAGCCTTGGATCGGCGAACCTGCGACCGGCCGGGCGGTGTGCCACACGCCGTTACCGGCTTGCATCCACTCCATGCCGCCGCTGGGCAGCGTGCCTGACTGGCCCGTGGTGTCTTCGTAGATCACTTGTCCCTCGATCATGTAGGTCAGCGTGGCGATCCCGGAATGAGGGTGCATGCCGAAACCTCTTTGCATGGCATCGGCGTTGAAGGCGAAGTGATCGAGAAACACGAATGGCTTGCAGAGCTGGCCCAGGTCGCCGGGGCTCATGAGCCGGGTGATCGGCCCATGGCTGCTGCCGGAGGTGCGGTGGACGATGGCGCGCGGCGGTGCTGCGACGGTGCTGTTCATGGGTTGCCTCCAAGTCTTGGGCGTTGGGCCTCGATGCGAGAAGGATAAGTGCCTGCCAATGGATTGATTAGCCGATACAATCGGATTGAACTCATCCATGAAACGAAGGAATGTGCGCGCCATGCTCGATCTCAACGATGTTGCGCTGTTCGTCCAGGTGGTCCGCAGCGGCAGCTTCGCCGAAGCTGCCAGGCGCCTGGGGATGCCTTCCAATACCGTCAGCCGACGGGTCCAGCAGTTGGAGGCGCAACTGGAATCGCGTCTTTTGCAGCGCTCGACCCGCAAACTCACGCTGACCCATGCGGGCCAGGGATTTTATGAACGCTGCGTGGATGCGGTGGACGGCCTGATGGATGCCGGACAGGAACTGATGATGGGCAGCGAGGAGCCCAGCGGCCTGGTGCGCATCGCGGCGATGGCGGATTTTTTCGATTTCTTCCCGATGGAATGGGTGGCCGACTTTTTAGCCGCACATCCGCGAGTGCAACTTGATTTCGTGCTCAGCGATGCCCGGGTCGATCTGATTGCCGACCGCATCGACGTTGCCTTTCGCGGCGGTCCCTTGCAGGACTCGGGGTATGTCGGTCGTCAATTGCTCAAGAACGACGGCGACGGCATGGTTGCCAGTCCCGCGTACATTGCCGCGCGCGGCACGCCGCTTTCGTTGCAGGACCTGGCTCACCACGACGGCGTGAGTTTCGGCCAACCCGGCGGCATGGCCCATTGGCGATTCGTTGGCCCGGACGGCATCGAGGAACAGGTGCAGATCGCCAGCCGATTCCACGCCAACACCGCCCAGGCGTTGCGCAGGGCGACCGTCGCGGGCCTGGGCATCGCCGTGTTGCCGGGGGCGCTGAGCAGCCTCGATCTGGAAGCCGGAAGGCTGGTGCGTGTGCTGCCGCAATACCGGCGCATCGGCTTCGGCCTGAATGTGCTCTATCCGAGCCGGCGGCAGTTGCCGCTGGCGGTTTCGGCGTTCATCGGGTTGGTGATGGAGAAACTGGAACTCAAAGCGTTTCCGGCGCGGATGCAGTGAACTAGTTAACGCGATCGATCGTTCTCACGCAGAACCAATGTGGGAACGATCATCACGCAATAGCCCATTTTTTTCCTTCCCAGCAACGATAAAAACCCTCGTTTCGCAAATCTCCCCCCGCCAACACAATCGCCTCGACATCTGATCTCGATAGCTGCAAGCGCAGAACAAAAAAATCAGAACCCGAGGCGGCGCTATGCCGGCCTGAACCAAACCTACTGCCGGAAGTGCACAGACATGCCCGTTGAAACCCTACGCATCGATACGCTTGTTATAGGCGCCGGCCAGGCCGGCATAGCCATGAGTGAGCACTTGAGCCGGCAAGGCGTGCCGCATCTGGTGGTGGAGCGAAGCCGCATTGCCGAAGCCTGGCGCACATCACGCTGGGATTCGCTGGTGGCCAACGGGCCGGCCTGGCATGACCGCTTTCCGGGGTTGGAATTCGACGGGCTCGGTCCAGATGACTTCGCGACAAAGGACCAGGTGGCCGATTATTTCGAAGCCTATGCCAGCAAGTTCAACGCGCCGATCCGTACCGGCGTGGACGTCAGGAAAGTCGAGCGCAATGTCGGTCGCCCAGGCTTCACCATTGAAACCTCCGAAGGCTTGATCGAGGCGATCCATGTCGTCGTCGCCACTGGGCCCTTTCAGCAGCCGGTGATTCCACCAATTGCGCCGGATATGGCGACGGTTACCCAGCTGCACTCGGCCCAGTACCGCAATCCCCGGCAATTGCCCGAGGGGGCGGTGTTGGTGGTGGGCGCCGGGTCGTCGGGGGTGCAGATCGCCGATGAGCTGCAGCGCGCCGGCAAGCAGGTCTATCTCTCGGTGGGTGCCCACGATCGTCCGCCGAGGGCCTATCGCAACCGCGATTTCTGCTGGTGGCTAGGTGTGTTGGGCGAGTGGGATGCGGAAGCGGTCAAGCCCGGCAAGGAGCACGTCACCATTGCGGTGAGCGGTGCCCGTGGCGGTCATACCGTGGATTTTCGCCGGCTGGCCCACGAGGGCATCACCCTGGTGGGGCTGACGAAATCGTTCAACGGCAGCGTGGTGTGCTTTGAGCCGAATCTTGCCGAAAACATCGCCCGTGGCGACGAGAACTATCTGGCGCTGCTGGATGCCGCTGACGCCTACATTGCCCGCAATGGCTTGGACCTGCCGCTCGAACCTCAAGCCCGCGACCAGTTGCCCGACCCGCAATGCCTGACCCAGCCGATCCTGGAGCTGGACCTGGTCGCCGCCGGGGTGGCCAGCGTCATCTGGGCCACCGGCTATTCGGTGGACTACAGCTGGCTGAAGGTCGACGCCCTCGGGGCCAACGGCAAGCCTCGGCATCAGCGCGGCGTTTCCAGCGAACCGGGCCTGTATTTCGTCGGCTTGCCCTGGTTGTCGCGACGAGGCTCGGCGTTCATCTGGGGCGTCTGGCATGACGCCCGGCACATTGCCGATCACATCGTGAAGCAACGCATTTACCTCGCCTATCAAGATGCTGCCCAGCGCCAGGCCCCTGCGCGCGACAGCGATTCGTATCGTTCGAAAACCAGTCTCACGGGAGTCCGTTGATGCCTACTCATACACGTATTCGCATGTTCAACACCAAGGACACCTACCCGAACCAGACGCTGGACAACGACCTGTGCCAGGCCGTGCGCGCCGGCAACACCGTCTATGTGCGCGGCCAGGTTGGCACTGATTTCAACGGTCAACTGGTGGGCCTGGGCGATCCTCGCGCCCAGGCCGAGCAGGCCATGCGCAACGTCAAGCAACTGTTGGAAGAGGCCGGCAGCGACCTGAGCCACATCGTCAAGACCACCACTTACCTGATCGACCCGCGTTACCGCGAGCCGGTGTACCAAGAGGTCGGCAAGTGGCTCAAGGGCGTGTTTCCGATCTCCACCGGGTTGGTGGTCAGTGCCCTGGGCCAGCCGCAGTGGCTGATGGAAATCGACGTGATCGCGGTGATCCCTGAATAAGGAGCGGAGCATGACTTTTTCCATCGCTGGACGCTGTGCCGAAACCGGCCAGTTGGGCATCGCCATCAGTTCCTCAAGCATTGCCGTCGGCGCCCGTTGCCCCTGGTTGCGCGCGGGCGTCGGCGCGGTGTCGAGCCAGAACATTACCCTGCCGGCCCTGGGGCCGCAGATTCTTGACGAACTGGCCGGCGGCCTGGTGGCCCAAGCGGCGCTGGAGCGGACCCTGGCACGCAATGGCTACAGCCAGTATCGCCAGGTGGCGGTGATCGATGCCGAGGGGCGCACGGCGATTTTCAGTGGCGAGCATACCTTGGGCACCCACAACGCCGTGGCCGGTGAGCAATGCGTGGCGGCTGGGAATCTGTTGGCCAACGGTGCGGTGATCGAGGCCATGGTCGCGGCCTTCGAGCATAGCGCCGGCTGTCTTGCAGCACGTTTGGTGAGCGCGTTGCAGGCTGGACAGGCGGCAGGCGGGGAGGCCGGGGCGGTGCATTCGGCGGCGCTGTCGGTGGTCGATGACCTGACCTGGCCCATCGTCGATCTGCGGGTGGACTGGGCTGAGGAAAACCCCATCGGCGAACTGGAAAAGCTTTGGCTCGCCTATCAGCCGCAATTGCAGGATTACCTGACCCGCGCGCTCAACCCGACGCTGGCGCCCAGTTATGGAGTGCCGGGCGATGAGTGAGCTGCGCAGTCGCGCCCTGCTTGCCGAACTGGTGGGCTTTGCCACGGTCAGTCGCGAGTCGAACCTGGCCATGATCGAGTTCGTGCGCGATTACTTGCAAGGGCTGGGCGTGGATAGCGAGCTGATCTACAACGCCGAGCGAACCAAGGCCAACTTGCTGGCGAGCATTGGCCCAGCGGTGCCCGGTGGCGTGGTGTTGTCCGGGCATACCGACGTGGTGCCGGTGGATGGGCAGGCCTGGACGGTCGATCCGTTCTGCCTGACCGAGCGGGACGGCAAATGGTTCGGGCGTGGTACGGCGGACATGAAGGGGTATCTGGCATCGGTGCTGGCAGCGGTGCCGATGTTCCTCGCCAGCGCGCTTCGTCGACCGCTGCACCTGGCGTTTTCCTATGACGAAGAGGTGGGTTGCCTGGGCGTTCACAGCCTGTTGGACGTGTTGGTTCGGCGAATTCCCCAACCAGCGCTGTGCCTGATTGGCGAACCCACCCGACTGCAACCGGTGCTGGGGCACAAAGGCAAGCTGGCGATGCGTTGTCATGTCCGAGGGGCGGCCTGTCATTCGGCCTATGCACCTTACGGGGTCAACGCCATCGAGCAGGCGGCGCGCCTGATGGGGCGCTTGGGCGAGATCGGTGCACAGCTGGCCGAACCATCACGGCATGACCCGCGCTTCGATCCACCGTTTTCCACGGTGCAGGTCGGGGTGATCCACGGCGGCACGGCGCTGAACATTGTCCCGGCCGATTGCCGTTTCGATTTCGAAGTGCGCGCCTTGCCGGATTTCAATCCCCAGGTGGTGGCCGAGCAATTGCAGGACTTTGCCGAACAGGAACTGCTGCCAGCGATGCAGGCGGTGGCGGGCGATACGGCGATTGGTTTTGAACCACTGTCCGCCTATCCGGGCCTGGCGACCTCGCCTGACAGCGCTGCTGCACAACTGGTTGCGCGACTGTGCGGCAGCGACGCTTTCAGCACCGTTGCTTTCGGCACCGAAGGCGGCCTGTTTCACCAGGCTGGCGTGCCAACGGTGGTCTGTGGCCCCGGCAGCATGGACCAGGGGCACAAGCCCGACGAATACGTGAGCGTTGAACAAATGGCCGCCTGCGATCGCTTGATGGATCGGTTGGCGAGCTATCTCGCTGAACCCAATGGTCCGTGACCACGAGGCGGCCAAAGTGAACGATTTCAACATCAGGAAAATCCTGGCGGCCAGTTATGCCGACCTCAACGAATGGGCCGACAAGAGCCTTATTGCTGTAGACCACTCCGCCCGCGCTTACGGCCACCCTTGAGTCCCGTCGCCGGCTCGTGCGGGCGAGCCGGCATTTTCGAGGAACCGCTTCATGTCCAGATCCTTGCGTTGCAATATTGCGTGTGCGTTGGCGTTGTTGAGTTCCAGCGTCATGGCCGCGCCCCAGAGCTTGACCGTGATTTCCTTTGGCGGCGCCACCAAGCAGGCCCAGGACAAGGCCTACTTCCAACCCTTCAACGCCAGCGGTGCAGGAAGCATCGTGGCCGGCGAATACAACGGTGAGCTGTCGAAGATCAAAGCCATGGTCGCGGCCGGTCACACCAGTTGGGACGTGGTCGAAGTGGAAAGCCCCGAGTTGCTGCGAGGCTGTGAGGAAGGCTTGTTCGAGAAGCTTGACCTGGCCGGCCTGGGCGACCCGGCCAACTATGTGCCCGGCGCACTCAATGAGTGTGGCGTCGCCACCTACGTCTGGTCGATGGTCCTGGCCTATGATCAGAGCAAGCTCGCCAAGGCGCCCAGCTCCTGGGCGGACTTCTGGAACGTTGCCCAGTACCCGGGCAAGCGCGGGCTGCGCAAAGGGGCCAAGTACACCTTGGAGATCGCCTTGCTGGCCGATGGGGTCAAGTCGCAGGACTTGTACAAGGTGTTGAACACGCCGGAGGGCGTGTCCCGGGCCTTCGCCAAGCTGGATCAGATCAAGCCGAATATCCAATGGTGGGAAGCCGGCGCCCAACCGGCGCAATGGTTGGTGGCGGGAGACGTGGCGATGAGCGCCGCCTATAACGGGCGCATCGCGTCGGCGCAAAAGGAAGGCATGAAACTGAGCATTGTCTGGCCGCAGAGCCTGTACGACCCGGAGTATTGGGCGGTGGTCAAGGGCACGCCGAACAAGGCCCTGGCCGAGCAGTTCATTGCCTTTGCCAGCCAGCCGCAGACCCAGAAGGTGTTTTCGGAAAACATCCCTTATGGGCCGGTGCACCGCAAGACGCTGGCGCTGTTGCCGACGGCGGTACAGGAGCAGTTGCCAACCGCCGAGGCCAACCTGGCTGAAGCGCAAGCCGTGGATGCGGAGTTCTGGGTCGACCACGGCGAGGAGCTGGAACAACGCTTCAACGCCTGGGCGGCTCGCTAGGCACCGAACCGCCTCCTCACCATGGACCGATCGTTCCCACGCTCCTGCGTGGGAACGTCGCCAGGGACGCTCCGCGTTCCGCTTCTGGAGGGTGACGCAGAGCGTCACGGGATGCATTCCCACGCAGAGCATGGGGACGATCAACGCTTCCTCGCCACAGGGTTCAGGCCAGCCATTGCCTGAACTGTTCCTTGCAGTAATCCACGAACAACTGGGCCGGTTTGGTCAGGTGGGTGCGTTTGAGCCAACCCGCCACCAAGGCCGAACCGGTCACGTCCTCGGCGATGTCGACGCACACCAGGTGTTGCCCATCGTAGGTGCAGGTGGAGTGCGGGCGGGTCACCAGCACGGCAAAACCGAAAGACTGGCCGACCATGCCACGGACCATCTCGATGGACGGCGAGCTGAAGACAATGTTGGGCGTCAGGCCCAGCTCCTCGAAGATGCTCACGAAATAGGTCCGGCTGGGCTGTACGTCCAGCAGGATCATCGGTTCCAGCGCCAGGTCCCGCAGCGAGACCTGGGCCTGATCGGCGAAGCGATGCCCAGCCGGCAATAACGCATAGGGCCGTTGCGGTGCCGTCAACGCCTCGGTCTCGATGGTGCTGTCGAGGTCGTGCTCATAGAAAATCGCCAGGTCGAAACGTCCACCCGTCAAGCCTTGCACCAGCTCCTGTTGTTCGCCGTCCTGCACGCGAATCTCCACCCCCGGGAAGCGCTGGCGAAAGCCCGCGATCAGGCGCGGCAAGTAGAGCGGGGCGACGGTTTCGAAGCAGCCGATGTCGATTTGCCCGCTGACCACATCGTTATCGGCCAGGGCGTTCTGCTCGAACTCCCGTGCCATGCGCAACAGCTCCTGGGCCTTGCGATAGAAGCGCGCGCCGCCGGGCGTCAACGATACGCCTTGGGCGTGATGACGGATGAGCAATTGCACGCCGAAGCTGTCCTCCAGCCCCTTGATGGCGGTGGCAATCGATGGTTGGGCGATGTACAGCTTGCGGGATGCCTCAGCGACGCTGCCACATTCAACGGTGGTGACAAAATACTTCAGCTGACGCAAGGAATAGGACGCCACGGCACACCTCGATCCGGATGGTTTCTGCCTACCTTACCTTGTGCTCAGAGGACCGGGAGTGGGCATTGATACGGATTTTGCTGGGCAGTGACGATATTCAGACTGGCTTGGGGAGAAGCCAGCCCAAAAAAACGCCCGCCGAAGAATCATTGGCAGGCGTCTGGGAAAGACCGGCGCAGAAAGGAGAGACTGGCCGGGGTAGGGCGCAAGGGTCAGGCCACCGGAATCAACGGGTCAGCCGCCGCCAGGGCCGCCGCGCGGTCGGCGGCGGGCGGGTAGATCCACACACTGTTGATCTGGGCCTTGAGATCCTTGGCTTCCTGCCCGACCAGCTTGAGTTGGCGATCCCAACCTTCGGTATACACCGCACCCCAGGCGCCCAGGTCCAGGCAGGTCACGTACTTGGGTTGGCTGTAGGGCATCGGCGCCACACCCAGCAGGTCGGCCGCGACGTTGTTGCCGGCGTAGCGCCCCAGGGATATGGCGTGCTGGCAAGACATCGCCGCGTAATTGCCCAGTGTGTCGGTGGCGGCATAGGCCACGTCACCGGTGGCGAATATGTCGTTTTGTCCCAACACTTTCAGATGGCCGTCGACGTGCAGGCGGCCTTGGTGATCGCGGGTGCCTGGCACTTGCTGGGTCAGCGGGTGGGCGCGGAAACCCACGGTCCAGATCACGGTATTGGACTCGATACGCTGGCCGTTCGACAGGGTGACACCGCCGGCATCCACCGAATCGACCGAAGCATTGAGGATCCACTCGATGCCCAGGTGATCGGACGCTTCGATCACGGAGGGGCGAATGCCGTCGCCCAACGACGCGCCGATCTGCGGCGCGCGATCCACCACGATGACCCGGATGTTCGCGTCCTCACCCAGGGCGGCCCGCAGGCGGGTCGGCATTTCGGTGGCGGTTTCGATGCCGGTGAAGCCGCCGCCGGCCACCACCACGGTGTTGCGGGCTGGACTGTCCGGCAGGTTTTTGAGGGACTTGATGTGGGCTTCGAGGCGCGTTGCCTGTTCGATCTCATCGACGTCGAAGGCATGTTCGAGCATGCCTTTGAGATCGGGGCGAAACAGCTTGCTGCCCGCCGCCAGGACCAATCGGTCGTAACCCAGGCTGCCCTGGGTACCGAACACGTCCACGTAGCCGACCCGTTTGCCCTCGACATCGATACTGCTCGCCGAGCCCTGTACGAACTTCACGCCCACTGCATCGAACAGTCCGTCCAGCGGAGCCATCATGGTGTGGACGTCCGGCTCATAGAAACGAGGCCGGATGCGCAATTCCGCCTGGGGCGCCAGGACAGTAATCTGCACGTCATTTCGATCATGCTGGTCCAGCAGGCGGGCCGCGCTCAGTGCGCTCCATACTCCGCCGAAACCAGCACCAATAACCAGAATTTGCTGTTTCATGATTTGCTCCCGAAGACAAAATCGATACGTTGAATGAATTAAACTGTTCAGCGTGACCGTGGCGCGAAGTACCCAAAAGTGTGTGGCTCAATGATTGAACATCAAGCACGTTCAACTTTGGTTCGCTGTAGAAGATCGTATGCGTCAGCGCAATATTCGACACTTCTACGTAAGGTCAGTGGTGATATGTCTGGGTATGACGGATCTATACGAAGGTATTAAGGCCAGGAGGTCGGCATTGAGGCATCACGTCGGCCGATTGAGGACCGATTCAAGACAAGCGATCAGTTCGGCACAGTTGAACGGCTTTGGAAAAAACGCCACCGGCTCCACCGCGTACGCCCTTGTTTTTGGCGGCGCGCTGGGGTGGCCGGTAATAAAAATGACCGGGATATGAATGCCCCGGGCAGACAGTTCATCGTACATCTGAATGCCGGTCATTCCCGGCATCTGGATATCCGATATCAGGCAGGCTGTGTTTTCAGATCCGGGTGACGCCAGAAAGTCGATGGCACTGGCATAAGTTTTAACGTGATGGCCGTGGGAACGTAACAAACCATCCAATGCAACTCGAACCGATTCATCATCATCAATAATTGAAATAATCGCAGTGTGGGACATTTCGATACCTGGTGGTGATAGCAGGTTGCCGTAAAGGCGCCGCTATCACTGTAAGATACGCCGTCCAATAACCCCGCCAAGTATACCTGGGTATGAACTTTTACCGAGGGCCGCAGACGATTCTGCAGGATCGTCCGGCATACCGAAGTATCAGTGAGCCTGCCTAAGGCATGAGTCGGGTGTCCCTACGTACGACAGACATCGGCCTGTCACGGGAATAGTCTTTCAACCATCCCATCGCTGCTGCGCCTTGATGAGGGCTCAAGCGATGATCCTGTCCTCTCCTGATTCAATGGCCTGGCGCCTGGGACGGCTATCATGATGAACAGAAATGACCTGCGTCGTGCTGACATCAATCTGCTGGTTGTCTTCGAAACCATGATGCACGAGCGAAATGTCACTCGCGTGAGCGAAAAACTTTTTCTCGGTCAGCCAACGATCAGCAGTGCCCTGGCGCGCTTGCGGCTGATGTTCGATGACCCGTTGTTCATTCGTGCAGGCCGGTTGATGGAACCGACCTCCCGGGCGCAGGAGATATTTTCCAATCTGTCTCCAGCGCTGGACGGCATTGCCGCGGCCTTGAGTCGCTGTCAGGCATTCGACCCGGGCACCAGCGAGGCGACCTTTCATATCGGGCTCTCTGACGACGTCGAGTACGCATTGTTGCCGGATCTGTTGCGGCGCCTGCGAGTCGAGGCACCGGGCACGACCTTGGTGGTGCGTCGGGTCGATCAATGGCAGATGTCCCAGTTGCTGGCCTGTGGGGACATTTCACTGGGGATCAGCCACACCTTGGAGTTGCCGGCCAATGCCCGACGCAAGGCCCTGCGTTCGATTCGACCGATGCTGTTGCGGGCCGATGCGCAGCCCGGCGAATTGACCTTGGACGAATTCTGCCGCCGACCCCATGCGGTGGTCTCATCCATGGGTAATGTCATCGATGACTCGGACCGCGCCTTATGCCTGATGAACCGGCAACGCCGGGTGGTGCTGACAGTGCCTCAGTTCAGCGCCTTGCCCGTGTTGCTGGCCCAGAGCGACATGATCGCCATCGTGCCGGATTACGTGGCGCGGGCGATGGCGGTAGGGACAGGTTTGCGGGCCGAGCCGGCGCCGATATGCTTGCCCGAGCAGGAACTGTCCATGGTCTGGCGTGGCGCCTCGCACAATGACCCGGGAGAACGCTGGTTGCGCGACCGTTGCAGCACGTTCGTGGCCGAGCAGGCCGACTCGCAGATAGAGCCCAGGAAGGCTCCGCTGCACACCAATGCGGTGCGCCAGGCCTTGACGGCGGCCTCACGCAACCCTTCCAACAGATCGACACGATCGATCAGCGCCTGACGGATGTTCGGCGCGCCACTGGAAGGACTATTTCTTTGAAGAGACCCATGCCGGCGCAGGCAGCTGAACCCTGGTCGATTATCCGTTTTCGGCACAATTGCCCGACCGGCCCACGTGGCGGAATGGAACTTGCCTGACCTTTGACCTGTAAGCCCTGGAATCCTCAAAGGTCGGGTCAATGAACAACTCCAACATGGCGCAGCCAGCGATCTCGTCGGACCTGTTGCTGCCGCTGCCGATCAATCGGTTCCGTACCGCAGACATCGATGAGCACGCCCGCAACATGGGCGGCTGGCAGGTTTGCTATGACCAGTTGACCCCCGGGCGCTTCGAAGGCGAGTTGGTCGAGTTCCGTTCGGACTGGATGCAACTGGTGCGCGACCGCTCTAATCAGGCACTGGCCAAGCAAGGCATGGCCTGGGAGGGTGCCATCACCTTCAGCGTGCCACTGAGTGCCGATGGGCCGGTCTTTTGCTCCGGGCACCCGATCATCGAGCCCAGCCTGATGGTCGCCCGTGGCCAGAACCTGCCCGAGCTGCGCACGCCCCAGCATCTCGATCTGCTCAGTGTCGCCATCGAAGAGCAGGCGTTGGAGCATGTGCTGGAACGACAGCGCAGTCGCTTTCGAATTACCGATCTTCCCAAGTGTTACCGTCTGGGCAACTCGACGCTGCCAGCCGAGCTTGCGGCGTTGTTCGATGAACTTGAAGGCGGCAGGCAGGGGCGTGATTCATTGCTGGGTTACGAATCGATTCGCCGTGGCCTGCGTGACACGGTGATGCTGCACATACTGGAACTGGTGGCACCGGATGAGGCACCGCCGCTCACCCCCACGGCACGCAAGCGCATGGTCGACCGCGCCCGGGAGTACGCCTTGACCCATGTCGATGAGCCGCTGTCGATCCTCGACCTGTGCAACCACATTGGTGCCAGCCGACGAAAACTGCAGTATTGCTTCCAGGAGACGCTGGGTATCAACCCCGTGGCCTATTTGCGGGCGTTGCGCCTCAATGCCGTGCGTCGTGAATTGCGCAGCGGCGGCCATGCCCGGGGTGTACAGGAGGTGGCGGCACGCTGGGGCTTCTGGCATTTGAGCCGGTTTTCCAGCGACTATCGGGTGCTGTTCGGCGAGACCCCTTCACAAACCCTGCGTCGCACGCATCTGTGCTGAAAACGGATAACGGCTGACCGGCCGGCTCCCTAGGATGACCCCAACACCACTTGGTTGGAGGGGCATTCGATGTATCAGAAAAATTATAAAACCAACGTCTTGCGCGGTACCTGGTTAAGCCTGGGGTTGATTGCTGTTTGTGGCGCTGCCCATGGCACCGAAAACGGCGCGCCGACCACGGCGGTCGGGGTCTACGATTTCGGTGCGGGCATGATGCCGCCGGCCACGCCCTTTGGCACCGTCGGCCTGCGCACCGCGTTCTATTCGGCCAACGTGCAGAAAGATCGCCACGGCAAGTCCGTGGACAACAATTTATCCCTGGATGTGTTGTCCATCGCCGTCGCCTACATGCGCATGACCGATTACACCGTGCTGGGCGCCAAGTATGGCTTCGGCGCCGTCGTGCCGTTTTTCCAGATGGATGCCTCGGTACAGGTGCAGACGCCTGTCGGCCCGCTGGACCTTGCGGCCGATCCGTTTCGCCTGGCTGATATCCAGGTGTTGCCGGTGATCCTGCAATGGACCCTGTCGCCGAACCTGTTCGTCAACGCCCAGCTCCAGATCCAGACCCCCACAGGCGACTACGACAAGAATCGCTTGATCTCGCCGGGCGTCAACCACTGGACCTTCTCGCCGATCCTCAACGCCACCTACATCTCCGACAGCGGTTTCGAGGTGTCTTCCAGTTTCGAAGCCGACATCAACACCCGCAACCACGCCACCGACTACAAGAATGGCGTCGAGTACCGCCACGAATTCGCCGTGGGCCAACACGTTGGCCCGTGGACCGTGGGTGTGGGCGGCTATTACTACCGGCAATTCACCGATGACGATGCGCCGGGCCTGGAAGCGGGCAATCGCGCCCGGGTGTTGGCGGTCGGGCCGGCAGTGAGCTACTTCAAGCCCGGCATACCTCCGGTGTGGCTGCACGTCTACAAGGAGCTCGATGCGCGGAACCGCGCCGAGGGCTACACCGCGGCGCTGCGTATTTCTCAAAGTTTCTAAAAGGGGCTCGCCATGAACCAATCAAATTCCGTTTCAACGGCGGCCACCCCGTCCCGCCAGGCCAGTTGGCGTGAAGGGCTGGTGCTGATGCTGGGCAGCAGCCTGACGATCATGGGGGCGGTGATGGTCACGCCCATCCTGCCCAGGTTGGGCGCCGAATTTGGGCCCATGGAACCGCGCGCCGATCTATTGGTGCCGTTGGCGATTACCGGCCCGGCCTTGGCGATTGCCGTGTGCGCACCGTTGGCTGGCTGGTTGGCCGACCGCGTCGGGCGCAAGGCCTTGCTGGTGATTGCCACGGTGCTCTATGCCTTGCTCGGCGCGCTGCCGGCGCTGCTCGATAGCCTGCCGTCGATTGTCGGTGCGCGGCTGTTGTTCGGTTGCACGGAGGCGGCGGTGATGACCTGCTGCGCAACCTTGATCGCGGACTATTGGCAGGGCGAGGAGCGGTTGCGCTACGTCAACCGGCAGGTGGTGACCATCGGCCTGGTGGGGGCACTGTTTTTCGTGGTGGGCGGGGTGCTCGGCGAGCATTCGTGGCGCACGCCGTTCCTCCTGTATTTGCTGCCATTGCTGCTGGTGCCAGCGATGATGAAAGTGCTCTGGGAACCGCCGGTGGCGAAGCTACAGAGGGTCGAGCAGCGCATCGATGAGCCGGGACCGGCCAAGGTCGCCGTGCTGCAGCTGTTGGTTGGCTACCTGATGATCCTGGGCGGCATGGTCCTGACGTTCATCATGCCGATCCAGGCGCCGATGCTATTGGTCAGCCTGGGTATCACCTCCAGCACGATGATCGGCCTGGCTGCGGGATTGAGCCTGTTGGCGACCTTGGGCGGTTCGCTGATGTGGCCGTTGCTGCGTCGTCGCTTCGGCATCGCTGGTTGCAACGCGCTGTTGCTCGGCCTGATGGGCCTGGGACTGTGGCTGCTGATGCGCGGGCAGAGCTACAACGCCGTGCTGGTGGCGGTGTTCATCCAGGGCCTGGGGGCCGGGCTACTGGTACCCAATGTGATGGCGCCAGTGATGAATGCCTTGACCGCAAGCACCCGTGGCCGCGGTTTGGGCGGGTTTACCTCGTGCCTGTATATCGGCCAGTTCGTCAGTCCGCTGGTGGTGGCCTCGGTGGTTGTCTTCGCCGGTGACCTGCGTCACGCCATCCAGTGGCTGGCCCTGGCCAGTCTCGCCTTGGCGCTGCTCTGGGTCGTTGCCGGCCTGCGAGCACGGGGCCAGGGGCAGGCAAGCACTCTCCGATCACATCAATCGTCATGACATAAGGAACCTGAGACATGGGTATGCAAGACATCCACCACTTGATGGACACTGAAGACGCCACGGCGCTGGCCGAGTGGGTCAGGCGTGGCGAGGTTCAGCCCGGCGAACTGCTGGAGACGGCCATCGAGCGCCTGGAGCGGGTCGAGCCGCAGCTCAATGCGGTGGCCGAGCGCTTGTACGATTCGGCCCGGGAGGCGGCGCGCAAGCCTCAAGCCGGACAAGGCCTGCTGGCCGGCGTGCCGACCTTGATCAAAGACCTGTTTTCACCGGTCGATGGCGCGGCGATGACTAACGGTTCGCGGGCGCTGGGCGACTGTCGTGCGGATTTTGAATCGGAAGTCGTGGCGCGGTTGCGGCGTGCCGGGTGCCAGGTGATGGGCGCCAGTACTTCTCCGGAGTTCGGCACCTCGTACACCACCGAATCCGTGCGCTTCGGCGCCACCCGCAACCCCTGGAGCACCGACCACAGCGCCGGTGGCTCCAGCGGTGGTGCGGCGGCACTGGTGGCGGCCCGCGTCGTGCCGTTTGCCCACGGCAACGACGGTGGCGGTTCATTGCGCGTGCCGGCGTCTTGCTGTGGCGTGTTCGGGTTCAAGCCCAGCCGTGGCCTGATGCCGTCGGGGCCGATAATGGGCGAGGGCTGGGCCGGGATGGGTACGCCTCATGCGATCACCTTGTCGGTGCGCGACAGTGCGGCGCTGCTGGATGCCACCGCCGGAATGGACCTGGGCGCGCCGTACGCCGCGCCGATCCAGGCGTTGCCGTATGTGATGGCGGTGCAGGCTGATCCCAAGCCGCTGCGCATTGCCCTGGTCGAGCAACTCGAGCCCTGGCCTACGTCACCCCAGAGCCTTCAGGCGGTGGGCGAGGCCGCGCGGCTGTGCGAGTCCTTGGGGCACCGTGTCGAACCGGTGAGCCTGCCGGTGGGGTTGCTGGAGTTTCTCGACCACGTGTTCAGTATTATTGGTGCAAGCACCCGTCGCTATGTCGATTTGCTGGGCCAGATGCGTGGGTCCGCCGTGCAGGCCGAAGAACTGGAGGTGCGTACCCGGATCATCTTGCGGGACAAGGGCAACGTCAGCGGCGCCCAATATGTCGCGGCGGTGGAATGGATTCATGCCCTCGGCCGGCAGTTGGCGGTGTTCATGCAGGATTACGACGTGATCCTGACCCCGGTCCTGACCCGTGAACCGGTGCCGATTGGCGAACTGGATCTGCAGGATGTGTGCATGAGCCTGGATCAACTGCTTGAGCGCTACCACAGCTATGCGCCGTTCACTGCGTTGTTCAATGCCAGCGGTCAGCCGGCGATGTCGGTGCCGTTGTCCTGGAGCGCCAATGGCCTGCCGATGGGGGCGCATTTTGCCGGTCGCTTTGGCGAGGAAAGCACCTTGCTGGCCTTGGCCGCTCAACTTGAACGCGCCCAACCCTGGCGCGGCCGAGTCCCACCGGTCAACGCCTGCCGGCGGTGAAACCGTGGGAGCGAGCTTGCTCGCGATGGCGGTGCCAGCTCCAGCATCATGGTTGGCTGATAGTCCGTTATCGCGAGCAAGCTCGCTCCCACAAGGGGATTTTTTGCTGGATAGGGCTCTGGGGTTGTCCCTGAGCCCTTGAAGGTCAGTAGCGGATCATCACCGATTTCAGCTCGGTGTAGTCATCAATGAATGCACTGCCGAATTCACGGCCTACCCCTGAAGATTTGCTGCCGCCAAAAGGCACCGCCGGGTCGAGCAGGGTGTGCATGTTCACCCAGACCGTGCCTGCTTCGATGGCGGGGACCATGCGCAGGGCTTTGCCCAGGTCGTTGGTCCAGAGGCTGGCGCTCAGGCCGTAGGGGGTGTCGTTCATCAGCTCCAGCAGTTCCTCTTCACTGTCGTAAGGAAAGAACGTGGCGATCGGGCCGAAGGTTTCTTCGTTGAGCAGGCTGTCGTCGCGGCGATTGGCGAGGATGATGGTCGGCTCCACATAGCAACCCGGTCCATCGATCAGCTTGCCGCCGTGGACGATGGTGTTGTTCTGTGCGCGGGCCTTGGCGAAGAATTCTGCGAGTTTGTGTTGGTGCTGGCGGTTGGTCACGGGGCCGAATTCGGTGCGTTCGTCCAGAGGCGAGCCGATGCTGAGTTTGCTCAGGCGCTGGGCCAGTTTGTCCATGATCGACTCGATCTGCGAGCGATGGACAAAGAACCGTTCCGCTGCAGCGCAGATCTGTCCCGAATGCAGAAAGCCCGCCTCGATGATGCCGTTGACCGCTACCTCGGGATCGATATCACGCAGGAACCCCGCCGCATTCTTCCCGCCCAGTTCCAAGGTTGCACGGGTCAANCCGGCGCCCATGGCCGCTTGGCCCACCGCCAGGCCGGTNGGCACGGAACCTGTGAACGAGACCTTGTTNGTGCCCGGATGTTCGATCAGCCCTTTGCCCACCTGTCCGCCGCCGGTCANCACATTCAGGGCACCGGCTGGAAGGCCGGCCTCGATGGCCAGTTCAGCGATGCGCAGGATGGTCAGCGGGGTGAACTCGCTGGGCTTGATGATGATGCTGCAACCGGTCACCAGGGCTGAGGCCAGTTTCCAGATGGCGATCATGGTGGAAAAATTCCACGGCACGATACCGACCACCACTCCGACCGGTTCGCGCAAGGTGAATGCGGTGTAGCGTTCGCCAGCGAAGGAGGGCAGTGATGGGGTGATCGTCTCGCCGTTGATCTTGGTCGCCCAGCCAGCGTAGTAACGCAGGAAATGGGCGGCCTGGTCGACTTCGAAGGCCCGGGAGATGTGGATGATCTTCCCCGACTGGCAGGTCTCGATCTGCGCCAGCTCTTCGCGGTTGCGTTCCAGCAGGTCTGCCAACTTGAGCAGCACATGGCCGCGGACTGCGGGTGCCGTTTGGGACCACTGCTTGAAGCCGCGGCGGGACGACTCCACCGCCGCATCAATGTCGCCGGGAGTGGCGTCGCTGACCTGGGCGATGACTTGGCCGGTGGCGGGGTTGACGACGTCCAGTGTCTGGTTGCTCTGGCTTTCGACGTAGCCACCGTCGATGAACAGGGCGTGATGTCTACCGAGGAAGGCTTGGACCTGAGGCAGCAGGGCAATATCGCTCATGAGGGTTTCCTGATCACGAATAGGGAAAGCCCCGAGGGTAATCCCGGCAGGACCGTCCAGCTTGACTGTGCCTGCCGCGCCGTATGTCTGTGGCTGCCAGCCTGGGTGGTTGGCAGCCAGGAGCAAGGCCCCGTGCAGGCAGGGACAAGCCAGCCTGGCCGGTTTGCGATCAGATCCGGGTTTCGACTTGATGGCATAGGGGCGGGCGATGTTTCTCCAGACCAACAAACAGAAACTGGCGTTGACTGCACAAGTGCAACGCGTGCTGACCGGCGAAACGGAGGACACGCCGCAGCTCGACGCGTATCCGCAACTGCGCACCGTCCTTGATCAGCATGCACGACAGATGGCGAGCGCGACTGCACATCTGCATCAGGTCGATGCACAAGTACAGGCGCAAACCCTGCAATGGCAGCACAGCGAGCGTGAGTTGCACAGGGTTCGCCAGCAATTGGAGCAAACCCTTGAGCGCGAGCAGGTGCTTGAAATTCGCTTGGATGAACTGAGCCAGCAGCTGCAGCAACAACGCCAGGATGCGCAGATCTGGGAGTTGCTGCAGTCGACCCTGACAGAAGGCTGCTGGGATATCACGGTCGTCAACGGTGACCTCCAGCACCCGGCCAGTGGCATGCGCTTTTCCAGTCAGTTCCGTTCGCTGCTGGGGTATGGGCCGGATGATTTGCCCGACGGCTGGGATGCCCAGGTCGGCATCACCCACCCGGACGACTTACCCAAGATCATGGCCATTTTCGACCGGGAAATCCTTGGCTCCCAGGGCAGCGGTGAATACGTCTTCGAATACCGGATGCGCCACAAGACCCGGGATTACATCTGGTGCCGCGAACGCGGTCGGGCGGTACGTGACTCGCATGGGCAACTGGTGCGGGTCATTGGTGCGGTGCGGGATATCAGCGATGAGCGCTCGGCCCAGTCCACCCATCAGCGCATGCTCGAACAGAACCAGGTGACCTACGCCCAGATTGCCACGGTGGTGGGGGTGATCAAGGGCATTGCCGACCAGACCAATCTGCTCGCCTTGAACGCCGCGATTGAGGCGGCCAGGGCCGGAGATGTCGGGCGCGGTTTCTCGGTGGTGGCCGATGAAGTGCGCAAGCTGGCACAGAGCACCCGGCAGGCGACTCATCAGATCCAGACCATGTTGCATCAGCACAAATAAGCAAGGCAATCGCAATCCCGTAGAGCTGCGTAGGAGCTGTCGAGTGCAACGAGGCTGCGATCTTTCCCCGGACACTTGAGTCCCAAGCGAAAGATCGTCCGAACGCGGCCCGAGCCTTCGGCAGCTCCTACGGTCGGTCGTCTAGAACGGAACCGCCACCACCAACTGGCTGTAGACGTTGGTGCCGTTGCCGCCGACCTGATTGCCACCGCTGTCCGCATCCTTCTCGGGCTTGTACAGGCCCACCAGCGGCGTGACGATCAGGTGTTCATTCACCGCCCATTCCACGTACAGGTCCAGCTCCTGCGCATCGAGGTTCAGCGCTTCACGGGTATGCAGGGTCTGGTAGTCGAAGAACAGTGCACCAATGGTCACGGTCTCTGCCGGCTTGAGCTTGAGGCCTACGTGCTGGATGGCGGTATTGCTGTTGAACGGGCCGGCATAGTTGCCCGCCACTTCACCCTGGAACCAGGTGCCATAGCCGCGGTTCTGCCCGTTGAACATCGAGTCCCAGTCTTTGGAATAGCGGCTGTAGCGATAGGTCAGGTCCGGCGTCCAGGGCAGGTCGGTGAAGGTGTAGCCGGCTTCGGTGTACCAGGCTTTCTCCGGGCCCGCGTCCTTGTCCTGCCAGGCATACTCGAAGGAGAAGTGGGCATTCTCGATGCCAGCATTCCCGGCGCCGCGCAGGCTGTAGATATCCATGCCTTCGCGCTGTTTCTGGAAGTCGCTGGCGTAGCGGTCATCGACATTGATGCCGTGGATGTAGGTCAGCCCCAGGGTGCCAGGCGCGGCGGTGTATTCCAGGGTGCTGGCGGCCATCTCGGTGTTGGCCTGGGCGCGGTTGTCGGACTTGATCCACATCAGGCTGCCATGCACGCCTTCCTTGCCGCCCAGGCGAACTACAGCGGTTTTGTCGAAGGCATGCCGGGCCGCCAGGTAATAGGCGCCGCCACGGTTGAGCTCGCCATCGGCCACGCCTTTGCCCAGGTTCAGGCCATCGTCGTTGATGATGAAACCGTCGCCCAGGGTGATCACCTGGCGGCCGTAGGACAGGTCGACACCGTCCTTGCCCAATGCCGGGAACAGATCCCCCGAACGCCAGCCGGCAAAGGCTTCATCGAACTTGGTGGTGCGTTCGGAGCCGTCGCTCAAGCCGGCTGCGTCGCCATCGCCCCAAGTGCCGGAGCTGACCAGGTTGGCCGTCCCGTAGACACTGCCCAGGCCGCCGAGTGTCTGGTCGATACTCAGGCCATACTTGATGAAACCTTCGCGCCAGCTCGAACCGCCGGCGGTGCCGTCGTAGTTCTTGCGGCTGTTGAACAGCCCGTAGACCGCCAGGAAGTTGCCGGTGACGGTGGTGTCTTCGTCGGTGTAAAGCTCATAGGCCTGGGCCGATGAATCGGCAACCAGCAGGGCAATGCCCAGGCCGATGGCGTTGCGCAGCAAAGGTGTACGGCGTGTGTGCTCCATGGTGGATTCCCCAGTGTTATAGGACAGTAGAGCGCGCATTAAGGGGAGTGGTACCCGGGGAAGTCTTTCACCTGCCTGCCATGGAGTTGACTCAGGCCGCCAGCGCGGCGGTGTTGGCAGGCAGCAACAAAACCGGCGGCAGACATGGGCAAGACGCCTGGGGCGGGGCGGCGCAGAGTAATGCTGCACGCAACGCCGTTTCGATCAGGGATTGGTTGGGGAAGGCATGATCGCCGGTTCCTGGACGGCTGTGGCATCCATACTAAAAATACGCTTTCGAGGACCTTGCACCATGTCGATCAATGACAGGCTCACCGAGCACTTGAACCGGGGTTCGGTGGGCTTTCCCACCGCGTTGGCCAGCACCATTGGCCTGATCATGGCAAGCCCGGTGATTCTCACCGCGACCATGGGCTTTGGCATTGGCGGCAGCGCCTTTGCCGTGGCGATGCTGATCGCCGTGGTAATGATGCTGGCCCAGGCGACGACGTTTGCCGAGGCGGCGTCAATTCTCCCGACCACCGGCTCGGTCTATGACTACATCAACTGTGGCATGGGCCGTTTCTTCGCCATTACCGGGACGTTGTCGGCCTATCTGATTGTCCATGTGTTCGCCGGCACCGCCGAGACAATCCTGGCCGGGGTCATGGCCCTGGTGAACTTCGAACACCTCAACACCCTGGCCGAATCGGCAGGCGGCTCCTGGTTGCTGGGCGTGGGGTTCGTAGTGGTGTTTGGTGTACTCAATGCGTTCGGTGTCAGTGCCTTTGGCCGGGCCGAAATCATCCTGACGTTNGGCATGTGGACCACCCTGATGGTGTTCGGCGTGCTGGGCCTGATCGCCGCACCNGCGGTGGANCTGGAGGGCTGGTTTGGCGCGTCCGTGGTGGGCACCGATNTGGTCACGGTGCTGTCGCTGGTGGGCATGGCCATGTTCATGTTTGTCGGCTGCGAATTCGTCACGCCGCTGGCACCGGACCTGCGCCAGTCCGCCCGGACCATGCCCCGGGCCATGATGCTGGGCTTGTTCAGCGTCGCCACCTGCATGTTCATCTACGGTGCCGCGATGAAGCGCCAGGTGGAAAACGTGCTGCTCGATGCCGCCAGCGGGGTGCATCTGCTGGACACCCCCATGGCGATTCCACGCTTCGCCGAACAGGTCATGGGTGATATCGGCCCGATGTGGCTGGGCATCGGCTTTCTGTTTGCCGGTGCGGCGACCATCAACACCCTGATGGCCGGCGTGCCGCGGATTCTCTACGGCATGGCGGTGGACGGTGCGTTGCCGAAAGTCTTCACCTATCTGCATCCGCGCTTCAAGACGCCGTTGCTGTGCATCCTGGTGGCGATGCTGATTCCGTGCCTGCATGCGTTGTGGCTGGGCGGCAATACCGACAACATCATGCACCTGGTGCTGGCGGCGGTGTGCGCCTGGAGTTTTGCCTACCTGCTGGTGACCGTGTCGGTGGTCAGCCTGCGGATTCGTCGCCCCGATCTGCCGCGGGCCTATCGCTCGCCGTGGTTCCCGTTGCCCCAGATCCTGTCCAGTGTCGGCATTGTGCTGGGCATGTGGTTCATCACACCGCCCGGCATGAATCCGGCAGACATCTACGTGCCCTTCGCGGTGATGCTCGGTTGCACCGCGGCGTATGCCTTGTTCTGGACCCTGGTGGTACAGAAGGTCAATCCATTCAAGCCAGCGTCGGTAGAAGACGTGTTGGCCAAGGAGTTCTCCCATGAGCCAGGGCAACCTGCGGGCGAGTTTATCGACCCTGCTGCAAAAACTGTCTGAATTGTTCAGCGCCCAGCGCGCCCCGGCCGGTTATCGGCCCGGGGTGACCCTGGAACACCTGCGGCGCAACCTGGCGTTGGCGCGATTCGAGATGGCGGGCCCGGCTACGGCGACGGCAGCCACCGAAGACGGCAGCTTGCAGTTGGAGATTGTCGAACGCACCGAGTCGCAGCTGTTGATGCACATGGTGATGACCGAGTTCGTCCTGCGCGTGCCTGCCTCCCGAGAGGGCACGGCGCGCCTGGAACTGCACCACGGAGGGGCCGTTCGGCGTAGCGGCATTCGTTGCCGGCAGCGGGACGGGCACAGTGACCTGGCGGCCCGGTTGCAGGCGGCCGTTGAGCAGGATCCTGTGCTGTACCAGGCGCTCATGCCGCTGGATTTCAAACGGCTGCGCATCGATCTGCAGGGACGCCAGTGGTGCGTGCGCCTGGAGCACATGGGCGGTAGCGAAGTGGTGAATCGCATGCCGGCCTTTCGTCGCTATATCCCGTTGATCCGGGAGCAGCGCACCGTCTTGCTGGCGACCTTGAGCGGCCTGCAGCGGGTGTTGGCAACGCTCTGATTCCTTTGTTCCACCCTGGCATCATTCCTGCTACTGCTCTGGCGATAAGGTACTTGTTGCGCGCATATAGATAACATGTTAACTATTGCCGTACAAAAACAATAAGCCACTGCGGAGAATGCCATGAGCATGCAACAGGTTGGGCAGGACGGTCTGGACACCTGGAACCGGGATCTGCGGGCGACTTGCGGTCATTTCGATACCGAGCTGGCCTTCAATCGTTCGCTGTTTATCGGTGAAGTGTCGAACTTCCATCGTGGTGGCCTTGCCCTCGCGAACCTGCGCACCAACGCCGGTAACATCAAACGTCACTCGCCCAACGCCGATCACGATGATGACCAGGATTGCCTTCTGGTCAGCCAGCGCAGTGGCTACTGCCGCATTACCCAGAACGGTCGGAGCATCCAGTTGGCGCCCGGTGAATTGTTGTTGATGGATTCCGTTGGGGCGCTTGAAATCACCCCGTTCGGCCTGATCGAGCACGCGGTGCTGTCCTTGTCTCGTCAGGATGTGTCGCGGCAACTGGGCGGGGAAACCAAGACCTTCGGCAAGGTGTCGTCCAGCAAGGCGTGTGGGCGGATGCTGCATGTGTTGATGGACCAGCTATGCAGGGACACACCGGACGGCGAGGGCGCGACGGGAGAGGGTGAAGCCTTGCAGAGTGCCTTCGTTTCGCTGTTGGGCTCGGCACTGGAACAGGGTAGCGATGGCCGTGACGAAGGGGTGGCGTTGCAGGGTAGTCACTTGCGCAGCTACGTGCAGAAAGTCATCGACGAATCACTGACCCAGCCTGGCCTTAGCCCGGTGGGCCTGGCCAATCGGCTGAATATTTCGGTGCGGCATCTGTATCGGTTGTTCGAAGAGCAGGATGACAGCGTTTGCCGCTACATCCAGCGGGCCCGGCTCAAGCGCAGCGCTGATGACCTGACCAATCCGTTCCTGCGGGACGAGTCCATCACCTCGATTGCCTACAAATGGGGCTTTACCGATTCGGCGCATTTCAGCCGTTCATTCAAGAAGCAGTTCGAGCTGTCGCCCAAGGAGTTTCGTTCCAGCCGTTTGCAGGTGGGGCAGGGGGTGGCTTGAACAAGGTCGTCTCTGGCGGGACGACCGCTATCGCGAGCAAGCTCGCTCCCACAGGGGATCTGTGGTGGTCGCGGATGCCTTGAACGACTCGGAAAAACTGTGGGAGCGAGCTTGCTCGCGATGACGGTGGTACATCCACCCTCACCGCAAGCTGACTCACCCCCACACAGGTTCAAACCTCCGGCAAAGTCGAACCCCCATCGACCACCAAGGTCTGCCCGGTCACATAACTGGCCAGGCTCGACGCCAGGAACAGCATGGCGCCAGCGATGTCGCTCGGTTGGCCCAATCGACCCAGCGGTACCCGGCGGGCGATGTCCTGGTTGACCTCCTCGTCGCCAAGATTCGCCATGGCCGGTGTTGCAATCATGCCCGGCTCGACGCCATTGACGCGGATATTTTCGGCCGCCAGTTCCAGCGCGGCGTTGCGAATGAAACCATTGACCCCGGCCTTGGAGGCCGCGTAGTGGCTGAGCCCCGGATACGCCACCCGCGGGCCGGTGACCGAGGAGGTCACCAGCACGCAGCCATGGCCCTGGCGCCGGAACATCGGCAACGCCGCCTGGGTCAGCCAGAACAGCGCCGACAGGTTCACCGCCAGCGTTCGTTCAAGTATCGCCGGGGTGATCTCGGCGAACGGTGTCAGCGGAAAATACCCGGCGTTGTGCACCAGGATGTCCAGCCTTCCCAAGCGTTGTTCCAGCTCGGTCATCATCTCGAAGACCGCCGTTGCGTCGGCCAGGTCAACCCCCACCGCTTGCACCTGACAGCCTCCGGCGGTCAATT
>Ga0065714_10064517_pt1 | contig 43559 bp, 51 predicted proteins | sample MisRhiReplicate2_FD_59101 | JGI IMG/M metagenome (GOLD analysis project Ga0065714, IMG submission 59101) | Miscanthus rhizosphere microbial communities from Kellogg Biological Station, MSU, sample Rhizosphere Soil Replicate 2: eDNA_1 v2... | ecosystem: Host-associated > Plants > Roots >... | reverse complement strand
TGTGAAGATCAGAGTGCTGTCTGAGACTGATGAGCCTAGCATGTCTCGTCACTCTGGTGGCATGGCTCCTAACTTCGTTCACTCGATGGATGCTGCACACTTGCATCTTACGACTGCGGCTGCTGCGGATGTTTCAATAGATGCACTCGCCATGATCCATGACGATTACGGCACCCATGCAGCTAACAGCCAACGGCTGTACGAGATTATCCGTAGGCAGTTCGTCGCCATGTACGACAACAACGATCCTATTGCAGACCTCTGCCTTAGGTACTCCTGCCTACCCAAGCCACCGGCTAAAGGTACGCTCGATATCCGTGAAGTTCTTAAGTCGGACTTCTTCTTTTCGTAGCCCAGTATTATAGGTCCTAGTTGCTTAAGTGCCAGTACCTATAATACGCATAGGAGATTCGCTTTGTCCCTCCCACAAGTACCCATGGTACAACATCACTCGCTGTCTACAGAAATGTACGGGCAGCTAGTTAAGAAGCTCGGCCAGATCAACGTGACCGCCGAGACGACGCCCATGCAAGCGGGCTACATCCTCGGCATTCAGCAAGTGCTCAAGGTCATCCGCGAAGAAGGCTTTGCCATCGGCGTATGAGATTCGTAACCCACCTTCCGCTAGAGTTCTGCATCGAGGCGGTAACGCCCATGCTGCATGAGCACTACCTTGAAAGCTGCAACTTCAAAGAGCTTGTAGTTCAAGAGACGGCTGTTCCGGCATGGGACAAGTACCGCGCCATTGACGACGCAGGTAACCTGTTGTCGGTGCTGGTCTACAACGACGATGCACAGTGCGTAGGTTACGCCGCTGTGTTCCTGTCCGACCATCCCCACTACGAAGGATTGAAGACCGCATGGAATGATGTGATTTTCCTCCTGCCCAAATACCGGACCGGCTCTGCTGGTGGTCGGCTCATGAAGGCGATTGCCGCAGCGGCTAAGGAAGCCGGCGCTATTGCGTTCCAGTGGCACGCTAAGCCCAACTCTCCACTTAACGATGTACTCGCCAAGCGCCATGCGGTGTTCGAGTATGTCTACTCCGAACCCCTATGAGCCACTTTGAATACATCGCTAACGTCGCCATCCCGCAAGAGGTACGCGACGAGCTAGCAATCAACGCCCCGCTATGGGATGCCTTCACGGTGCGACAGAACTTTCCCGGTTCTCCGCATCGAAACACGAAGACCATCCCTATGCGGGGCGCTTCGTCGTTTCTGTCGTCCTACAAGCCGCACGCGAAGCGCAAGCGTACCGCGTTCGCGGCCATGCTCCCGCACACGGAGGCGCTAGTCAATAGCGTCCTCGCACGCATGAACGTGGCTACCGTTGGCAACGTGCTCTGCGTAGCCTTGGAACCGGGCGGCGAGGTTCTGCCTCACGCAGACACGGGCGCATACCCCGAACACTTCGAGCGATTCCATATCGTAGTCACTTCACCCGAAGGCAACTGGTTCAAGGTTGCCGACGAGTACACACAGCCCCAACCCGGCGACGTGTTCTTTTTCAACCACCGTCTTACTCATAGCGTGGGCAATCCCGGCGATACGCCAAGGGTGCACATCATCGTAGACGTCACACTCAAGGATTAACCCATGGTAGGAGCAGCAATCGTCGGCGTAGTCGGCGCCGTTGGGGCTTACGCTGGTGGCAAGGCTCAGGCCAAGGCCACTAAGGCCGCATCGCAGCAAGCGCAGATCACGGCATGGCAGAACCAAGTTGCCGAGGCACAGCGTGCACAGGAGCAACAGGCCCAAGCCGAGAAGCAGCAGCAAGACAATCAGCGATTCGAGACTGAGCGGCAGCAGGCGCAGCAGCGGCATACGGCAGAGCTACAGGCTCAGGCCGAGGCCAGCGCCAAGGAGCGGCAGGCACAGCTTGAAGCCAGCGCACGGCAGACCGCAGCCGACAGCGCCACGTCAGCGCAGAACCAGCGCGTATCCGACCTCACGCCTACAGTGCAGCTTGCGTCTAATGACGTGGGCGACCAAGGCGCAGGCGAGGCCCGTAAGCGCCGTGCCCAATTCCGTCCCGAGTATAGCTCGGGCGTCACCATCTAAGGAGCTTCATGGAATACCGCGAAACCGGGGGCGGTGCATGGGCGCGGCTCTCGGCTATCAAGCAGAACCTGCTTACCCGTGCAGAACGCTATGCCCAACTGACCATCCCTAAGGTCTGCCTACCCGAAGGTCAGACACCCGAGACGATGGACGAGACGCACGACTACCAAGCCCTAGGGGCACAGGCCGTGAACAACGTTGTTAACAAGCTCATGATAGCTATGTTCGCACCGTCGCGTCCGTTCTTCCGAGTGGCTGAGGGCAAGACGACGAAGAAGTCTGCCGCAGAGGCTGGCATCAGCGAGACTGATCTTGGCAACATCCTTGCCGCAATGGAGCGTGATGCTGCAAAGCAACTAGACTCCAAGGGTCAGCGCCCCAAGCTGTACCAAGCATGCCGCCATCTGGTGGTTACGGGCAACTGCCTGATGATTATCGGTAAGGACGCGATCCGTATCCTCGGCCTGCGTTACTACTGCGTCAAGCGCACTCACGATGGCAAGATTCATACTCTCGTCATACGCGAGAAGATGCGATTCGATGAACTGGACTACGACATTCAGGAACTGTGGGCCACCAAGTACCGCAAGGACACGGAGGTTAGCCATTACAAGCTGATCTGCCGTACTCCCCAAGGCGGCTACTACATGACGCAGTGGATTGACGAGCAGCGCCTGCCCGCCAAGTACGATGGCCGATGGGCCGATGAGAAGAAGCTGCCTTATCGCGCTTTGACTTGGGACCTCGCCGACGAGTCCGACTATGGTACGGGCCTGTGCGAAGAGTATGCCGGCGACCTTGAGTCTCTGTCCGTGCTCTCCGAAGCCATCATCACTGGTGCAGTTATCGCTACTGAGTTCCGCTGGACGGTTAACCCCAACGGCGTTACCTCTGTCGATGACATGCGAGACAGCAAGAACGGCGACACCATCGGCGGTAGTTCCAAGGACGTGGGCGCTATCGTGCCTCCCGTTGTGGAAGGCGTCAAGGTGGCGCAGGCAGTTGCGCAGGATTACATTCAGCGTATCAGCCGTGGCTTTCTCATGGGCTCCGCTATCACGCGGGATGCCGAGCGAGTCACAGCCGAAGAAGTGCGCATGCAAACGGCCGAGCTTCAAAGCTCGTTCGGCGGCACGTACTCTGCCCTTGCTCCGTCCCTACAGGAACCTATCGCTATCTGGATGTTGGCATCTGCCGACCGCACAGTAGCAGGGACCGACCTCTCTATCGTTATCGTGACGGGCCTCGATGCTCTGTCCCGCAATGGCGACTTGGAGAATCTGCGTATGGCTATGCAGGACTTGGCGCAATTCGCCCAAGCACCCGAGCCGCTTATGCAGCGCGTGAAGTGGAATGACCTTGCCAGCTACGTTGGACAAGGCCGAGGCGTAGACCTTGCCCGCTTCATTATGAACGATGCCGAATGGGCAGCAGTGCAGCAGCAAGCCGCAGTGCAACAGCAAGCTCAAGAAGTATCAACCGCAGGCGGTGTGGCTCAAGCCGAAGCCGCCGCTCAACCAACTCAGGAATGACAACCATGACCGTAGAAGCAACGCCCTCGGGCACCCCGACCCCCGCCGCTGGCACTCCCGCTGTGACCCCTCCTGCTGGTGCCCAAACGCCCGCAGGCGGCGCCCCGGCTGCTGGTGCAGGCGATGGCACTCCCGCCGCCCAAACCCCGGCTACGCCCCCTGTAGCCCCCGTGACGGGCAAGGAAACGCAACTCCCTGCCGGTGACGCTGGCAAAGAGGGCAAGGGTATCGAGTACGTAGATACGGGCGATGCGGGCCTTAACATGGCCCTCAAGTATGTCGCCTCGCATGGCTTCGGTCCGGACCATCCGGCGATGGCTGCTGCTATCAACGGCGACTTCACGCTGTTGAAGGCAGAGCTTGCCGGCAAGGGCGCTCCCGGTTTCGATGCGTACATGACGCTGGCCGAGAACGCCTTTGCTAAGTTCGATGCCGAGAACAAGGCCAAGCGCGAAGCAGACACCAAGGCGATTCACGAGATTGCTGGCGGCGAGGACAACTGGAAAGCTGTCACCGCATGGACCAAGGAGAACGCTTCTCCGGAAGAGCAGGCTGTGTTTAACGACATGCTGGCCGAGGGTGGCGTGAAGGCCAAGATCGTGGCTCAGTACCTAGCCGGCCAGTACGGCGGCACAGCCACCCCGGCTCTTGAGACGGACGGCCCCGGCCTCAACGTCTCGGCTACGCCGGGCAAGTCGGCAGCTACGACCAACGCGCTGAGCCCCAAGGAGTACGGCGCTGCTGTACAAGAAGCCCGACGCAACCACCGTGGCGGTGCCTTCGAAGAGTCGGCAGCTTATCGCCAACTGATGGAACGCCGCGCACGCTGGCGAGGCTAAGCCTTAGGCGGGAGTGGTACCTATAATACAGGACCAATCCCGGCCCTAAGCTCTTCCCGTTCGAGGGGAGCATTTCCCCTCAACACAAAACTTAAGGAGCCGTAATGGCACTAACCGACGTCTACGTCACTAACTCTCCAGGCCAGAAGAATGGCGCCGGCGCTATCGATGCGCTGCATCTGGAAGAGTACACGGGCGTGCTGGAAAGCACGATCGCCCGCCGCTCTGCACTGAGCGAACTCGTTCCCTTCCGCACCCTCAAGGGTACGTCGATGATGAGCAACTTCGCAGTTGGCGCGTCGACCCTGCAAAAGGTTGACAACACGCTTGTTCACCTTGACGGTACGAAGAACGACTTCTCCAAGACCGTGATGCACGTTGAGACGACCATCTTTGCGCGGAACATCATCCCGCTCATCGAAGTCTTCCAGACCGAATACGATGCCCGCAAGGAAATCGGCCTTGAGCACGGCAAGCTGTTCGCCAAGCACCGCGACCAAGCACTGGCTATCCAGTCGATCAAAGCCGGCCTCGCAACCGACAGCGCCTATTCCAGCGCCGGCGGCGACGGTAAGCCCAAGGGCCACTTCGGCGGTACGCAAGTCACGCTCGACGCGGCTGGTGACGCAGAAGACCCGGCACTGCTGTACGCGGCTGTGCTCAAGCTCATCACCGGCATGCAGCTGAAAGACGTTGACCCTCGCGGCGATGACGTGCTGATCTGCGTGCGCCCTGACGTCTTCATGACGCTGTGCCAGAACGACCAGCTTATCAACGCCGACTACAAGTCGAGCGAAGGTAACGTCCTGCAAAACGCCACGATCCTCAAGGCTCTCGGCGTGCCGATCGTTTCGAGCAACAACTTCCCGATGGGCTCTACCGTGACCGGCCACTTGCTGACCACGGCTAACCAGAACTTCGACGGTGACTTCACCAAGGTCGTTGCCTTCGCCATGTCGCCCCGCGCCTTGATGGCTGCCGAAACCATTCCGCTCACCCCGGACGTGTTCTTCGACAAGCTGTCCAAGAAATGGATGGTTGACGCGCATACCGCATACAGCGCCGGTCACAACCGCCGCGAATTCGCAGGTGTCATTCTCAAGCCGTAAGGTCTGAGTTTACCCCGTCTTGCCCTAACCGGCAGGGCGGGGTTTTTTTCCGTTAAGGAGTTTCATGGCTACCGATTTGGACGTAGTGAACGACTGCCTTGCCGTTATGGGCGAGGCCCCGCTGAATGCTTTGGCAGAAGATCATACCTTCAAAGAGGCAGCCCTAGGTACGCTCAAGCGTGTCAGCAACACCATTCAGTCTCGTGGCTGGTGGTACAACATGGAGGATTACACTCTCCGTGTCAACACACAAGACCTTCGCATCTACCTACCTACGGATGCAGGCACGATCATGCCCTTCGATGAGCGGCCCACCCTTGTTCAACGAGGCCGGGTGCTCTACGATCTTAGCCGAGGCTCTGACCGCTTCGAGCTAACTGATACCTTCGTAGCCCGCCTAGTGCGTGTGCTTGCCATTGCCGATGTGCCCAACTCTGTTGCCGCGTACATCGCTCGGCAGACTGTGTTGGAATTCCAGCAGCAGTACGACGGCGACCAGACCAAGACCCGCAACCTCATGATTGAGATTAACGGTTCCCCTCAACTCGGAATCATCGGCCTCCGCACGGAAGCTATGAACGAGCACATTCGCAACCGACGCGTTAACCTCATCGACACTAGCGGACGACTGGCCCGGATTACCCGTGTCTCTCGTCGCTTCGGTGGCTCGCGTCTCTCGCCCAGTGGGCAAACCGATTACGGAGCTTAACCAATGAAGATTGCAGGTTCATACCCTTCCCTGCTGCGCGGCGTATCGCAGCAAGCCGCAGAAGTACGGCAACCCGGCCAGCACGCGGAACAAGTGAACATGCTCTCTGACCCCATTGCCGGCCTCACACGCCGCCGTGGCTCCGTCCTGAAAGCGGCTACCGACTTGGCCCGCCCCTTGCTGAGTACCGACGACGCTGCGGGCTTCCGCGTGCACGACCACGTTGTATCCAGCGTGGACTATAGCGTACTGATCCGTGAGCACGGCTACAAGGACACGTACAACCCGGCGACGGACGTGCCCTCTATCTCCGTGTACAACCGGACGGCGGGCGCCTTCGTGCCCATCAGCACTGATGCCTACACGCAGGACGTTGTTAGCCATATCGGGCGCTTCGGCCTCTCGGCCATCACGTCTCTTGGCAAGTACTTCGTGTTTGCCTTGAACGGCCGCACGGTGGGCACGGCTACCTCTACCCTGTGGGGAGACGATGTGTACTCCAAGCTGGTGGTATGGGTGCGCGGCGGGGCCTACACCCGCACGTACAAGATCACCCTGACCGATGGCCGCTCCGCCGCGTACACTACGCCTAACGCTGGTGCTGCCGGTGCTGCCGAAGCTATCAGCCCGCAGAACATCGCACAGCAACTGAGCAACGCCTTGGGGGCTATGACGCCCCCGGTAGCCTCGGCTGTCTACGGTGCACACCTTTACGTAGAGACAAACCACACCGGCACGCAGTTCTCCAACCGGGACATTACGTGCTCTGACGGCGGCGACAACTCGCTGCTTCGTTCGTGCTTCGCCACGGTGGACAGTGTGGACAAGCTCCCGCTGATGGCATGGAACGGCATGATTGTCAAGGTCATCACCGGCCCGGATTCCAGTTTCTACGTACAGGCTAAGACCAAGACGCCTACGGGCAGCTTCGCGCCTTACCCGCACTTGTCAGAGGCTATCTGGACTGAGTGCCCCGGCGTGCAGCAAGTAGTCAGCGGCGGTGTAGGTAACTTCTACATTGGCACTATCTACACTGACGGTAAGCTGTACCTCGCTAACAAGCCGAGCTACCTCGCCGCCACGTTGCCCTCACTGGGTGTACCGCAGTTCGTGCCTTCTGCCTCGGGCGACCTCGTGTCTAACCCAACGCCCTCCTTCCTCAAGGTGGCGCGGCAGATCACTTACCTAGGCGTGTTCCAAGACCGTTTGATCGTAGGCTCAGGGTCTGCGCTGGCCGTCTCCGCCGCTGGCGATTACTTCAACTTCTTCCGTGCTAGCGTCACTACGGTGTCATCCTCGGATGCATTTGAAATGTCGGCTATGGGCGGCGAAGATGACGTGATGCGACATGGCGTTGCGTACAACCGGAACCTCGTGCTGTTCGGGAATAAGCGGCAGTACATCATCAGTGGGCAGCAGGCGCTAACCCCGCTGTCGCCTAACATATCCGTGATGACGACCTACGCTGACGCGGCGGACGTTGTACCGGTATCGGCTGGTGGCTTGATCTACTACGCCCGCAATCGGGAAGGCAACGTTGGCCTGCACCAGATTCAACCGGGTGCTTACGTCGATAGTGCTGAGTCCTTCCCGGCCTCCGCGCAGATCGGCGATTACATCCCGGCCCCTGCTGCACAGATCGAAGTTGTGCCCGGCTCGCCATCCTTGATGCTTGTCCGTAGTCTAGTGGCTCCGCGCAGCGTCTACGTGTTCAGCTACCTCGACCAACCGGACGGGCGCAAGCAGGACGCGTGGTCCCGGTGGGAGTTCTCGGCATCTAACGGCAGCCTCATGGGTGTGCAGAGTACGCCAGAGGGTGTGCTGTTGTTCTGGCATCGACGCTCTACGCTGGCAGGCACGTCCTCTCAGATCGTGTGCGACCTGTTGCCGCTTACCCCGGCTGCTGGCGACCTGCCCTACTTCGATAGTGCACGGCCCGTTACCGGCGCTTTCTCGCTGCCTGATCCTCTGCTGTGGGATTGCGCCTTCACTAAGGACAGTGACCGATACCTTATCGGCTCGGCGCTTTCTGACTATGAGGCGCTGTGGGCTGAGTACCCATCGGAGGCGGATAAGCTGTGGGCGGGCATCCCGTTTGAAAGCTACTTCATTCCTACTAATCCGTTTGTACGTGATAACAACAACTTCGCCAATCTGACGGGGCGCACGGTTATCACAAAGTACAGCGTGAACATGAAGGACAGCGGCGGCTTTAGCTCCACCATCACGGCAGGCAGCTTCTCGCGGACGATCACCTACAACGCACGCGTGCTCGGCAGTATTCTCAACCTCATCGGCATCACGCCCATCGAGACGGGTATTCACACTATCCCAATCGGCCGGGAAACCCGAGAGTTTGCGGTCAAGATCGCGGCCCTCAAATGGTACCCACTTCAAGTGGTGGGCATCGAATGGACGGGCCAAGCATTCAACCGTACACAACGAACTTAAGGAGAACCTATGGACATGAGCCTAGTTTCGGGAGGCTTTAGCTTCCTGAATGGGGCCATCGGGCAGCACTTTGCGAACCAGAGTGCCAAGTACCAAGCCGAGGCGGCTAACGGTATTCGCAAGGGTAACAACGTGGTCGTGGCTGCTAACAACAGCCGCAACGCAACGCTTACCGCGATGCAGCGATGGGCACAACAGGTGCGCAACTCGCGCGTAATGGAGTCGGTGGAGGCCAACCAAGAGGCGCTTACTATCAACTTCAACCGCGCACGGGATGCACGCACCCGGCAGAACTTTGCCACCAACGTGCGACAGGCGGAAGAGAGCGGGCGCATGCAGGCCGCAGCCGCTGCCTCTGGCGTTACCGGCTCCGTTGTCGATGTGGTCAACATGACAGCCAAGCTACGCAACGGCATGCAGAACACAGCGCGGCTCGACGCTGAGGACCAGATTGCCTACGACTACAAGGAGACTGAGTTCAATCAGCGCCTTGCGATCATGGATCAACTCGACTTCGGCTTGATCCTCGATAACCCCGAGATTGCCGACTTCGGCCTTAACACTGCCAAGACCGGCAACGTTCTTACGGCGGGCCTCGGCAACAACGGGGCGCTTAAGAACATCACGCAGGGGCTAGGCTCCTTCTTCAACTCACCCACTGACAACAGCATCTTTGGGCTGAACAGTACTAACCGATCCATGGGAGATTAAATGGCAACTCAGCCACCAGTAAATCCGAACGCCTTGGATGCACCCGCAGAAGGCTTCGGGCAAACCGTTAGCTTTGCGTTCGATCCTCGTGGCGAAGTGCCTCAGGTTAAGCCGATCACGTCGCGCGGCCCGAGCATGGGCGGCGTCTCCAACGTGGCAGGCAGCACGCGGCAGAACCCTAACGCGGCGTTCGTAGAGACGCCCAAGATGGACCCGACCGCTGCCCTTCTCATGAAGGCTGGCGATGAGGTCTTGAAGGCCAAGCTCGATGAGTCCCGCTCGGAGCAGTTCGTGCAAGGCATGCAGCGTGCAATGTCCGGCGAGGCCATTCAGGAGGTCAAGGCGAGCGTGCCGTGGTACGCCAAGGTATTCGGCGACACGCCGGTTATCGAGGGCGCACGGGCCTATACGGCTCAGGACGTGGTGAATCGCACTGTGTCGGAGCAGGCGGCGCAAATGGACAAGCTACAGCAGCTTGACCCCATCGCAGCAGGCAAGCACTTTAGCGGGCTCATCAAGGGCAGCATGACCGGCGACGGCCCTACGGACGCCATCATCGCCAAGCAGATGGCCGAGTCCATGCCGGCTCTCATGAAGGCGCAGGCCAAGTCGCACTATGCCTATGGGCAGAAGAAGGCGGCTTCGGCTATGTCTACATCCATCCTGTCCGGCGCTGCCGGGTTGCAGCAGATGGGCGAAATGTACGCGGACGACCGCATCAGCGTTGCTGACTTCGATGTACAGAAGAAGCAATACCTTATGTCGGTGCTGCCTCCGGACGGCATCAACGAAGAGAGCTACCAGAAGTCGCTCGCTACCACGTTGCAGACCATGGCACAGCGCGGGCAGTTCCATGCTATCGAAGCCGTCAAGGAGTCGGGCGCACTGGGCATCCTCACACCCGAGCAAGCCAAGCGCGTTGAGTCGGCAGTAGAAGGCGCGGCCCGCAAGGCCCGTGACAACTACGCCTTCAAGTTCTCCCGGGAGTTCGCAGAGCTTAAGAGCGACGCGGCCAAGCCCACGGACAAGACGAAGCCTAGCGATATCAATGCCCGCATCGACCGTATGAACGACAAGTTCAAGCGGACGACCGGCTCCCCGGTGGACTTCATAACCAGCGATCAGAAGGCTGACATGCTGGCCGGAACCTTCAACGCCTTCAAGGCGGAAGAGGACAAGGCCCGCGCACGGCAACAGGTGCTGGATGACCGCAACGCCACACAAGGCGCCAAGGCCGCAGCCGCTGCCGAGCTTGACGCATCGCTGACCACGGCCATTAGCAATGGCGATATCGGGCTGGCCCTCAAGCTGCCCGGTGTGACGAAGGATGCCGTTGACATGAAGGCCTACGAGCTTAGCTCCAAGGACCCGAAGGCCGGCGGCGAGGTATTGCTGCACAACTTCATCAAGTCGGGCTACGTGAACGACCTTGCTGCGAACAAGTTCAAGCAAGATTTGCGCATGGCCGAGGGCAGCGGCGCACCGACTGACGGCTGGTTCCGTGCCATCACGGTATTCAACCAGATGAAGGGCAGCGACGGCGGGGCTCCCTACGCTGACGCCTACTTCGGCGACTACGCCCCGCGCCTTGAGCGTGCGTCCCGCATGCTCGGTAACGATGTGCTCAACAACCCGAACGCTGCGGCTATCTTCCAAGCCAGCATGGACCGATCCGGACAGTTCCAGCCTAACCCGCTGGACGCGAAGGAGAAGGCCAAGCTCGTGAAGGAGGTAGCTAACAAGACCTCGGGTATGCTGCCCAAGTGGCTCGGCGGCTATGGCGCACGGGACGACGCTCTGCGTACCCTGTCTGACATTGCAACGCAGAACCTTGACGACTGGCGGCGTGCTGGCCTGTCAGACTCGGAAGCTATGCAACGCGCTGTGGCCTCGGCCATCAACGGTGGGCAGGTGGAAATGATCGGCGGCTTCGCTATCCGTAACACGTCGATGGGCAAGGCTAAGGCTACGCCCCTGCGTGAGTTGATGGCAGGCGGTAGCGATGGCAGTCCCTATAATGCACTACCAGCCGGTTCCGAGGATGACTACTTCAAGGGCTTCATTCGTGATTCCCTTAAGCTGCCCGACCTCGGGTCTACCACCATCAGCCGCATGCCTGACGCTGGCGGCACTGCCCGCTTCGTGCTCACCGCTGTGGACAAGGACGGCGTGACTGTGCTTAAGCCGTTCTCGGCAGCGCAGATGCAGGAGTACTCCGCCAACCGTGGCAAGTGGGAACGTCTCGGACGTGGCACCGGCACTCGTGCCTTCACGGATGAGGAAACCGCAGCATGGAACGAGGACAAGAAGCGCCGCGAGGCCACGCCGTGGGAACCGATCCGCATGAGCTACGGCCCTGCCATTACCTACACCGCTGACGTGTCGGATGAGAACAATATGTACATCACCGCCGCTGAACGCGCACGCCGCAAGGCAGAGACGTTGAAGAAGACGCAACCCAAATAAGGAACCATATGGACATTGGAGAATTCACTAGCCTTCCGCGTGAGGACCAGTTTAAGGAAGCAGGCAAGATCGCTGGTGTAAGCCCTTCGGTGTTCGATGGCCTTTGGGCTACAGAGTCGGGACGTGGGGCTAACATGCTCTCGTCTGCCGGGGCGGAAGGTCACTTCCAGATCATGCCCAAGACTCGCAAGACACTCGAAGGTAGGTTCGGCACTACCATCGACCCTTACAACTTCGGCCAGTCCCTGTACGCAGCGGCTGACCTGATGCGCGAAAACATGGCACGGTTCAAGAACCTGCCGGACGCCCTTCGCGCCTACAACGGTGGTTGGAACCCTGCGAAGTGGGGCAACAAAGAAACCGCCGCCTATGCGGGCAAGGTGCTTGGCGATCATACTGCTGACGCCTCTACGGCCGAGGCTGTGGAGTCGGGCTCGATTGGTCGCATCGCTGCTGGCGATATGTGGGACATGGAATTCAAGCAGTTCACCCGTGGGCCTAAGCCTGCGAAGGAACTCAAGGCGACGGCCTCCGCTGCCCTGCTTGCTGCCAACACCGCACCGCTCGACATGCGCCCCAACCGTATGGCTATCTTCGGCACCACCGCCGAGGACACGGACAAGGCCGCTACGGCTAAGACCAAGCTAGCCGACGAGACGAGCTTTCTGGATTCGGCACGCGCTGCCGCTTTCCATGAGCCGATCAACGTCATGCTCCGCAGCATGTTCCGTGACCCTGAGCCGGCGCAACCCGGCTTCGTGGTTGACAACGATATGCTCAAGGGCTACGACCTCGCAGAGCAGAAGCAACTCTACTCCGCTACCTCGCCCGCTCAATACGAGCGGATCAAGTTCGATATTGCCTATGGCAAGGAGCAAGATGAAATCACCTTCCGTAATGGCACTGTGTTTGGTATCGGGGCAACCTTTCTCGCCGAAGCTCCGGCCGCTATTATCACAGGTGGCCTCGCAAGCGCAGGCTTCAAGGTCGCGGGCTTGGGTGCTTTCAAACTGGCAGCAGAAGGCAAGCATGCAGCCGCCCTCGCATCCCTTACCGCTGAGGGCATCGTCGGCAACGTAGCCACGGAGGCTGCTGTGCAGGCACTGGGCGAACGCAACGGTGTGAACGGCTACGCTATGGCTGTGGCCGGTGGCCTGTTGAACCCGCTGCTTGGTGGCCGCGCCGTGGGGCGCATTGCCTCGCAGGCGCAAGACGTGATGCACGCACAGCGCATCGTGGCGCAGGCCGCTGCTAAGGAGCAGGAGCTAATGACGAAGGCAACCGCCCGTCTTGGCGAGAAGGCTACGCCCGATGAAGTTCGCCTTGAAATGAACAAGATCGAGACGGAAGAACTTGCCGCGCAATCGGCTGCTGCCAAGTCGCCCATCGCTGAGAACCGTAAGTACAACATCGGCAAGACCGAAGAAGAGCTTGCGGACGAAGCCGGCCCCGCTGCCGCTGCCGACATGGAAGCAACCGCCTCCGTGCGTGAGCAGCCACGGTGGGAAAGCCCGGACTTCCAAGCTGCCCGCGTGAAGCGGTTCGCTACCGATCCGGAATGGCAAGGCCGCGTCAAGGGCGTGCTGAACGACGAAGTAGACGTAGCCAGCATCCAGTCGCTGCCGGCCGGCGTGACCTACACCAAGGCCGCAGAAGCCTCCGTCACCCTCAAGCCTGTGAAGGCACTGATTGACGATATCTCCGCACGCTACCTCGGCGGCGATAAGGTGATCGTCGGTACGGGCATCGACACGCTGAGCCCCACCGCTAACGGCGCGGTTATGTCGGCTGGCGATACGCACGTTATCGGCCTGCGGGAAGGCCGCTTCCCTAACGACACGCTGCATACCACGATCCATGAGCTTGGGCACGCGGTCTATCACAAGTGGGCGCCTACCGCGCCTCCGGAACTGATGGGCCGGATCGATGCCGAGTGGCGCAGCTTCGTTGCCCGCATGGATATCGAGCCGCACAACGCATGGGCTGACCGGTGGGCCGCATCGAGCCCCAACGTAGGCGGCAAGCCTGTTCGCTCTAGCTACGCGCTTAGCAAAGATGAGTTCATGGCGGAGCAATTCGTCAAGCACATTCAAGCTAAGGCTATTTCGGGCGGACTGGGCGGCAAGCTGTCTACCGGCGTGATCGACCAGATCACCAAGGCGGTTAACGCGGTCATCGACTACGTTAAGCATCTGGTGAATGGTGGCTACGTCAAACCCGGCAAGGCTGCGGATGAGTTGTTCTCGCAGATTCTCGAAGGCGGCTTCGTCAAGAAGACCGTTGCAGAGGCACGCCTGCCCGCCGAGCTTAAAGGCCCGCGTATCGATGAACTTCAGTTCGTTGAAGACGCAGTGCCCGAGGCTCTGGCTAAGGAGGTACGCGACTTCCTGAACGACCCGGTAGCCGCACGGCACGGGCTCGACCGCTTGCCGATGGGCTCGCCGGCTGAACGCGCAGAAGCGAAGGCCATCCTGTCTCTGTACAAGAAGGCAGAGAGCAAAGAGTACGCAGTCGATCCGAAGCGCCTTAGCTGGCTGCTGTCTAAGGTTGACTCGCTCAATGCTACGTCCAACATGATGCTTGCATCTAAGAACCCAGTTGTGCGCATGGCGGCAATTGACCTGTTGGAGAATGGTGGCGGGGCTGGTGGTCGGCGCAGCACTGCGTCTATCGCCAAGCACATGAACGAGCGTGCCATCATCGGCAACAGCATCGTAGAGCTTGAGGACAACTTTAAGCTGTGGTTCAAGGAGCAGAGCAACGGAGCCGGTGACGCTATCGGCGAGGCATTCTCTTCGCGCAAGCGGGGCGAGTTTAACCGCAAGATCGCAGCCGAGATTGAGCAGCGCCGCCGCCCTACGGGTGAGCGTGTGGACCACGGGCAAGCCGTGCGTGATGCTGCCGACTCTATCCAGAACTCGTTCGAGCGTGCACGGCTGATGCAGATCGACACCAAGACGGCGGGCTATCTGGCCCTGCCTGAGTCGAGCATTGGCTACATGCCACACCGCATGCGCAGCGAAGTGTACCGGGCCTTGCCCGAGGCACACAAGCGGGCGCTGCATGGTGAGCTTACGGACCAGTTCATTACGGTGAGCAAGTTCGATCCTAGCTTCTCCGACCAGCTTGCATCGAAGTACCTAGACCGCGTGAATGCGCGTGCACTGGGCGGCTTTGACGCACCGATGGGCCTGCACCAGACCGGCGCTAGCGAAGTGATCCGGGAAGCGTTGGAGGACATGCAACTCTCGCGCCCGGAGATTGACGCCCTGATGCGCCGGCACTCGGCAGGCGCTGCTAACCACACCAAGAAGCGGTTGGACTTGGACCTTAACAAGGCCATCACAGCGGAAGACGGTACGACCTTCACCCTTCTCGATATCTTTGACACCGACATGCTCGGCTTGCTGCGCGGCCAATCCCAACGGGTTAGCGGCGAAGTGGCCCTTGCTCGTCATGGCATCTACGGCAAGCCCGGCTTGGCCCTGATGAAGCGAGCCATGGGCTACGGTGCGGATGGAGAGAAGGCAGTAAAGAAGGAAATCGAAGCGTTCGACCAAGTGTCCGCAGAGTTCATGGGCGAGCCCTTCGGGTCCGTGAATAAGTGGGTAGACCGCGCAGTGCAGTTCAACAGCCTGTCGTCTCTCGGCGGTATGGGCTTCAACCAGCTTGGCGAAGGCATCAATGCCGCCGCTACCGTTGGCGTGAAGAACATGCTCGCGCAGATTCCCGAGCTTGGGCGCATCCGTTCGGAGGCCAAGATTCTCGGGCGTGGCGGCAAGGTGGACAACGGCGTGCTCAACAGCATCGAGACGATGGCCGGTTCGGAGTTCGGTGTAGACGCCTACAAAATGGTGTTCCCGCTGGACAACCCTGACCTTTACATCAACTCGATGGGCGCCGACACCGTGCACTGGTTCGACAAGGGCCTGCGCAGCGGCCTGCATCTGCAAGGTAAGCTGTCCCTGTGGCGCGATATCCATAGCACTCAGGTGCGTGCTGTCGCGGAACAGATCGTGCTCAAGACCGCTCGCGCAATGCGGGAGGGTAGCGTAGACATTAACCTGTCTGACATGGGCATTAGCAAGGACGTAGTTGAACGGCTCCGCAAGGACATGCACAACATCGTCAAGTGGGAGAACGGGAAGGTTAAGGAGTTCGACATTACCAAGGCGACCGATAAGGAAGCTGCGTATGAGTTGATCCAAGGCATTCACCGGGGCTCGGCACAGATCATCCAAGGCACCTTCATTGGTGAAACCGGGAAGTACGTGCATAGCTCGTGGCTCAAGGCTATGACCCAGTTCCGCACCTTTAGCATTACGGCAATCGACAAGCAGTTTAACCGACAGCTTGCCAACCGTGGCGCAATTGGTATGGCGCTGGTGATGATGGCTTCTGTTGTCGCAACCGCCCCTATCCAGATGGCCCGCGCCTACGCGGCTAGCATCGGTCGCGCAGACAAGGACGAGTTCCTTGCTAAGCGCATCAGCCCCTTCGAGCTTGGTAAGGGCTCCCTTAACTACATCGCTACTGGCGGTTTGGCGGGAGACTTCATCAACGCTGGCGAAGCACTCGCAGGCGGCACCGGCAACGGCGGTCGCAGCGGGACAACGAAGGGCTTCTTCGGCAACGTCGTCGCACCCGTAACCGGGAAGGCGGATAAGCTGTGGGGCGCACTGCAAGACACGAGCGAAGGCACAAGCCCGATGCCGTTCATCAAGGAAATGCCGTTTGCTCGGCTTCCGTTCTTACTGCCAGCGATCAACGCGCTTACAGAGTAGTACCTATAATACCCTACGCCCTTCCGGGCTAGGGTGTTCCACTTAATAAAGGAGGCCGGATGGCGCTGCCAATTCGACAACTTAATAGCCAAGTCAGTTACCTTGCTGACGGCGTTACCACCGTGTGGGACTTGTCTCTCTCTGGTGGTTATATCGACAAGGCACACGTATTCGCAGAGAAGTTCCATATCGCCACCGGCGTTATCACCGACCTCCCTCTGTCGGGCGGCTCGTGGATCGGAGACTATCAACTCTCGATCACCCCTCCCGTCCCTGTTGGCTATGAAGTCACACTTTATCGCAACACACCTAAGGACATTCCGCTAGTCAACTTTGCCGACAAGGCTAACTTGACCGAAGCGGCTCTTGACCTTAACGCACGACAAGCCATCTTCGTGGCCGCTGAGTCTTCGGACCAACTGGCGGTTTCCATCGACGCGATTGCCAACATCGTTAACTACGTTGACGTTGCGGCCGCTTCTGCTGCTGCTGCACAAGCGTCTCAGACTGCTGCGGCCAACTCGGCTACGGCTGCTGCGGGCTCCGCTACGGCTTCGGCTACCTCGGCTTCGCAGTCGGCTACTTCCGCCACGGCATCCGGCAACTCGGCTACCGCTTCTGCTACCTCGGCCACACAAGCCCAAGGTTACGCAAGCGCGGCTTCGGGTAGCGCCACCGCTGCGGGTAGCTCGGCAGGCTCTGCCTCAGGCTCGGCCTCTGCCGCTGCCACAAGCGCAACGAACTCGGCTAACTCCGCGACCGCTGCTGCTACCTCTGCCACCAATGCCAGTAACTCGGCTACGGCTGCATCAGGCTCGGCAAGCACGGCAAGCACACAAGCAACTAACGCTAGCAATAGCGCGACTGCTGCTTCGGGCTCTGCCTCTGCCGCAAGTACCTCTGCGACGAACGCTGCTAACAGCGCCTCCGCTGCTGCGGCCTCTGCTGCTAGCATCGCTGGTGGCCCTGTCGCTAGCTTCAACACCCGCACGGGTGCCGTCACGCTCACAAAGGCTGACGTTACCGGGACGGGTCTTGCCAAGGCTGACATTGCTCTCGGCAACGTGGCTAACATCGCACAGGTAGAGCGGGGGACGGGTATCGGCCAGCTTGCTGGTAACATCGTGAAGCTAGGCTATGACGGGTCGGGTGGCTTGAAAGCTACGGTTGACTCTACCGACTTCGGTATCATCGCCTTCACCGGCTCGCCGGCCCTCATAGGCAACCCTACTGCGACGACGCAGGCGGTTTCGGACAATAGCACGCGCATCGCCAATACGTCATGGGTTCGCTCGGCCATGTCGAACATCGCTTCGGCGGCGGGATGCGTCCTTGTCGCAGGTACGACTGGTTATTTCAAGTTCCCCAATTACCTTGGCGGCTGGATTATCCAATGGGGCACAACCGTTGCCACGACGAACGCATCAAGTGCCCTTAGCATTACCTATCCCATCGCCTTTTCTAGCGGCGTGTGGACTGCTTTGGTAGGCAATGGCGACTCGGGAGCCCAACTGGGCTCGCCTCTCATTAGCAGCGGCGGGATGGGGGGTTCGTCGATGACTGTTGTGTGGAGCAATGGTTCTGGCGGCGTTGGTAACGGTATCTCGGTGCGGACCAACTGGATTGTTCTCGGCAACTAAGGATCATCATGCAAATGTACTACAGCGCCGCTACGCGCGGCTTCTACAGCACGGAGATTCATGGAGCTAAGATGCCTGAGGATGCCGTGGCTATCAGCGACACGACCTACAAGGCCCTTGCCGGGCAGTCGGTGGAGACGGGGCCTGATGGGTACCCGCGCCTTACCGTGCAAGCTCCTAACCCGGTGGCCCCTCTGGTCGCCGGTCTACAAGCGCACATGGATGGCGTGGCCCGCACCTACGGTTACGATGACATTAAAACCGCCATCACCTACCGGGGCGACCCTAACCCTAAGTTCGCCGCAGAAGCGGAAGCCCTGTTTGAATACCGCTCCGGTGTTTGGACTACGGCCTACGCCTACCTAGCTCGCGTTCAAGCGGGCGAAGTATCTTTCCCAACCTTGGCTGAGGCTATCGCGATGATGCCCGCCCTGACTCTCTAATCATGTCTCGCAACATCGAACCTGTACTTGAAGCCGTTAAGGCAACACCGCCTGTTAGCATTATCGGCCTCACGTTCCTTGGTGTCTCACTCTCTGAGTGGGCCATCGTGGGTTCGGTGACGCTGATTGCGCTACAGATTTTCTTTCTACTTCGCAAGGAGGTCTACCTACCATGGAAGGCGAAACGGACGAAGGCGTAGGCCCGATCAGCACAAAAGGTAAAGCTACGGAGGATCGCCTTGGCGACCTTCACGGCACCGTGGCTGAGTATCTGACCCTCGCAATTGCAACCGGTAACGCTCCGCCCGCCCTTGTCGGCGCGGCTATTGCGTTCCTCAAGAACAACAACATCACTGCTTCGGCAGCGACTAACGAAAAGCTCGCCAACCTCGCCGACTCTCTTAAGAGTAAGCAGCGTGGCGGCACTCTCACCCGCAAGTCATTTGCGGAAGCTAACGCTGAGTTCACCGCAGCCCTTAACGGCGGCATGGGGCTCACGCAGTGAGAGGCCAAGAGTCAGTAGAAGACGCCCTTCTCCGCTGGCAAATGCTTGAAATGGTGCAGGCCCACTACGCAGACTTCATCCCCTTCCTAGAAGACGTGATGACGCTGTTGGGCTTTAGCACTACAGACATTCAGCGGGACATTGCAGGCTTCATCGCCTACGGCCCGCAGCATTTGATGGTGATGGCGCAGCGTGGTCAGGCCAAGACGACTATCGTTGCGGCCTACGCTGTGTGGGCGCTTATCCATAACCCTCACTACCGTATTCTGGTTATCTCCGCTGGTGGCGCACAGGCTAATGACATTGCCGTGCTTATCATCCGGATCATCATGAATATGTCGCAGCTTGAGTGCATGCGCCCTGACAAGCTGGCCGGTGACCGAACCTCTACGGAGAACTTCGACCTGCACCACAGCATTAAGGGCGTTGACAAGTCGGCATCCATCGCGTGTATGGGTATCGGCGCTAACCTGCAAGGTCGGCGTGCGGATATCTTGATCCCCGATGACGTGGAGTCTAGCAAGAACTCTACGACCCCGACAGAGCGGGCTAAGCTCTCGCACTTGGTGAAGGACTTCCCGTCTATCGCCAATGCTGCATGGGCTCGCATCCTCTGGATGGGTACGCCGCAGTCTATGGAGTCCATTTACAACGGGCTCGCGGCCAAGGGCTGTACGATCCGCATCTGGCCCGGTCGTTACCCTACGCCTGCACAGCGCGACCACTACGGGGACAAGCTGGCCCCATTGCTCACGCAACGCCTCGCACGCGACCCTTCACTGGGCACGGGCGGCGGGCAGTTGGGCGATCAAGGGCAGGCTACGGACCCCATCCTACGGGGCGAGGAAGCCCTACAGCACGTCGAGTTGATTCAGGACACTGCATACTTCCAGTTGCAGCACATGCTGAATACGGCCATGTCTGACGCCATGCGGCACCCGCTCAAGACCGAACGTCTTGTGATGGCGTCGTATGGTGCGCAGATGCCTCTAGAGTTTGTTCGCGGCCCTGATAGTTCGTATCTTACGGACAAGCTGGTGGGGGACTTCTCTTTCCGTGTTAGCACTGCGCTGCATTGGAGCAAAGAGGCAGCGCCTATGCAGAGCGTGTGGGCGTACATCGACCCCGCTGCTGGTGGCGCCAACGCCGACGAGACTGCTTACGCTATCGCTGGCTTCCTGAACGGTAACATCTACCTGTTGGAAGTCGGCGGCTTGCCGGGCGGTTACGATGAGTTGAAGCTGACTGAGCTTGCTAAGCGCCTCTCGCGCTACAAGCTGACAGGCATCTGCATCGAGAAGAACATGGGACACGGGGCCTTCCGTGCTGTGTTCGAACCTTATGCACGTAAGGTGTTACCCGGCGTGCCCGTGTCTGACGACATGGTATCGGGGCAGAAGGAAATGCGGATCATCAACATCCTTGCTCCCATCGTGGGGCGCGGATCGCTGGCGGTTTGTGATGCGGTATTCGAGCAGGACGCGGCAGACATTGCCAAGTACAGCCCGAACGTCCGCCTAACGTACAGCTTCTTCTACCAGTTTGCGCACTTGTCTGCTGCCCGTAACGCCCTCGTCCATGACGACAGGCTTGACGCGGTGGCCGGTGTGTGTAACCTGTTCGTAGAAGCACTGGCACAAGACCAATCCAAGAAGGTCGCCCTCCTTAAGGCCAAGGAGTGGGAAGAGTCCATCAAGGACCCACTTGGAAAGAACCGGTATGGCTCCGTCAAGGATGCCAAGCCACAATCTCTGCTACAACGCCGGGGCCACGGGCTCTTGCAACGTCGCGCTAACCTCAGGAGCCGCTAAAATGCGTATCGAAACTCTCCCCTCGCCCGGCACTCACAGCCGCGCTATCTCCCTTCGCACCCTGTGTGCAGCGGTTATCTCCACTTTCGAGGTCGCCGCGAAGGGCTATCCGTCCAAGCAGCACCCGAAGGCGGCGCAGCTAGGCGCTTTCTTCGCTGCTTGCGCCCGCTCGGCCTACGCAGTGAGCACCACACCGCCCCCGGTTAACACCGTCCTCCCTGTCATCACTGGCACGGCGCAGGTTGGTCAAACTCTGACGGGCACTCTCGGCACCTTCACCGGCGCTACGGCTACCGCACGTCAATGGTACGCTGCTGGCACTGCTATCGCAGGCGCTACGGCTGGAACCTACGTGGTTGTGGCTGGCGACGTTGGCAAGAAGATCACCCTCAAGGTTACCGCGACGAATGCCTACGGCTACACCGTGGCTACCTCGCTGCCGACCGCAACCGTGATCGCGTAATGTCCAAGGTACGAGTCATTGTAACAGCGTTAGTTGTTACCGTGGCCGGTATCTCGGGCACCAAGTACTTTGAGGGCAAGGAAAATCAGGCCTATGTAGACCGTATCGCTGGCAACGCCATCGTAACAGTCTGCTATGGCCATACCCGTACCGCTGTGCTAGGCCAAACCTACACCGATGCGGGCTGCGATGCCCTGCTTCTCAAGGACTTGAACGAGGTATACGCCCCGATCGTCCGGAAGTACGTTAAGGTTCCGCTCTCGCAAGGAGAGTTCAACGCCCTAACGGACTTCGTGTACAACGTGGGAGAGACTAACTTCCGCAAGTCCACCCTGCTTAAGCTGGTCAACCAGCGTGAGTACGACCTTGCCGCCCTCGAATTCCGTAAGTGGAACCGGGTAAACGGTAAGAACTGTGACCTACCGGTAAGCAAGTGTGCCGGCATCCCCAAGCGTAGAGCATGGGAAGAGTCCATTTTCAAATCGTAAGGGCTAAGGCTGCTGATGCGGCCACCCTCACCCACCTTCAACGCGCTTGCCTACCCGGCGATGCGCCTCTATCCGCAGCTTACGGGCTGTGGTGGTTAGTTAAAGATGCCGAATCTAGACCTGTCGGGTTTGCATGCCTTGTTCCTACTCGCAGCGATAGGCGCACTGGTTACCTTGCTAGGGCTGGCGTACTGCCTATGGCTCGTGGTCAAGGTCTTCAGCGCAGGCTTATCCGTGTACGTGAGCTAGCGGCCCGTAAGGCTGGCATGCTCGCCATTGTAACCGACACGCACCGCGAGAATCACGCTAGCTCTAACAGCCTCATGGCTATGGGTTACCGTCTCTATACACCTCACACCAAGTGGGCCTTCAATGATGGCCTGTATTGGAGAAAGAAACTCTAATGGCTATTCATCAAGCACAAATGTCGGGGGCTAACTATGCCTTCTCCATTTCCCCTAACTCGAACGTACTGCCTCGCGTTACGAAGGCGATCTACGTAGGCGGCGCAGGCAACGTGGTTGCAACCGTCTCGGGTGTAAGCGTGACCTTCACTGCTGTACCCGCTGGTACGATCCTCCCTATCCGGGCATCCAAGGTAACCGCCACCACCACGGCGACTAACCTTGTCGGCCTAGCCTAACCATGAGCAGGCTACTTGCATACGCACTAGCTGCGCTGCTGGTGGTGTCTGCCTGCCTCGGCTTCGGGCTCTGGCGTTCCGTGAGTGCCAATGGTGCCCTACGAGCCGAGCGAGACACCGCCGTGCAGGCCCTAGCGCGGGCCGTGGACAGCCGCAAAGCAACCGAACGTGTGCTAGGTACTGTTCGAGCCCAAAAGGCCGCAGAAGCCCGCAAATCGGTCATCGCCGAGAAGGCCCTTCAAGACGCCTACAAGGCCGCTCCGGAGTGGTCGGGTACACAGACACCCATTGCTGTACAAGAGGCCCTGCAAGGGGCGTTGGAGGGGCTGGAATGAGGCTTCTGATCTGCGCCCTACCGCTCCTGCTGACCGGCTGCTTTGCTACGGTGCAGCCACTGAGCATCCCGACAGAGCTTATGCAGCCATGTCTTACGGGTAAGCGGCTAGGCACTGCTACAAATCAAGAGCTTACGGATACTGCGGCTGCATTGGCCGCTACCCTTAAGCAATGCAACTTAGACAAAGCCGGCCTACGTGAGTGGGCCGCTAAAGCGCAATAGCGCAGGAAGGGTTACGAGCATGGGCGAAACAGAACCAGTGACCGTGAGCATAGGTAAGAGGCTGCTTGACGGGCAGTTTATCGTAACGATATTGGCGATGGCTGCTGTAGAAGCGGCTGTGCTAACTGACAAGATCGATGCTAACGTCTATAGCGTCCTCATCAGCTTGGCAGTAGGCGGCTTCTTGGCCTTGAAGAGCAAGGCATAGGACACTGGCCCGGCGCTTAAGGCTAGGGCTAATGCGTAAGGCTTTGCATAGGGCTAATTTCTAATTTTGATTTAGCCATGCGAGGGGGCACCTCCGACCATCGCACCCTGCGTGCGCCCCCCGTGCCGGCGCCTGCCTGCGCGTACCGTGCGTAATGCGCGGGCGCCTGTCATAGCCATATGCGTCAGCCCTTGGCGTAGCCGTCCTCTGCGTGCCTTATGCGTAAGTCGGCGACGTCTAGTGCCTATGCGTAGGCCATGCGTAGGGCTATACGGGCGCTAGGCGTCTCGCTTGAGTAAGGGCGGCAGCGAGGCCAGCATCTGTATCTTTGGGGCCTTGTAGGCTCTGTATCTTTGGCTCGCTAGGCGGGCTTGCTGGCCTATGCGTGCTCATGCTGCGAGCCTATGCCGTCGCCGTCTTCTGCCTGCCCTTGGGTGACTGGTCCCTATAATACGAATAGACCGTTTGGCGCTTGGAGCTTGGAGTTACACAGTCATGCATCTATTGAAGCGGCCAACCATAGCCTTGTGTCTTGCGACACGGAGACAGGATGCATAGCACTGCCAGTCAGCCTAGCGAGTAAGCACTGATCGGGCATACAGTGTTGACAGCCGGACGGAAAGCTACGACATTAGAGCCTTGCATTGATCGCAGTGCAGAGCCGATGGGCACAGGTTGACAGGCAGCGCAGATTCTGTGCTACACTACAGCCTAGCGAGTTAGAGCACAGCAGCTACTAGGTGAGCATCGGTGATACGAGCCCTAGACCAATAGCAGCACTGGCAGGTAGCGACATACAGACTACTGAGCTAGACAGCACTAACGAGCGTAGAGGTTGACAGAGTGGCCGGTAACGACTACACTGGATGCCAAGCCGGTGGCAATACCGCCCTACAGTAGCAGGTTGCTACCAGCTAGTGTTTAGGCTAGCAAGACACAAGGGTGTTGACAGTACATAGCAATGTGTGCTACAATAGCCTACCGCTGATAGATCATCGCATCTGTTAGCTTGATGCTCATTAACAAACATATCGGCCGCAAGGCTGACGCTGCCCATAGCGTTATATGGGTATCAGTAATTGGCTGGATTGTACAGAGTGTTTATCTCACTGTGCTGGATGGCTCACGATGGTTGACGGGTTGATTAGCCTGCTTGGTTCTACTAGGCAGCTAGCGGCTCTGACGGAGTGAGCAAGATGGATGCAGGCTTAGGGCTTACAGAGTGATCTGTAAGAGCTACTTAGATAGACAGGATAGTACAGAATAGGTTTACGACGGAGCTACTAGTTAGCTTCTACGATCTACCTTATACAGTGCGCCGCGAAACGGTGTTCACGATTACATGATTGTTAGCTAGGCTAGCTGTATCTGTTGAAGTGCTTAGGTGCTTAAACCCTTTGATGCAATGCTAGCCTAGCGATGACTTCAAAGATGCATCCTACTAACCTAGGGTGCATGTTGAAGGGCAGTAAGTGTGTAGTCCGCAAAATGCATTGGCAAAGATGATGGGCGCCACTCTACACTAAGGGAAACCGGGGTTGCGTACTCCGGTGAAACGGATAGCTAAATCCTTACTGCTTTCTTCAACATGCATTTCATCTTGTGCATGAGTATCCTGCTTTAGTGGGATGCGCTAACTAAACCTGTATAGGAGTTATCATGACAACGAAACCGAAGAAGACGGATGCCAAGGCACCGACAACGCCAGTCTCCAACCTGCCAAAGGTGCTGGTGATCGCCGATCTGAACAAGGCGATTGACGCTCTGTGCAAGTCGGCTCAAGGCATGCAAGCCAAGATTCAAGAAGTCGGGGTGCAAGCCTTGATGCACTTGAAGGCTCACGGCGATATCGGGCCGGTTAACCGGCTGTTTGTCGGTCTGCCGAAGGGGATGCGAAAGCAAGCTCTCGGCTCGTGGCTTCTGGCACATGGCGGCTTGGAGGTCAACACCACCGCCGACACGAAGAAGACTCAGCCGCTGAAATTCAGCAAGGCTAAGAAGACGAATCCCGAAGCGGCGATGGCCGACCCATGGTTCGAGCATCTTCCCGAAAAGGGAATCGATGAAGTGTTCGACTTGCAGCGTGCTTTGCACGGTCTGCTTGTTCGTGCCAAGGGCAAGACAATCGTTCTCCATGGCAAGCCCATGGGCAGCGATCATGCAGTCGATATGCTTAAGGCTATCGCTGCAATGGCCGGCGAGGACTACAAGCCCGAAGTGAAACAGCCCGAGGTTGTGACACCGGAAACGCCGCCAGTCGAATCGGCTGAAATGCCGGCTGCGAGCTAACAGCAAGTTGGATACTAGGCTTCGGCTTAGTGTCCTTCTTAGTGTTTGTTCACTGTAGGAGGTTCTATGTTTGCTGTATTGGTAGCATGGTTGCCGAGCCTAGTGATAGGCGGCTTTCTGGTGTGGTATGCCTTTAAGGCTTTCTGCGCCATTGGTTCGTATGTCGATAAGAAGCTGGCGGGACAGCATTAGACAAGGAGAAATCATGAAGCACGTCTATGCAATCGAGGTTACCGATACGTTCGGCGGCGAAGCCAACTACTGTTGGGTAAAGCGCGGCAAGACCTCTGCACAGAGCCGGCGCGGTCAGATTGCTGCCGTAAAGGAGCTAGCTGGCTGGAACGGCTGGTGTCGCGTCAAAGTAGAAGAGGCAGGCGATACGCTCATTGTGCGGCCTTGTGCCGTCTCTGGCGTTAATCAAGTGGCCTTTGTGACGCTTGACGACAACCCAACACCCTGACGAGTCCGGAAGGACGAAACGCCGTGCTGTCGTGGCCGGTGTAGGTGTTTAATTCTGAACCCAAGGAGTATGAAATGCAAAGGAAAGACTATGTAGCTCTGCCGAGCACACAGGCCAACCACCGCACGTACTATGCCCAGTTTGTGACTGATGACGTCATTGAATTGGTACTTGTGCGTATCGGTAAACCAACGATCATGGCGTCGGAAGACCCATCGTTCAACGACATTCCACTGCGACGATGGGACAACCTAGCTCCGGCTATCTGGTCCTTGTGCAGAACCAAGCTCAGAGAGACGGGCGAAGGCACGTCCCTTGCGAGTGCTGGCTGCATTGCCAAGGAGGCAGCGCGGCAAATCCGGGAGAGTGGATAGAGTTTAAAGCCGGTGGTCGGTGTCGTTACCACTGGCCTTTGAGGGCCCGAAGCAACCTACGGCTCTTTTATCGAACTGATGAGGGCGGAAGCCCGAAACCCTGTTAGCGTTCGGATTGGAAACTACGAACCGGCAGGGTATTCGATTAACAGACAAGTCTGAAAGGATGGTGTCTATGCGTTAGATTAGGGCGATAGGGTCTACTGGTCCGGCGGAGCCGGGTCGCCAGTTACGATAGACACTGCCCATTCAAGATTTGCTGGCAACGTACTGCCCTAGCCGCACACATGCTGCATAGTGCTAGTCAATTGAGCGCCCGTCTGTGTGATGGGCCAGTAACCGTACAACGTAAACAGCCAGCATCGGGACTAGATCATCTAGTGTTTCCCGTATTAGTCTCGGGCTTGAGTCGGGATAAACAGTAATTTGGGTTTGGCCTCCGTCTAACACGGCCCGTCATGAGCTTGCCTGACGTTAATTACAAGCGGCCTGCCTAGGCATTGTTCAGGGCCGCAGTCGGGTTCTCGTGGCGTACTAGAGCCCCATCTCAGCACAGAGCAAAGCCTGATGCATGTCCCTCTCGACTAGTGCGAGCACCACAAAGGCGTGCATTGGAGTTTGCTTTAAGTCGTCCCGCTAGCGCCACTGTCCTCCGCTCATATATTGCTTGAGGCGTTCGGAAGCTAGCGGGGCGCATCTTTAACCTAAGGAGCTAGTATGAGTCAGTTGGCGAAGTGGTTCAAGCGTGAGGAAAACCGGCCCTTGGCGGTGCTGGTTGCCGAGGCCCGTGCGAATGGGCACAGTGATGCGGCTATCCGCGCTGCTTTTGAGGAGTACGTCCTAATCTAAAACGAAGCCTCGCCGATAAGGTAGGCGGGGTTGCAACCTATGCGCTAACCAGCGTGCCGTATCACAGCGGCCCGCAGGGTTGGCATCTGTGAGCATAGGTAGGGTGACTTAGGGTCAACGGGCTTAAGTGGTGCACCACTAAGAGTACCGCATCCTAGGTGCCCTACCTCTGTTCACAAAGGAGCTTAAATGCTGATTCTGGCAAATGAACCAGACCTTAATCGGGCTGGATGGGAGTACCTAGCGGGAGGCTGCTACGGCAGAGTCCACGAACACAAGGCCTTCCCTGATCTTGTGGTGAAGACGGGCAGCGATGCGGACGGCTGCAAGTTCTTCTTGGAGTGGTGCATGCTCAATCAGGACATGCGCGGCGTTCCTCAGATTCGCACCCTTGTCGGCCTGCCCGGTGGCCGCTTCATGGTTGTCATGAAGCGGTACAGGGGCATGCAGCACCGGCGTGCGACCGACAGCGGCGACACTCATCCTGTCATGCACGTCACCCAAGACCCTTGGCAGGGTTGCACGGATTACATGGAGGGCGCCGGCCTCATTCCCCATGAGCAACGCTGGCCCTCCGAATACCTGCCGGGCGAGGCATGGTTTAAGGGCCGCAACGAATACTGCCGCTGGCCCATGGAAACGCAGATGAAGACGTACATGACAGTGCAGGACTTTGCTACTGCGGGTCACGGCTATGCTAAGGACGTGGTCGACAAGTTCGAGGCTGACACCGGCCTAGATGCAAACGATCTGCACCATGGGAACATCATGTGGTGCGATGCAACGCAGTCGATCATCATTACCGACCCGATTGCGTCGATCTGCGACCATGACGATGGCAGTCCCTATACTCCCGACACAATGCGAGAGAGCTTGCCGCGTCCGGACTTCGAGCTTGTCCATGGCTGAGGATTACCTTCTAGCCCTCGGCTTCGTACTGGGCGGGCTCACTGCCTTGTACCAGCTATACCAATGGGTACAACCCTACCTGTAACGTCAACTGCTAGCCCTTGCCTGAGGGTTAGCGGGTGCCGTTCCTCTGTCCGCCTATGGCACCACCTTACACAAGGGCGGATGAACTCTGATGAAAGAAATTTGAATGACCGATACCACCAACGCTGCTGCCGCCAAGATCAAGTTCTCGGACATGACCAAGGAGCAGAAGATTGCCAAGATCGATGCCGACATTGTCAAGCTGAACGAGAAGCGCCAAGCCATCGTTGAAGGCCGCGAAGTCAAGGCGAGCAAGGCTCCCGTCTACATCCCCGAAGTCGGCGCCGCAGTGCTTGCCACCATCGGCCGTACCACCGCCACCACTCAAGCCAAGGTCGTGGAAGCCATCGTCGTTGCCGTCCGCCAGCCGGCCGAAGGCGACAAGACCCCGACGCAAGTGCGTATCCGCATCGGCGAGGGCTTCGATGAGCAACTGGTCACCGTGTACCCGGCTCAACTCAAGCCCAACGTTGCGGCCATGCCCGATGAGATCAGCGACGACCGCGAACTGGGCGAACTGCCTAACTAAACTGCGGGGCCGTAGGCCCTGTTGCTAGCGCAATCTAGACCGCTGGGCATTCTAAGAGTGCCCTTCGGCCTGCGTTGCAGGACTTCCTTAACCTCACGAAAGTAGTGCTGATGTACCGTGCCCTTGTATCCTCCGTGCGCTTCCTGCAAGCGTTTGTCTCCCGTCTCCAAGTCTTGGCCGAACGCGCCGAGCACAAAGCCTTCACCGTCCGCAAAGAAGCGAACATGAAGCGCCTCATCGCAGCTACCGATGCCGCAACCGCAGCCCGCAAGGCCGCTGACCGAGCCGGTACGCAACTCGCCATGGCACGACACGCCTACAACGTGGAAACCGTGAGCATCAAAGACGCACACCCTTCCTTCGCTTAAGGACAAGCCGTGCTGCGCAAATCTCAATTCCCGTACCTGAACCGTCAACAACGTCGCAACCCGAAGAAGTTCGTTCAACAAATCAACATCGAGAAAGGCTGGAATGCCGGTGGTCATTGGTTGCTCGCTGGTCTGCTGCATCGTGGCGGCTACAACGCGGCCCGCACTGACGGCGCTACCCTCTAACCTATGCTCGACCGCGAAAGCTGGCTTCCGCTAGCTCTGCGGTTAAGCCTCAAAGACGGAGAACACAGACGTGTCAACCATAACTGCGGCGGCGGGCGTACGCTCTCCCTATCGTGCAATGGCCCGACTCTCAAGGCGCATTGCTGGCGATGCAACGACGGTGATTCGCACCGGATCGAAGAACCACCCGGCGTTCGCCTTAAACGGCTGGCTGATCGGGCAACCGCCGATGATTCCCTGCGTGTACAAACGCAAGGGACACCGGAAGGCATACGTGACATATCTCAGTGGCCTACACCGGCGCGTCTCTGGTTCGCAAGGGCAGGACTACATGCAGGGGACGTTGGGCGTTTGGGTGCACGATTCGTGCCATCTAGTCAACGTGTCGTACTGCCCTGTGGACCCGGCTTCTGGCAAGCGAGGGCTGTAACTCCCGGCCATCAACCCAAGTACATAGCGCCCGATGCACCCAAGGTGTACCCACGTTGGGGCTCGGCTGATGCAGTCACCTTAGTGGAGGACATACTGTCAGCGTACAAGGTGGGTCGGCATGGCGAAGCATGGTGCATGCTCGGCACGTCGCTACCTTCTGCACTCTTTGCTGAAATTATTAAGCGAGGGTGTCCCGTGAATGTGTGGTTGGATAACGACCTTCCGCCTACTCATACCATCAACCGTGGGCAAGTAGCTGCCCGAAAGATTATCAAGCAACTCCGTGGCGCTGGCGTTGAGGTTCGCAACATCGTCACCGATGTGGACCCGAAGCTATTGCACTACGCACAGATCAAAGGAATCCTATGCCCGATCGTGTCTCTCGCTTCTGGCTCCTGAAAGTAGGAGCAACCGCAACCCTCTTCGTCATCGGCGCGGTGCTTGCATCGTGCTCCCATCCAGCGCCGGCCACGGCGCCTCTCTTCCGCGAATCCAGCGAGACGGTTAACCCCGCCATTAGCTGCCAGTTCCGCGACACCTGTATCAAGGAGCATCACGTATGAACAACATCAAGCACGAGCAAACGCATGATGGTATGGACTACGTGTCCCGACCGCAGGGCACACCCGCAACTTGCAACGGTTGCGCTGCCCACGCCGGTAACTGGGAAGTTACCTCGCTATGCCGCAAGCTCGGCGACTGCGACGGTGTGATTTTCATTGTTAAACCTCAACCTAAGGAGCAACCCACCATGTCTGCAACCATCGAAGCCCCCATCACACAGGGCACAACCACTGGCCGCTTCGCAGAGGCGGATCGTACAGCCGCCATCAAACACAGCGCCGGCATCGACGCGAAGGCTCGCTACTTCGAGCACGGCTACAAGAACGGGCTGATTGCTGCCGCCATCCTGCCCAACATGGCACGAGGCAAGGGCTTTGAAGCGGGCTTCGATGCCGGCTTTGATGCTGGCGTTACCGCCGAGCGTACCCGACTGGCCGGCGCACAGTACAAGGCCAGCACGGAGACGGCACCCGTCATCGAACGCAAGGCCGGCAAGCTCAACGATCTGATTGTCGTGTCGCTGCGCAGCGCCGGCCCTGCCACTGCCGAAGACCTGAGCAAGCGCCTTGGCGTCCCGCTGAACAGCATCAGCCCACGATTCGCCAAGCTCAAAGCCCTCGGCCTTGCCCATGTGGCGAGCGGGGTGCGCGGGAAGTCGGTCTATGCATACGGCGCGGCTCCGCTCTAAGCCAATCCCTCGGGAGGATACCCACACGGTGAGCAAGTCTCGCCTACTGGGTGTCCGGCCCACCGATCAAAGAAACATCAGCATCACTGAAAGCAACCTGCCAGATGAGCACGAACACTCAGCCCTCTTGCGTTCAATCGCAGCCCGCCGTAGTACACGCAACGAACGAACTGCGGTTCGTTAACGGCAAGCTGCACCAACGATTCATTCACGATGACGGCACCGATGCGGGCTGGCAACTCGTGCCCTCCGTAACGGCCTAACCATGGGTGCGCATGCCTTTATGTATGCGCTGATGGCGGAGGCTAAAGAGAAGGCCCTGAAGGCCGAGCCCGCACCGGCGCCGTTCAACTGCCCCAACTGCGGCGCACCTAAGGCCGCCCCTGTCTGCGCACCTAAGGCCGCCCCTGTCTGCGCCTATTGTGGAACAGTGCATGAACCGCGATGAATACAACCGAGCGGTATCCGCTCATCGCTCGCAGCTTTGGAACATGGTGTTTGCAAAGCATTACAAGGCAGGCAAGAAGAACGCAGAGCTAACCGCTGCTGTGCATGCAGATGCTGCGGTATCCCTGCATCGGCGCAAGTTCCCTGCCGACCTCACCCAAGAAAGGATTCAATGTCTCTCGACATAACGACTCTTCGCCTGCTTAAGACGCGGGAGAAGTATGAAGAACTCGTCGGGGCTGTGCCCGAGAGTGCGCTTGAGCCGGCAACTAAGGTCATCCTGAATGACTTCGGCCGCTGGTTCCGCGAGCATCCGGACGTAAAGGCCATCGACTTCGGTACCTTCCCCCACTGGTTCAAGACCGTGCACCCGAACGTCAAGGCCGAGCAGCATGCGGTATATCAATCGCTGTTCACCAAGGTACAGATCGACGTCGAGCCGGGGCTTGAGCTTGGCATCCGCAAGCGTTGGATAGGTGCTGCCACTGCCGCAGAAGTTACCAAAATTTTGGAGGCTTACTACGAGGGGCAAGAGGTTGACCTGCTGTCCGTCACCACGATCATGGACAAGTACGACGAGCGGGTTAAGCGAGAGCTTAAGAACCCGCAAGTGCTCGACCCCATCGAGGACATGCTTAAGAAGGAGGAAGAATCCTTCGGCCTCAAGTTCCGGCAAGACGCTATCAACGCGGCCATCAAGCCGCTTGTAGACGGCGACCTCGTGCTGTTGGCGATGCGCCCCGACAAGGGCAAGACGACTTGGTGTTCCGATCAAGTCACCTTCATGGCCCCGCAGGTAGACAAGCTGTATCCCGGCGAGAAGCGGTGCATCCTCTGGCTGAACAACGAAGGGCCGGGCACTCGCATCGTGATGCGAACGTTCCAATCCGCCTTGGGTTGCACGACAGAAGAACTCATCGCCCTTGCCAACACGCCGAGCAAGACGCACGGTAGCATGGTGCGAGAGAAGTATGCAGCCGCAGTCGGCGGGCGTATGGGTGTGCTCCGCATCATGGACGTGCACGGCTGGTGGCACCACGAGATTGAAGAGTTGTACAAGAAGTATAACCCCTGCCTCGTGATCGCCGACATGATCGACAACATCCGCTTTGGCGGTGAAGTGCTTAACAACGGACAACGTACCGACCAATTGCTGGAAGGCATGTACCAATGGCAGCGCATGATGGGCGTGAAGTACGGCTTCGCTACCATTGCCAACTCTCAGCTATCGGCGGATGCTGATGGCGTGCAGTTCCCTACCCTCCCTCAACTCAAGGACAGCAAGACCGGTAAGCAAGGCGCAGCGGATGTGATTATCACAGGCGGCGCAGTGAATGATCCGATGCTTGGCAACTCCCGCTACATGGGTACCACGAAGAACAAGAAGCTACCGACACGGGCCAAGCCGCTGGCCGTGGAAATGCTGCTTGACGTGGACCGTGGGCGATACAACGAAGCTCCCCGATGATTCGTCAACCGTCAATCATGACCAGCACGGGGCGCCTGTTCCCGTTGCTGCAACCTCACACGTTCGAGTTCGACATTGAAGAGATTGCTCACGCTCTCTCCCGCATCTGCCGATACACCGGACACACTCGCCAGTTCTACAGCGTGGCACAGCACAGCGTCTACGTGTCGGGCCTCGTGCCCGATGAGTACAAGCTAGAGGCCCTGCTGCATGACGCAAGCGAGGCGTTCCTTGGTGACGTGTCGAGCCCACTCAAGGCGCTGCTGCCTGAGTACAAGGCCATTGAGGCGGCAGTGGAGAAGGCGATTGCCAAGCAGTATGGCTTGCCCTTCCCGCTGTCGCCGACCGTGAAGACGGCTGACCTCGCCATGCTGGTGAACGAGAAGCGCGACCTCATGCCACTTGGGCACGATGACTGGTGGCCGCGCCCCGAGTCGATGGCCCATCGTGGCGTCAAGGTTCAACCGCTCGGGCCGACGACTTCCAAGATGCTCTTCTTGGATATGTATCATCGCTACCTTGAAGGACACATTAGCAATGGGCAGTAACTACGTCTACATCCTCACGCAGTACGGCACGGTGTACGGTGCGTGCACTGCCAAGCACGAGCTTGCTGCGATGGTGGCCCGCTCTATCCCTAAGCACCTGTACTCAGAGTACCGTGTGCAACGGGTGCCCGATGGTGTACTGGCTACCGGCGAGAACACGCTTCATCAAACCTTGCCGGAATTTTTGGGCATGGTGCAGACCCTATCATAAAGGAGAGCCATGAGCTACGCTACTTGGGACATTGAAACCACTGTCCATACCCGCTTCAAGCGGAAGGCGAATGCGTACATACCAGAGAACTGGTGCGTAACGCATGGCGTCAAGAAGGCAGGCGACAAGTCAGTGACCGAGTATCGCTTTGGTCGTGACCGTCCCTGCGAGGGCTGGCTTAAGCCGGTGCTCATGAATGCTGACGGCAGCTTTATCAAGTTGCTCATCGGCATGAACATCAAGTTCGACTTGCAGCATGCGTTGCAGGACACGGACAACCTCTTGCTCTGGATGGAGTACGTATCGCGTGGCGGTATCGTATGGGATATCCAGCTAGCAGAGTACCTGCTTAACGGGCAGGCCCAAGACTCACAGATGCTGAGCCTCAATGAAATCTCTGCCCGCTACGGCGGCGACCAGAAGGTAGACGAGGTTAAACTTCTGTGGGATGCCGGCGTGATGACGGAGGACATAGAGCCCGAGCTACTGACCCGCTACCTGTGCGGCGGGCCGGATGAGAATGGCGATTGGAGCAAGGGCGACGTAGAGAATACCGAGCACGTTGCGCTACAACAAATCTCCATGGCCCGTGAACGTGGGCAACTGCCGAGCATCATGCTCAACATGGGCGCCCTGCTGTACACCGTCGAGGCGGAACGCAATGGCATGTTCGTTGACACTGCGCAGGGTATGCGTATCGCTGACGTGCTGCGTGTCGAGGTGCTTAAGTTGGGCGAGGCGCTTAAGGCGTTCATGCCCGCCGACCTGCCGTTCTCCTTCAACTGGAACAGCCCGCCGCAGAAGTCGGCGCTGATCTTCGGCGGCACCGTGGGTTACGACCACTACGAGTATGATCTGGCCGATGGCACGACCATGCTTAAGCGTGACTACGAGTTGCTTGAGCAGATGGGCGAAGCACCGGCCCGTGTGTATGCACAGAAGAAGGTCACTGCCTACTACCTGACTGACGGTAGCCTGATGCCGGCCGACGAGTGGGATGCTATGCCGTTCGGCACGCAACCTGATATCGTGGTGATGAAGACCGGCAAGAATGCCGGCGAGCGGAAGACCAAGCAAGTCACTGTGCCTGATGAGACGAAGCCGAAGGGCCGTCAAGTCAAGGCGCCGTACACCTTCAAGGGCTACACCGCTCCGCTTAAGAAGTGGGAGGGCGCAGAGCCCGGCGTGTACAGCACAGCGAGCGAGGTGATCGAAGAGCTTGCCTCCCGTAACGTGCCGTTCCTCAAGATCATGGGCCAGCTTCAAGCTATGTCCAAGGACTTGGGTACGTACTTCATCGGGCAGGATAAGCAGGGCAATCCTTCCGGCCTCATGACGCTGGTTGGTCCGGATGGTTTGGTCCATCACATGCTGAACATGGTGTCAACCATTACGGCACGGCTGTCATCAAGCAACCCGAACTTGCAGAACATTCCGAAGGGCAATAAGTCTGACGTTAAGCTGCTGTTCAAGTCTCGCTTCGGCCACTGGGTTACGGACGACTTCGGCAACAGCGTATGGTACAGCGACGGCAAGATCATTCAGTCGGACTTCAGTTCGCTGGAAGTCTTCGTGCAAGCCATCCTCACTGGGTGCAAGCAACTCATTGCCGACCTTGCCGCAGGCTTGGACATGCACTGTGTTCGCCTCGCTGCCAAGGAGAAGATGGAGTACGCCGAGGTTCTTAAACTGGCGAAGGGGTACAAGGATGAAAGCGGTACGTTCCATGCCCCCATCAAGGAGTGGGATTACAAACGGACTGGGGCTAAGGAGTACTCCTTCCAGTCCGCGTTCGGCGCTGGCGACAAGGCTATTGCTGAGAAGACCGGCATGGACGTCGAGGACGTTGCACGCCTACGTGCTGCTGACGAAGAACGCTACCCGGAAATCCCGGCGTACTACAAACGGATAACGCTCGTCATCAATGAGAACCGTGTGCCGTACAAGGTGGTTGACCATCCGGACGTGCGAGGTGTCAAGGCCCACTTGGGCAAGAGCCACTTCCGTACACCGGACGGGAAGATGTACACCTACATGCAGACACCGGCTCCCGAGTACGCAGTGAAGAAGGGCATCACGGCTACCTTCATGCCGACCGAGATTAAGAACTACGTAGTTCAAGGTACGGGCGGCGAGTGGGCCAAGGCTGCGATGTACATAGCACTGCGTGCATTCTACAAGAGGAAGAACTTCAACGGGCTTGGCCTGTTGGTGAACCAAGTGCACGATGCAACCTATGCAGATGCTCATAACTCCGTGGCTTTCGAGGTATCCGCTCTGCTTCATGCAGCGATGGAAGCTGCCTCGGATTACATGGCGTGGAAATTTAAGTGGAACATTCCGCTGCGTGTCCCATCGGATACGTCGTGGGGTTACTCCATGATGGACGAAGAGCCTATCGAAGGGCTCAAGGAACGAGCAGCAGTGCTGCGCAAAGAACTCCAATCGGAGTACATGGACGGGTTCACCCCGTCTTACCTCAACTAAGCAATCAAAGGAAACATCATGATCGACTACGCAGCCATTGCCGCTAAGGCGGCGACCGAGGGCAAGGACATGACGAAGGCAACGGCGGGGGGCGGTGACTACACGCCGCCACCGGCTGGCTTCTGCTACGTCCGACTCGTCGGCTACTACGAAATCGGTAAGCAGAAGGGTACGTACCTTGGCAAGCCGACGCTTAAGGACATGGTGCAACTCACGTTCGAGTTGTCCGGCCCGAAGCATGCACCGACCGTCACGGAGAGTGGTGAGAAGATTCCGTACCGCGTGACGATTGAACTGCCGTTCAGCCTGAACGAGAAGGCCGGCTTCTTCAAGCTGTTCCAACGTCTCAACTTCGCTGGCGATGCAACCCACATGGGCCAACTGCTTGGCCGTGGTTGGAAGGCGACGCTCATTCACCGCAAGTACCCGAAGCGCGGCGAGCCGAAGGACAACGTTGACAAGTGGACCGGCCTTGCCGTCGAACTGTACGACAAGGTGAAGGGCCAGTACACCATCGAGCCGCCGCGTCGTGAGGAACTGGACGAAGAAGGCAACCCGACCGGCAACATGGTTGCACTCAAGGTGCCCGAAGCGATCACGCCGATCAAGGCTTTCTTTTGGGACTACGCCGACAAAGCCATGTGGGATGCGCTGTTCATCGAAGGCGAGTACCCGGAACGCAAGGACAAGGACGGTAAGGTTACGGCGCCGGCCAAGAGCAAGAACGTGTTGCAGCTTACCATCAAGAACGCTGCGAACTTCGCCGGCTCTCCTGCCCATGTGGCGTTGGCTGGTGCGGGCTTCGACTTCTCCAAGCTGGTCGGCGACGTTGACATGGACGATGCGGCCGAGGGCGGAGACGACAACCCCGCTACCGGTGCGGACCCGGCCGAGGCAGAAGCCAAGGCAGCGATTGCCAAGGCCATCGAGACGGCACCCGATGACGTGCTTAACGGCGTGGTGATGTAAGCCATGGACTACTCTCTGATCGCGGCAAAGGCGGCAGCGAGTAGCCCTCAGGCTACCGTTGCTGGTCCCTATAATACCGCACGAATCCTCCGCATCGACGGAGACGGTATCGCATACTACTGCGCAGGCAACGAAGACACTTCGATTGCCGAAGCACGTAGCCGTACCCGTGAGAAGATTGACGCGTTCCTCCGTGCCTCAGGCGCAGGGCAACAGATCATTCTGCTTACGGCCAGCGGCTCAGACAAGGGCGGGCGCTACGCTGTAGCATCCGTCAAGCCGTACCAAGGCAACCGCACTGCTAGCAAGAAGCCCGCCAACTGGTATGCCCTTCGTGACATGCTGGAACGCGGCGAGTTCGGTAAGGTCGTGATCGACGCGGACCGTGAGGCTGATGATCGCTTCGGCGAGGCAGGCCATGCGGACCCGGAGAACAGCGTGCATGCTACGCAAGACAAGGACATGCGGATGGTCCCCGGCTACCATCTGGACTGGAAGACGCACCGCATGTTCTACCTTGCACCCGGCGTGTACGACGCAACGTTCAACGATTTGCAGTATGGCCTTAAGTGGTTCTGGATGCAGATGCTTCACGGCGATACGGCGGACTTCATCCCCGGCTTGCCCAAGGCATACGGAAAGCTGTGCGGTCCGGCCACTGCCGAGAAGATGCTAGCCGCTACGACCTGCAACGAAGAAGCCTTCGCTGTTGTGTCGGCTGCGTATATCTCGCACTGGGCGGAAGACTGGAAGGTCAACCTTCTGGAACAAGCCGTGCTTCTCTGGATGCGCCGGGGCGCTGACGCCCACTGGGCTGACTGCCTTGCACCGGGCGGGCCTCTTCACCTAGGCCAACCCGTTGACTGGTTCGATGCGTACACCACCATCGAGCATCGTATCACCCAAGCACAGGAGCTTAATGCACTCGCGGCTGAAACAGTCTGAGGTAGCGGCATGGCGCAACACTACTCTGCAAACGCAGGGCGGTCGTTGCGCTGTGTGCAAACTACCATGCTCGGAATCTCAAGCGGTTGCAGACCACGACCATGCTACCGGCGCTATGCGTTCGGTCTTGCATCGTGGCTGCAATGCCTTGCTCGGGAAGATCGAGAACAATCATAAACGGTATGGCGTCCCAAGCGTCCATGCCTTCTCTAACGGTGTCGCTGCCTACATGACGCGACACTCCATCAACGTTACCGGGTTACTACATCCTACGCACAAGAGCCCCGACGAGAAACGTCTAGCTCGAAACGCGAAGGCTCGTAAGACCCGCGCACAGAAAGCTACATGAGCACTGCACCCCTCACCATAATCACCGGGGATATCGAAACGTCTCCCATCATCGCAAAGGTGTGGGGTCTGTTCAAACAGAACGTTGGTCTAAACCAGATCGAACAAGACTGGTCCATCATGTCCATCGCGTTCAAGTATCTCGGCGCATCTAAGGTGTACTACAACGACGTTAGCGGGCAGGACGATCTGCGCGACGACGCCGCCATGGTCATGCTGCTGTGGCAAATGTGCGATGAAGCTGATGTGATGATCGGGCAGAACTTCCGTCGATTCGATGCGAAGAAGATGGCCGCTCGCTGGATCGAGTACGGCCTGCCGCCGCCCTCCCCTTACATCATCATCGACACTCTGGAAATGGCTAAGGCTAGCGCCGCCTTCACGAGCAATAAGCAGGACTGGCTTAGCCAGAAGCTGACGGCTCTATCGAAGGAACACCACGACGAGTTCCCCGGCATGGAGCTATGGAACGAATGCTTGAAGGGTAACCCCAAGGCATGGCGTTGCATGCGGAAGTACAACATCCGCGACGTGGCGGGCTGCGAAGAAATGTACCTAGCCCTCCGGCCTCACTATCCGTTCCACCCCAACCTCGCTGCTTACACGGCGAGCGAAGACATGCAGTGCACACGCTGCTTGTCAACCGACCTCGTGCATGCTGGCAGCAAGTTCACCAACGTGAGCGAGTACAAGCAGTATCGATGCGGCGGATGCGGCGGCTTCTGCCGTGACCGTTACACCCTCAACTCAAAGGCAAAGCGACGCTCGCTGCTGATGAGTCAGTAATCAACCAGCACAGATGTTAACGCATCTGTGCGCTTCTTGGAGATACCATGAGCCATGACAACTGGGTGAGTCAAGCACTTGCCTACCCTCCCGCCGAATACCAGCGCCCCGACATTGCGCAAATCGTCAACGCAGAGCGTGACCCCCACGGCAAGAGCCTGAACGAGAAGGGCGCCAAGGCGGATGCCGGCAAGCTGCGCCCTACGCTGATCTTCCGCGACATGGCCGACGCCCTTACGCTGGTTGTCAAGATCGCATCGGACGGTGCCATCAAGTACACACCGGGCGGCTGGCTCGAAGTGCCCAACGCCGATGAGCGTTACGACGACGCGGACCTGCGGCACATGCTCAAGCGTTACGCAGGGCAGCCTCTCGACAGCGACAGCCAGTCCTTGCACCTTGCACACGAGGCATGGAACGCCCTCGCCAAACTGCAACTCTTCCTTCAAGCCAACCCCGAACACAAGGCTACTCTGTGACCCATTACGTCAAGGCTTCATTCGATAACGAGACGATGCACCCCAAGGCCGAGAGCCTGTGCGCTACCCTGATGGAAGGGCCGGACTCCTATGAGGGTCTGGAACTGTGGCGCAAGCTGGAAGGTTACTACGACGAGAAGGCGGCGGACCTCTACGCCCGGATCGAAGACAGCTTCGACGCCAAGCCCATCCACACAATCACCCGACCGCAAGCTGTGAGCATGTTGAGCCGCAGCCTGTGGGCAAACGATAAGGCGTTTCGCTAATGAATGTTGCAGATATTTTGTTTGGCCTGTTGTGCTTCGGCATGATCGGCTTCGTGCTGTACCGCATGGGTTACGAGCTTGGCCGTGAGAGCATGGGCTACAAGGACCTAGACCTATGAGCCAGTACCTGAACCTCAAGCCCGTTGAATTCGACAAGCTGTCGGCCAAGGCGAAAGCCAAGATCAACCTCGCCGGCCGGATGATGCTGCCCAAGTATGACGGGTGCTTCTGCATCTTCGTCTATGAAGACGGCGTGCCGTTGGCCGTGCTGTCCCGAGACGGTAAGCTGGTGCGCAGCATGGAGCACATTCACTGTGACCTGTTGCGGCGCTACCCGTGGATCGGTAGCCAAGGCTTCGGCAAGGTGGCGATTCTCGGCGAGGCGTGGTCCCCGTCCAAGGACTTCGCGGAGAACAGCGGCGCGTTCCGCAGGCATAGCACACAGCACGACCTAGGCTTTGCGCCGTTCGACGCTGTGCTGTGGGAAGGCACTGCCCTTGCGCCCAAGCTGTATAGCCCCATGCCCTACCGTGATCGGCTGCGTATGCTCGGCCACGAGTATGCACACCCCGGCCCGTTCCTTATCCACACCCCGACGCCGGTAGTGTGCGAAGGCGCAGAGCATGCGGAGCGTTATGCCCGCCACCTTAAGGCACACGGCAGCTATGACGGCGCCATCATCAGCGACCCGGATGCTGTGTATCTGGTGAGCAACGGATCGGCCGGCGAGTTCTTAAAGATCAAGCCGCTGCTGTCGTTCAGCCTTATGGTTACCGGCATCGTGACCGACGTTGGCGAGAAGACGGGCAGGCCTACCGGTGCGCTGGTCGTTCGCTTCAAGAACACCAAGGGCAGCAAGGTAGCTACCGGCCTGAGCGAAGAGCAACAGGCTAACCTCGAACAGTTCATCGGCAAGATCATCGAAGTGCAATGCATGTCGGTGTATCCCGGCGAGTTCGGCAAGATGCGCGAGCCCCGCTTTGTCGGCGTTCGTGATGACGTAACACAGGCGGACTACTGATGCTTCATCCTCTGCACACAATCGAATGGCTGACTGACTCTATCAAGGGCACCGGCACATACCCCGACCCAACGAGGCGCACTGGCCGCAGCACGGCGCAAGCCCTGCGGCTGCTGGCTAAGGCCATCGAGACGCCGCATGTCAAGGTCTACATCAAGGATCATCACGGCTCTGAGCCGGCGCACCGCAACCTCCGCTACATGATGCAAGGCATGGCGGAGAAGCTGGGCCTTGAGCACATGCAGTTCACACAAGACACAGTAACCTTTACCAGAAAGTAACATGACCCTGCTGACTCAGCGCGAGATTGAAGAACAAATGTACTACGGCGGCATCAAGCGTGCCGATGGTATGATGGACAAGGCAGAGGCCAATGGTCGCGCAAGCGACTTGCCCTATGCTAAGGAGGTCTTCCGAGAGTTCGTGCTGCCCGTAGCCGAGGCAATCAAAGCTACCGTTGAGTCAGACAAGGCAGGCAAGCGGCAGGCACATGCGCTGCTGCTGCGTGGTCTGGACTACGAGGCGGTGGCCTTCCTCGCTGTGCGTACCGCGCTGAGCACGCAGCTTAGCACGGACCCGGAGAACCATCGTCAGCTTGGTTACTCGATGGGCCGCACGATCCATCAAGAGCTTTTGCTGGCACAGGTGGAGGACTTCAGCCCCGAGCTTTACCATACGCTGGTGCGTGACATGGGCCGGCGGCTGTCTAAGTCGGCGACGTATCGCACTACGGTCATGCGGTTGCAGGCACAGAAGGCAGGCATCGTGTTTACGGAGTGGCCGCTTGGTGCCCGTGAGCAGGTGGGCTTCTTCCTGCTTGAGCTACTGGAAACCTCTGGCCTCATCATCCTCGGGAACGAGGTGCGTGATGGGTACAAGCGGGTTGCCCGTGAGGTGATGATTGCTCCTGCGATCATGGAAAGAATCAATGGAATCAAAGACTACCTCGCCATCAGCATGCCGGTATTCGGACCTTGCGTCGAACCTCCAATCGATTGGACTACACCAATGGACGGAGGCTTCCACACGAACGCTCTTAGACGGGCTAATCGGAATCTTGTGCATGGCACCGCATCAGTATTGGAAGTTGCACGGCACGCCGACATGCCCATCGTTCTCCAAGCGGTTAACGCTTTGCAGCGAACCAAGTGGGCAGTCAACACCCGTATGCTGGATACCGTCTACGAGGTAGCTAAAAACTTCTCGATGAAGGAAATCGTTAGCCTCGCCGACAAGCCCAAGCCGCCGCCTCCTGTGTGGCTGGACAAGGGCATGAAGGTTGAGGACATGACTGAGCATCAGGCCATGATGTTCAAGTACTGGAAGCGCAGTGTTGCCGACTGGCACACAGAGCGTAAGCTACTGGCGACCCGAGCAGGGCGCTTCTACGCTGCCACACGGCAAGCGGAAATGTTCCGGGACTATCCCGCTATTTACTTTGTGTACTTCGCTGACTCCCGTGGTCGGCTGTACCCCATGACCTATGGACTCAACCCACAAGGAAGTGATTTGGGAAAGTCCCTACTTCACTTCGCCGAGGGGCTGCCTGTTAACACACCCGATGCCGTTCGTTGGTTCCATGTCCAAGGCGCTAACAAGTGGGGCTTCGATAAAGCGACACTCGCCGATCGGCACGCTTGGGTGGTGGAACGGCAAGACCTTTTCCTCTCTTACGCGGCAGACCCTGTGGCTAACCGGGGATGGGCTGATGCTTCAAAGCCCTTGCAGTTTCTCGCGTGGTGCTTCGAGTATCGAGACTACGTGCTGGACACTGATGATTCATTCGTTAGCCATTTGCCCATCAGTATGGACGGATCGTGCAACGGACTCCAAAACCTCAGCGCCCTCCTACGGGACGAGATTGGTGGTAAGGCAACGAACCTCACCGCCAACGCGGTTATGGAGGATATCTATCGGCGAGTCGCCGAGGCCGCTACTGTCCGGCTCAGAGCCATGGCGCTTGATGGTGAGGACGCTAAGCTCCGGGACCTTTGGCTAGAGCATGGCATCAGCCGGGCGGTAGTCAAGCGTAGCGTGATGACCACTCCTTACGGTGTGACTCTCATGACAGCTACGGAGTATGTCGTCAAAGACTACCTCGATGACTCTGATGTAGATCATCCGTTCGGGAAGGAAGCTAAGGGCCGGAAGGCTGCGGCCCGTATCCTCATGAAAGCTGTATGGCCTGCCATCGGAGACGTGGTAGTCAAGGGCCGCGAGGCTATGGACTGGTTGAAGAAGGGTGCTCGCACTATCGTCAACAACTTCAATCCTGAGCTTGATCCGATCATCAGGTGGGACACTCCTTCTGGCTTCCCTGCCTGCCAAGCCTACTTTGAAGAGCAGGTGCACCGCATCAACACTAGGCTGCATGGCCCTGTGAAGATCAGAGTGCTGTCTGAGACTGATGAGCCTAGCATGTCTCGTC
>Ga0065714_10002227_pt1 | contig 43566 bp, 69 predicted proteins | sample MisRhiReplicate2_FD_59101 | JGI IMG/M metagenome (GOLD analysis project Ga0065714, IMG submission 59101) | Miscanthus rhizosphere microbial communities from Kellogg Biological Station, MSU, sample Rhizosphere Soil Replicate 2: eDNA_1 v2... | ecosystem: Host-associated > Plants > Roots >... | reverse complement strand
CTTGTATTTACTACTAATATATATTTTATACCCCGATACCCTTAATAAATAATATTAGTAGTAGAGTAGTAATGTATATGAGAATACATATCATTATATATAATATCGTATGGTTGGAGAGTGAGAGCGATACGGGGTATTCGGGTAAACCCGCCACAGGCCACGTAATCCGTGGCTTCCAGGCTACCCCGGATAGTTTGCGAGTTCCGGGGTACGGGGTATACCGGGGTACGAAATAAATCATTTTTGAGTGCTATAATTTATTTTTAAGTTAATTTCTCCCGAAAATGGCTCATTTTTAAATTATCTCGACACCAGTTAAATTACTGAAATTATAAATCGGTCAAATTTTAACCAGATGTCAACCAAAAATGATTAAAAGTCGACAGCGTTAAATTAAAAACCCGCCGAAGCGGGTCATTTGTTCCATGGTGCTGGTGGTCCATCGTCCCAACCTTCACACCATTTTGCGTATCCCGGCTGGGATTTCTTGAACGGGCATACGGTTTTTGACCACCCACCGATCTTCGCTTTGAAACCTAATCGGTAATCGTGCGTGTCGTCCATCGGGTCATGTTTTGAGACGGTCGCTTCGAATTTCTTGGTGACCCTGACCATTTCAGGGCATCCCCTCACACTCGCCCAACCACCCTTGTGAAACATCACCAGCGCACTTGACGCTACGATGCAGGTGGTACTGACAGATACGAAACCACGAGCCCAGTGCACGATATCGCCGAATACCACACTGCTAACCACGGGCGCGTATTCACCCTTATTGTTCAACGTCTCGATATATTTACCAACTCGACGAATCATTACTATTCCATCGACGTTAATTGTTCCGAATATCATCGCTTCCCACTCCTTGATTTACGACACGATTTGCACCACGTGCCACATCCTGAAGCACGATCATCGTCGGTCCAATACGACTCAAGCTCGCGGGCTGTCCCACACAGGTTGCAGCGCTTCGCCAGGATTCCACCGATGCTGATCATCTGCCCCGACATGAATAAGTCCACATCGGTCGGTGGTAAAGCCTGACGGATAGTTTCGCGGCGCACACCATATAACATCGCAACTCGACGACGCGAACCGAGACGATACATATGAAACTGAAGTTCCGACTTAGTGGCGTTTAACATAGCGTTCCAACTTCCCACAATCGATACCGGTTATACGACCTAACTCTTTCCAAGTTGCCCCGGCTTCCTTAAGTCGTTTCATACGTGCCAGTTGATATGCGCTCAGCAACTTGGAATCATACACGGTAGTCGTCTGGTAACGCTTGCATTGGTTGTAACCGACTTTACCTAGCGCAGACCGCACCAGATACACTGTGGACTTACAGCGCTTAGCCACGGTGTGCCAGGGGAGCCCCGACTCGCGTAGTTCAATCGCCCGGTCCGTATCGATCTCGACGAGACTGGTCATAGCGCACCATCCAGCGCCAGGAGCGCATCAATTGTAACGACGTGAGCCGCGTGCAGGTCGGCGCGTTTGCGGTAATGCCTGACGTCACTATCGCGCAGTCCCGAGTCCTCGGCGTATGACATGAGGTTCGTCACGGCGTTGGTGTGATACGCCCGCAGATCCCACAGATGTTCAATCAGTTCAGGACTCATCCACCGTCCCCCTTAGCGTTATGAAACAGGCGACACGTCAGCGCCACCACGATTATTGATGTCACGAACCAGCTCAACGTCCCCCGTCCTCGACTGGCATGTACGACACTTCAAACGTTAGGAACGAACCGTCCTCAAAGTAGTAGACGTGACGCGTCGAGTTGTGCGGGCAGTCACGGCGTGTGAACGACGTTACGGCTGCCCGGTATGGGTCGCTCGACCGACGAATACATTGTGCGATGTTCATGTGTGGCGCTGGTGATGCGGTGTTCTGACGGCGTTCCATGGTGTCTGCTCGGTATGTGATGACGTGATAATTATTATCTCTAATGACGACACCGTCAATACGCAGACAAATAAAAAGCCCCGAAGGGCTTGAATCACCGACGAGCGGTTTTAAACTGTAACGCCAGCTCACCCAGGCGACGAACGTCAGCCATGCTCGGCCCGTTGTAGTAGGTCGTACACCCGGCATCAGCCATGCGCCGCACCTCAGCGTTCTGGAGCAACGACGTATCACGCGACGCCTGACATTCGACAGTCTGCCCACCGACATTCATACCAACCCGCTGTACCGTCACGAGACACACTTCAGCAATCGCCACAGTTTGCCGTGTGAGTTCCCCGGCGCGAGTACCATCACAGTCTGTGGCACCGGCAGCACCAGCCACACAGAGAGCCAGCGCGAACACCACGCCACGTACAGCGTTCCCAGGTTTACACATTGGTCGATCCTCGTCGTCTACATCCCATTGGAAGCCACACGCGTGGCAGTGGTACTGATCGCCATACCGGCGCGCTCGACAGGTCATGATACGGTCTCGACTTGAGTCCCCGCATGCCACTCGGTCATGTCATTAATCAGTTGAGCGCGTTGCGCTTCCGGGACCATCATGAACATGTAGTAGATGATTGAGTTAGTCGGACCTTCCATTTCTGAGCGGGAACGTTCGGTCCATACGATTGCTTTTGCTGTATTCGGGGTCTTCTTGGCCATGATCGTTACTCCGTGTTGGGGTTGTGTGGAGTATTGACGAGTCCGTCATTCACGTCAATATTTAATTTACGGTCCTGACGGTTCGACCCGACCAACGGTTTCTGCCCGTCCGATAGGTGCCAGGGGATCTCGGTTTTACAGTCGGGACATTGCTTCATATTCAGCGAGCTATACCGTATCAGATCGGTACACCCGCACTGAGGACACGTCGTGTGCTGGGTCATATATCAACCCACGCTTGCTCGAAGTGGCACCAGTGTACTTTGCGACTGTCTGTCATGACGTGCCATTCGACAACATCGTCGATCTGACCACCGAGTCGATAATGACCATGGGTTTCTACACCTATCAGTTTTTCACCTTGGTCTAATTCGACAACAACCTCGCGTTTGCCAGCGGCGGTGATTCGTTCACGTTTGATCTTCATTATCGCGCCAATCCTTCCTGTTGGGGTTGTAGTTACATTGTCCCGAGCCTTGACGGTGGATGAACCAGTACCCATCACAGTTACAGGCCACACGTGAGCTCATCCACGTATCGAGTCGATACTCGCCGCCACACTTGCAACGGCGAGACGTCGGCCACCGCGCCAGGGCTTTACGGGCACCACATTTACGACATCTGGTGTGGGTGCTCATACCGCCGACTTGACTAACCAGCAGAATTGCACAAAGGCGATACCCCAGCCTAACCCACAGAGCAGGTAAAGGACTTCCGTCTCGGTTGTGTTCATCGTCCGCACCTCAAATCAGCCAACTTACGCGTGAGATCCATACTCGCCCGGGTAGCGGCGCTAGCATCAACGCTCGGCGGATATGACCAACTATCGGGGTAACGACCCTTATGCACCTTACGGGCCGCCCGCAACGCCTTGAGCGCTTTCATCGTGCGAGCCAGTTCGATAAGCGTTTGATCGATTGTATGGTCTTGGATCATTTGAGTAGCTCCGAGTCGATAGCAGCATCGAGTTCTTCGTCGGTCACGTATTCCATCTGCTCACCGACGAATTTTTCCATTATTTCAAGTCCGTCAAGCTGATTAGCGCGCAGCCACCGATACCGCTCAGCATCTCGACGCAACGCCTCGACATCATCCTCTCGCACGAGTCCCACGCGCTTAACGTCGATCCACCCGTGACCGAATGGCGGCGGTTGGTGAGCCCACAGCAGCGACGTCTGACCCGGGTTGCGACACGTGTAAATAAACGCTATGGGTTTCATCGTCACACCCCCATCAGCAGTAACACCATCCCAACCCACCCGACGAGCGCAACGCCGCGCATCACGTTCAGTCGAGCCTGGAGTATATCCACGGTGGTCTCAGCCGCCCGTGCCCGGTTGTACCAAATCGCTGCGAGCTGTTTCATGGTCATACCCCACCGTGAGGATAAGTGACCGCGATCAACATTGGATAACCGTGAGGATGCTCACCAGCGTCAACATGAATAGTCCCTTCCCACACACCGGAACCGAGTCCGGGTAGCGCGTGAGTCCGATTCAGATCCTGAATATGGTCGGACAGGTGAAACATGTGAAGTGAGTCCGAGTAGTTCATTTGACCGTCGTACGCATACTTCCCACTCGGTTTGAAATACGTCAATTTAATCAGTGCCATCAGTCCCGCTCCCACGTGTGTTAATTGATGTCATGACCAGTATTAGCCATCCTGACGAGTCCGTCAATACCCCGGTAATAAAAAGCCCCGTTAGGGGCTTCGGGTGTTGCACACCACTTTCCTTTCGGAAGACAACATATTCAACCTAGACGGGACCAGTCTACACCGCCTGACTCAACGCCGCAATCGCCACGGGGTCGCCTTGCGCCGCCTCGTAATGGCGTACCACTTCGGCACCACCCACCAAATTGGCGTGGATATGCCCCTGACGGATGTACAGGCGTGGCTTACCGTTATCCATGAGAATGTGATTATTGACGCGACCGTCCTTAAGCGCCGGGTGCCAGTCGTAGCCGATGGACTTCATCAGATCGCGACGTTTGCGTGGGGCGATGGCACGACCCATACGCAGCCGTTCGATAAGTGCATCGAGTGCCATGCTCGACACCCAACCACCCGCGAATCCAATTCTCCCCTCTTCAATCGCCTCCATAACCTCTTGCTCGACCGCTCCCAAGCTTGCTTCCACCGCTTCGGCAGTAGTGCTGGTATGGGGTGCACGCTGGCACTCAGTAGTGGGGTTGAACGCTGCCGGGATTTCATAGTGATTGAGGTAGTGGGCGACTTTGGCATACCCACCATTGCGCAACCACTCATAGAGATCAGGGAAGTAGTTCCCACCCATACCATCACGGATCAGATCGGTCGCGTCCTGTTGCGCTGTATAGAACACAGCGAAGCGCCGATCTGACAGAGTTTTCTTGATTGCGGCTTTGTGGTTTGAATTAAACATGAAGTTACAGACGAGATCATGCATGGTCTGATCTTGCTGCATGGCCCGACGTGCAAGACGTGTGCCAGTTATCATTGGTTTCAAAATTTCAATAATTTCGGTGCGATGGTCCGGGACATTTATATCCTCTACTGCAATGAAGAGCTTGTCGAAGAGCCACGCGTTGAACTTTTCCGAGATTTCAGCGGCTGCGGGGAAGTGTGTGTAACGTTGCCCAATTGCGTATGCCACGCAACGAGTCAGAAGGGTCTTCCCGTTCCCCTCTGTACCCTGGAGTAAAACGGTCCACTGAATTTTGTACCCCTTGTGCTGAAGGATGCAGGCCATATACGACAAGACAATGGTGCGGTCCCGCTCGTTCGGTAGCAATTTCGCCAGATGGTTGAGGAACGGCGACACGTCACCGGCTTCGGTATGGATATTCACGGGGACGTACGTGTTCACCATGCGAAAACCTTCTTCCTCGATGATCGACCCAGGCGGTGCAGAAGGGCGAAAAATATGCGAGTCGACTTTGGGAAACGATACGCATTGGTTTTCGGTAAACGCCTCGAAAGCCTTCTTGGTGGTCTTCTCACCTGTATCATCCAGGCTGAAGACAAAGCCGCCCATCAGCGCATTGAATTGTTCCGACTTCAACATCGCACCGTTTGGCATGAACACACGGTGGGCATCAGCAACATAGACACAACCAGCAAAATGCTCGATCAATTGGCTCGCGGGCAGAAACTGAAATCCGGATCGCATGAACGGAATGTGAGCAACCGACGCCTCTGGCGTAGGCGCAATCTCAATGGGTTTACCGACGCTATACCAAGTTGTCTGACGCGCCACCGCACCGCAAATTGTGCGGTGAATATAAGACTTGTGCTTGTCCCATTTGGGTCTGACCATTGCGCTCATACGCATCAGACGCTCGATCCTGTCGTGCTGTCCGCCGCACCAGAAGGCGAGACGCTGCGCCAGGGATGCGTCAGCAGATGAACCATCGTAGCCACCGTCATCGGAAGGCCACGATTCGATCAATGCGTCTACGTTCCGCTCCCATAGGTCTTTGAACGATGCTTTACCGCCGAAGATCGACATCACACCTTCGCTTGTTAGGGCTTTCTCAATGAGTCGCGCATCGTCCTGAATTGGGCAGCTGTCAGGATGAGGTACAGTTGTCCATGTGGTCGGATTGACGGAGACTTCAGCAGGGAAGTATTGCGCCACGGTCTGGTTAAAAGCGATGTCACTCGGGTGCATCATATCGCCAGATGCACCCGTCCCCAGGCAGATGAAACGATCATCGGTGTAGCACTCGATGTTGAGCGGGATGTTTTTGCACCCGTGGTCGGGCATATCACCAACCACCACCCCGAATATGTGGAGACCGGTACCACTATTGGACGTTTCGGTCATGCACCCGGCGAATCGAGTACATAACTCAATCGCGAGAGGGGACCACGTTCGATCAGGTAGAAGGCACGCATCCAAGTCAATGCAAAACCTACCGTCACCATTGAGAATCGTGGCGGCGCGATATTCGGCGCCCAGTAGTGCGGCGCGATCAACCGCGTCAGCGTGCGACATACGGTCTGCCACGTGGAGGCTGACAACTTTACCTGACAGGTCACACGGCATTTTTTCAGTTTTACCCGGGCGGCTGGTCGACGGGATAGTTTTGCAGATGATGAAATTATTCATGCCAGAAGTTCCAACCATGTGGTGATATCAGGATTCATTTGCCGCCACTCCGTTGCACCGTCGAAACCCTTCAGCCCGGCGGATGGGAATTGCGAATGAAATAGTTTTTCTAATGACGGAGGGATCGACCCATCAACACAGTGAATTTCACGGTGGACTGAGAATTTAAATGGTGTTTTTCGTTCTAGTTGACGGTGTCGTTGGGATGGTTGGTTACTTATCCCAATCTTAATCATTGTTCCACAATCGGACAGCAACGCATAAAGCGTCCCCCTTAGCCCCTGGGAGTAACCACCGGGTGAACATGTTGAACACCGCGTACCACTATTGATGAATGAGTTGACGGTGGTACGCCACTCACCGTGTTTCGGACAGTTGAATATCGATGTGGTATATGCATTCTCATATTCACCATCGAACCCTAGGAACGTAAACCCATCACGTAACGAAAGTTCTGTAATTTTCGCTTCACACTCGTCACGAGGTGTACGCTGCTTAGCCGCCATGGTGACAAATCCACAACCGGGGCAACGGACTCCCTCATTGATGAAATGATCTACGGTGATCGACCACTCACCATGGTCTTTACACCTGATTAGCGCTCGACTGCGGGCATTCGTGTACTCAGTAACCCAACCTAGGAACGTAAACCCATCACGTAACGAAAGTTCTGCAATTTTCGCTTCACACTCGTCACGAGGTGTACGCTGCTTAGCCGAACTGACATCATTGGCGCACTTTCGACACCGGCTATCAAGGTTAATGAAACTATTTATTTGTACTGACCACTCACCATGTTTCGGGCAATGAAATATGGCTCGGCTTTTATTATTCTTATATTCGCCATCGAAACTTATAAATTCATAGCCGTCAGATAAAGCGAGATTAGTGAGTTTGACTTTACATTCATCGTGATGCATACGGCGCTTGACAGCACTATTATCAAATCCGCACTGCGGGCATCGACGACCATTGTTGACGAAATTACTGATGGACACCGACCACTCACCATGTTTCGGGCAGCACACGGTGATTTTGCTATGAGCGTTCCTGTACTCACCAACCCAACCCGCAAATTCATAACCGTCAGATAAAGCAAGCGCAGACAGCTGCTCAGCCCGATCTGATATCGAGATTTTTCTAGGCATACGCGATAGCTCCCCGCTAAGCGTGACGTACTACAGAAGTGTCTGAAGCGCTCGCACCTTCAAAGCTTTGGGCGCTTTCATGGCAGTCTGATCACCCTCGGCCATCCCAGCAGCCAGGATGTCAAGCTGTTCCGACTCGATGGCTTTCCGCATGATGGCAGCCTTGAGGTTGTCCATGGTCAGGAAGTGGAGGTTCACAGTACCACCCGCCACACCGGCACGCTCGGCAATCATGTCACGGCGAATACCGCGATACCCACACTCACACGCGAGGCTAAATGCTGCGTCGAGGATCTTGTCTTTCAAATGACTCATATGTGTGTCCCACTCTTAATATATTGGCATCGGCGACAGTGTGTCACCCGCTGACCGGCGCGTCAATCGAATGACCCTGGTCCGGTGCAGAATTTCCAGTCAGCCCCGAAGCGCATGAGCAATTGACCACACGCAAGCTGTGCCGCCTCGCGATCCGTACCGGCGTAAGTCCACCCGGGTTTCTTGATCTCACGTCCGACGAACTGACCGATGATCAGTCCCACGTGGGATTGTGTGATCAGCACCGGGTTAATCCCCACGAGGTCGGGCGACTTCAGCTTCTTGTTCATCTGCGCCGAATCGTTGATCAGACCGTAACGAATGACGCGCCCGGTCTCGTCTTTACAAGCTCCCACATTGTTCCTGAAGAGGCGCATACCCAACTGACTCGCCTCCATGCGCACCGCCGCCTGTACCGCCGCCTCACTCCCAGGCTTGGCGGTCGATGTTTCCGGGTCGGTATTGATCCCCCACATCTCGTACAGCTCGGCGAGCGCTGCGTGGCTCACGTTATGTTTCACTGCCCAGGCGATGAGACTCATACGTGACAGTCCTCGCACTCTTCAAACTCGGGAGCGTTACCGTCGCTTTCCAGACCGGAATACCCGACGATGATCACACCGCTGTCAAAGCATGTCTTGCACTTGGCATTATCGCGCCGTTTCTGTTCACGCTCGGCGAATTCTTCACACGCCTTTTCCCATTCGGCCTGACTGATCATCGTCTAATACTCCCGTTGATTCGTTCGATTAATGCCGTCATGTCGGCGGCTTTCCACGTTTGCGCGGTCCAGAGGTCCACCCCGAACATGCTGAAGAACTTGCGCATGATCTCCCGGTCACTGAGTCCGGCTGCGCGCTCGTAACCCGCCCATACCGCCTCAGCCTCACGCAACTGCGCCACGATCTCCTGAGTCGCCACGAGGCGTTTCACGTTGCCCAGTACGCCCAGTTGCGGACACCCTTGCGCGACCAACTGGTTACGGTAATCCTCCGGTGCCATATCCACACGGGCAATGGCTGCGCGCATCGTCGCGAGCGTAGCGGCGTCCAGTTCGTACAGGTCGCCATCGACCCACTCGACAGACGAGCGTTGTGCAGGTGCCGGGATCGGCTCGCCACAGTACGGACACGCGTCGAGAAAGCGTGGGAACGTACCTGTACAGGTATTACATGTTCGGGTGTCGCTGATCTCGCTCTTACCCGCGCTGCGACGTTCCCGACGGTCCAGCGTCCACTCACGGTGACAAATTTCCACACGTGACTGATCCGGGTAATGCACGACGGTCGCGTGACGGGCGATGTTCCCCACGTGGTCGACGTAAATGCCGAACTCCTTACCGTCCATCAGACGCAGCATCCGACCGGCGCGCTGCACGAACCGCCCGAACGACTCGGTGGCGGCAACGTCCTGTACTGCCTGAATCGCTGGGCAATCGTAGCCCTCGTCCAGAAGGGCCACGTTAATGAGAACTAGTGTCTTTCCGCGTTTGAAATCCCCCGTTGCATGACTACGTTCGAGGTCGTCCATATCACCGTGAATGCACTTCGCCGGGATACCCGCCGCGATGTATTCCGCCTCAAGCTGATACGCCGTGGCGACGTCTGGGGCAAACACGATGGTACGCAGCCCGGGTATCAGCTTTTGATACGTCCGGACAACGTCACCCACCACCTGACCTTTCTCAGCATGGGCCACGAGTGACGATGTACTGACGGCCTTACTCGACTCATGCGCGGAAATTTCCCCTGTGGTTTTACTGATCGACTTGGTCAGACTGGACCGGTCAAAGTCAGACTTCGGCGCGAACAGTTTGTAATCGGTGAGGAATTTCATATCGATCAGTTCACGCATCGACGGGCCGATCACCATCACGTCCATAACACCATCAGCATGACGACCCAGGCCGTTACCATCGGCGCGTGATGGGGTGGCAGTCACACCCAAGCCCCGAGCGTTCGGGAACATCGACGTGCCCTTACCCCATTTATTGTCCTTGAGTACGTGGTGGCAGTTGTGCACAGTCACACCGTTGGCGACGTATGTGTGCAATCCTTCGACTTCGAAATTGTAGACATGACCGTCGTGTACACCATTTCCGGTTCGTTCAAGATCTGATGATTTGAAAATCTCAATACTGTCCAACCCAACCCAACCAGGCACGCAGTTTTCCGAACGTCTTGCTCCTGTCGAGCAAGTGTCGAATGGCTGACACCGTCCGCTTCGATTGCAATCATCAACTCTCGATTCCCGCAGTCGATTTTGTAATGCCTCGGGCAACCTTTCGCTGTCCAATACGGGCCAGTCTTTTCGATTACTTGAAGCGAGAACCCCTCCGACATCAGCATGTAGTACAGCGTCATTTCTGGAACCGTCGGAGGTCGCCCGTTCCCACCTTTCAGCACTGGCTGATGACCCGACGCAATGTGGGTCTGCCGAACCTTTTCGCGAATTTCCGAACGAGCCATTGGGTTGTTGGTTTTCATCCGAGCGGACGCATGTTTCGCGTTTGTCCGACTCATTGTTTCGGATGATACTTTCGATCTGTAATTGTCCGAGCATGTCCGGTTGCAATACGCCCGACCCACCCGCAGAAACTGTGACCGCGCCCAACCCGATATCTCGAGTAGCTGCTGACACCATGTGCACGACGTCACTTCTGTTTTCCCCGGCTTCGACGCCGTACGAGTGGTCAACTTCGAAACCAATGGTGTCACCACCCGTGTCTTCGCTCGTTGCTCGTCCCTCATCTTGTACCCGCACGACCCCAGACAGAAGATTGTTCCATTCTTGCGGAATCGATACCGTTGTGACTCGCTCGTCTCGCTCAAAACCGTGTTGCAGTACGTGCATGTGTAAATCATTCACCAATACCTCATCCGTAACCATCAAGTCCTGGGCATTAACCCATCCTCGTTTGGTCCAGAAGGGGTGCCCATTTGTGCAATGTAACACATGACGAAACTGCGTAGTTACACGAATCATGTGTTCGGGCGCAGGATTTTTAAACAGGCGCATCACAGTGCGGGGTTCAAATTCGCCCGTAGTTTCATTGAACGCGGTAACCACATCGCCGATCCGGATATCGGATATCGGCTTACCGTCGATCAATGTCCCGGCGACAAAACATTCGTCCATCACCCACAGTTTGACGGTCGGCAACCACGACGCGAGCTGATCGCCACGACGCACCAACGTATCGATCCCGGCGACCGCGCATTTGCTGGACGGGTCGTAATAGGACGCGCCGACCTCTTCCATGTGCAACCGTACGATCATCTTGACGACCGACTGTGGTCCGATGATCCGGTGGCGCACACGGTTGCGGGCGAGCGCCAAACTGATCTGGCTGACAAGTTCCTGACGGTGAGCGACGGCACACGATGCGTGGGTTTCGTCCGCCATGATCGTCGAGAACAGCGCCGTTTTACCGCCACCCGTGGGCAACACCGCGAGAACGTTTCGCGCACCCATCGCCCACGCTGATTCCACGTCGTCGCGTAGTTTCTGCTGATACGGGCGCAACGTGATCCGTGCAACCGCGTCAGCCAGTAACGTTCGATGAAGAGCGACGGTCATTTGCGCTCTTCCCCGCATTTGGTGCAGAACACTCGACCGCTCGGCTGTGTCTGCCACCGATGATCAACACCCAGTCCCCGACAGTTTTCACCGTCATCAATTTCGTGAGCGCTGAGACGTTGACGAACTGACTCAAGTGCCGGGAGCATCCATTCGAGCTGATCAGCATCGAGACCTTGTTGAAATTTCTTCATCTGATAAGTCAGAAGAGCGACCGCAAAGCGATCCGTTACGATAAACGTCATACATCACCCCGCTTAACCGCATCGACTGTGACGGTGACGCTGTCCTCGTCGCGAGAAACGACACGTGGTGTCCCGAAGTTATACCCGCCGGACAACTCACCCATCAGGCGTTCCAGTACGGTCGTCCAGGGTGTGGCGCGTGAGCCGGTGTATTGGACGGTAAGTGTTGTCATACACCCTCCGAAACGATGATCGTGTTAATAGTTTTGACGAGTGCCCAACCGGTGTTATTCGACTGGTCATGATCCGACGTGACGATACCTTCGCGTTCCATTTTCTCAAGTTCGCGTCGGATCTGTTTGGTTTCGTAAGGTATGTGAAACCTGAACCGCCACGTATGGAACCATCCGCGACACGACAGTTTTTCGTTATTCATGTACTCGATAATTTCTTCACGCATTCCCATTTTTATTCCCCTGATGTGTTGACGACGTCGTCATACTCGCATAGGATTGCCCCAGTTGCAACATCAACCCAACACAGGAAACGATTGAATGATCATCACGATTAATGACAACACTGACAGCATGGAAATGCACCATATCGCCGTAGCGCTTCAGCGGATCGCCGCCGAACGTGGCTATAAAGCACCGGTCGAGGTTCACACCTCGGCAAGTCAAACCAGCACCATCGGCGAAATGTCCGTAACCCTCAACGTCGATACCGCCAACGCCACGTCGGCTGTTGAAGCGCTCGCCGATCTGATCGAGCGTACCGGCGTGAAGGTTGAAGATGTACATCCGGTGACTGTAACGGTGGGCGACCCCGTGGTCGTCACACCACCTGTCACGGTCAACACACTGTTCCTCAGCGATAAAGAGGAGCGCGACCTGAATATCGCCGCCGTGACCGACACGAACCTCGACACTAACGGTCTACCGTGGGACGCGCGTATCCACGCTGGCAGCCGTGAGCGCAACACCGACGGGTCGTGGCGTGTGCGTCGTCGTCCTAAAGGTATAGAGGAAGCCGACTGGGACGCCACATTGGCCCGTGTGACCGCTGAGCTGACCGACCTGATGGCGATTCCCGTCTCGCCCGGTGCTGTAGCTGATGCGGCGGCTGAGGAAGCGCAGGTATTAACCGACGCTGAAGTCGATGCGTTCGTAGATATTATTGAGGGTGTCGTCGAGCCAACAGTGGTCGTAGGTGTGGGTTCTTACACTGAAGTTGAGGGCAGTGTTCCACCACCGACAGCAACCGTGGGTGATGCAGTCGCAGCGCTCAATGCCGTAGCACCCCCAGTAACCATCGCACCACCTGTAGTCGTCCCACCGGTTACCGCTGTGGCGCCGCCGATCACTGTCGACAAGCCAGCAATCGAAACGTTTGCACAGTTGATGTCCTGGCTCACCAGTCGCACCCCGAAAGACGAAGCGGCGAAACCTGCGATGGTGGTCAAGGTTAACGAGATCCTGGCGGCGAACGGTCTGACCACCCTGCAACAACTGGGTCAGCGTGCGGATCTGATTCCACAAGTTCTGGTGCAATTCCAAGCCGCTTTCGGGGAGTAACGGATTATGCACATCAATGCACGAATCAGTATTTCCCGATGCAGTAACGACACGATCACCGTCACATTGACGGATGACGCATCGAATATCCAGTTCGTCGACATGTCGATGTCAATGATTGACTACGCAAACTTAATCACCGGTTTGTCGCACGTGAGGATCACCGGTGAAGTTCGAGGTTTGGAGCATGTCGGGAAATTACGAGTTCGCGAACCTCGCCGTGTTGTTTGCCCACTCGACACCTACGATCAATCGACTCTTCGTGAATGGCTCGTGACTACTCAAGCTGAAGAAGGTTGGACCATCGACGCGTATCTCGGTAGCCAGAGCAGCATCACCAGTCACGAGGGTCAGCGTGTGCTGAACTACGCCGTCTATAAATACGTCGAACAGGTGCAACCATGATCCTCCCACTCGTACACGACAGTAACGACTGGATGAGGTGTCTCGGCAGCGCGCAAGCCCGAGCCGCACACCCTGGCGTACCGTCTGAACCATCTGAGTCACGACTCGAAGGTCGCGCTTGTCATGAGGCGTCTCAACTGATGCTCGAACGCTGGCGCAAGGGTGGCGTTCTGGACTTTACCGGCATCGTCGGGAGCCTCAGCAAAGACGGCATCGTGATCACCCAGGAACTGTTCGACGCGGCATACGAATACGTCAATGACGTAGCAAAGTTCTGCGACTTCAACTTCGTGTCGAAGGAACTCAAGGTTGAGCAGCGTGTCGATCTCAGCCGTTGGTTACCCGGGTGGTATTGCATCCCCGACGCGTGGGTTTACGAGGCATCGGTAAACACGCTGGTCGTGTGGGATGCAAAATTCGGTCATTCACTGGTTGAACCGTTCGAGAACTGGCAACTGTTGATCGGCGCGTTCGGTGTGATCCAGGGGTTGAACCTCCCGGGTTACGTACAAGACGCCGTCAAGCTCGATCTGCGTGTCGTGCAACCCCGTGGATTCCATCGTGACGGTCCGATCCGTAAATGGTTCGTCACCGCCAAAGACGTGGCGCATTACTGGCGTATCTTGCACGAAGCATTACCAGTCGTGACGGGTGAGTCGCCTCCCTGCACCGTGGGACCACAGTGTAAAAACTGTTCCGCCCGGGCGAACTGCGACACGCTGAGTCGTGTTGCTTACGATGGTATCGACTTCGCCGGTAAGCTTCAAACCCACACGCTGACGGGGCACAACCTCGGTGTGGACTTGAAGCTGTTACGTCGTGCGCAAAAGGCCATCGAGTACCGTCTCAGCGGCCTGGAGGAACAAGCGATTCACGAGCTGAGTAATGGGGGGCTCGTGTCGTATTTCAGCACTGAGCGCGGCAAGGGCCGTGAGCGTTGGAAGAAAGACGTACCACACGCCGAGGTGATCATGATGGGTGATCTGCTGGGCGTGGACATTCGTAAACCTGTCGAGATGGATACACCGGCACAAGTTCGTAAAAAAGGTATTGACGAATCCGTCATAGCTGAATACAGTGAGACACCAATGACCGCACTGAAGCTGGTCGAGGTCGACGGCGCCAAGATCCGTCAGATATTCAACACACAAGGGTAATGAGCATGACTACCAAGTACACCCCGTTCAAAGCACGTCTGGTTATGGGCTCCCCGTTCGAACTGAAGGTCACCGACCACGAGGGTAAACCTCAGCCGGACGAAGGTAAGCATCACTGGTTCATGGGTTTCGCAGTGCCGAAGGGTCCAACCTGGGATGCGATCTGGTCCACTATGTACAACGAGGCAGCGGGTGATTCGAAGTGCACCGCCGCGCTCTGCGGTCAAGCTGGCTTCAACTGGAAAATCGAAGACTGTGACGCTCCAGAAGATCCGACCAAACTCGGCACCGAGTCGCGTCCAGCCGGTCACTGGTTGATCAAGTTCACACGCTACAAGGCGATGGGCCCAGTCACGCTGATCGACGGTAACAAGCAACCGATCCTGAATAAATCCGCCGTGAAAAAAGGTGACTGGTTCTGGGTCGTCGCATCGACCAAGTTCAACGGTGCAACAACCGTGAAAACCAACGCCGGGATGTACCAGAACATCGAAGGCCTGATGTTCGCCGAGGCGGGTATCGAGATCATCAGCGAAGGCGCGTTTAACGCCGACGTCGAGTTCGCTGGTATCCAGGGCGGCGTGGTCGTCAACGGTGGTACGAGCCAGGAAGGTGCACCGGTCGCAGCCAAGCCGCCAGTGACGCACACCCCACCACCTGTCGTTGCCGCTGCTGTTACACCGCCGCCACCAGCTCACGATCTGGTAACCCCACCGCCTGTCGTCGAGAAGTACGAGTACAACGGCAACGTGTTGACCAAAGCTGAATGGCTCGCGATGCCGGGTTGGAACGAAGCGTTGGTAACCTCGCACTGCAAACTCGTCGCGTAACCATCCGACTGGCCCGGTCACACGGGCCTTTCACTCAGTCAGGGAGTAACACGTATGGAAAAGTTCGAAAGCGGCGATGTGGTCGAGTTAAAAAGTGGTAGTCCTCGCCTTACCGTCGGGTTGGTTTCCGATGAAAAGGTCGTACTCCACTACTGGGATGATCAAAACAATATCCTGGAAACGGTTCATACCGATCCAGCTAGTACCATCATGTTCCGGAAAATCAACACGATGGGGGTAGTCTGATGTCTCATATCATGCTCGACATCGAGACAATGGGTAACGGCTCGCAGGCGGCAATCATCGCCATCGGCGCCGTGGCTTTCGATCTCAACGGTGTACACGCCAAGTTTTACGCGCAATGCAGCCTCGAATCATCCGTGAAAGCCGGACTCGTGATGGACACCTCGACGGTGCTGTGGTGGTTGCAACAGTCCGAACAGGCCCGTGCAGCGTTCAAGGGTAACGAGTCAGCCGACCCGCTGGAAGAAGCGTTGCGACTGTTCTCGTGGTTCTGTATGGAAAACCAAGTGTCCGGTATGTGGGGCAACGGCGCGACATTCGACAACGTGATCATGTCGAACGCGTATCGTCTTACCGGTATCGATCAACCCTGGAAATTCTGGCACGACCGCTGCTATCGCACGATCAAATCGTTGTATCCGTCGGTCAAGCTCGTCCGGACCGGTACACACCACAACGCGGTCGATGACGCCGAGAGTCAGGCGGTGCATCTGATCGACATCTGTAAAACTTACGGGGTGACGTTGTAATGGTCAGACGATACGAGATTCTCGAAGAGTCCAAGATTGAGCCGATGGCAAAACGCGGTGTGATCGTGTACGAGTTTCGCAAGTGTGATTACGGATTGGCGAGCGATGATTCACGTCACACCGGCATCGAGCATGTCAGCGTCACGTTCAATTCCACCGGTGATTACCCGTCGTTCACGCATCCCCGACATTCGTTGCGTGCGCTGGACTGACCAATCTGTCACAATACGCGAAGCCCGGCACAGACCGGGCTTTTTCACACAGGGAGAACGACATGCGATTACTGAGCCGCTGCGAGCCTATCAATGGCTGCGGCAAAACATACCCCGCCGACCTCGACAAATGCCCCCACTGTGGCACACCTGAAGCGTTCAGCGTTGCTGCACCGCTCGATCCACGCGATTGGGGCTGGGATTTGGAAACTTACCCCAATGTAATCACAGCATCGTTTATCCACGCAGCGACCGGGCTTGAGGTCGTGTTCGAGATTTCCGACCGTCGCAATCAAGTCGCCGAGCTGATCGAATTCGTACTCGGACTGGGTCGAAGCAAAGCACGTGGTATCGGGTACAACAACCTGGGGTTTGACTATCCGATCATTCATTGGCTCGTCGCGAACCCTAACGCCACAGGGGGGCAGATATACGCCCACGCGATGAAAATCCTCAAGGCGAGCGATGCCGACCGGTTCGGTATGACGATTCGGGAAAGCGACCACGTCTTCGAACAACTCGACCCGATGAAGATCTGCCACTTCGATAACAACAACAAGCGTACCAGCCTCAAGGCGCTTGAGATCGTCATGCGCTCGCGCAACGTGATCGACCTACCGTTCCCCGTCGGCATTCCACTACGCGACGACCAGATCGACGAGTTGATCACGTACAACAAACACGACGTTCGCGAAACCCTGAAATTCTACGTTCGGATTCTTCCCGAGGTGCATCTGCGTGAGGCGCTGTCGAAGCGTTACGAAACTCGCATGATGAACATGAGCAACACCAAGATCGGCGCGACGATTCTCACCAAGGAGATGGAAGCGTCCGGCATCGTGTGCTTCGACCGTGGTCCGGGCGGCAAGCACCCCCGCCAAACGTACCGCGACAGTATCAACCTCGGCGACGTGATTTTCCCGTATGTCAAGTTCGAACGTCCCGAATTCATTCAAGTCGTTGAACAGTTCAAAGCGAAAACACTACGTCGAACCGACATGGGTGAAGAGGTCAAGACGAAAGGTGCATTCGCCAACATCGAGGCGACCATCGACGGGTTCGATTATGTATTCGGTCTCGGGGGAATCCACGGGTCTATCGTTTCACAGATCGTGAGGTCTGACGACGAATACATGATCATCGACGCCGATGTGACGTCGTTCTACCCGAAAATGGCAATCGTCAATCGTCTGTACCCCGCGCACCTGGGTGAAGCGTACTGCGATAGTTACAACGGGGTATTCCTGCAACGGGCAACCTTCGCAAAGGGTACACCCGAAAACGCTGCACTCAAGGAATCGCTGAACGCGTCATACGGTAATTCGAACAATAAATTCAGTTGCCTGTTCGATCCGTATTACACGATGGCGACCACGATCAACGGTCAATTGTCGCTATGTATGCTCGCTGAACAGCTCGTCAAGATCCCGAACATGACGATGATTCAGTGCAACACTGACGGCCTCACCGTGCGCATCCCACGGTCGTTCGAGGCGCATTTCTACAGTGTGTGCAAGTGGTGGGAGGGTGTGACGCAACTGAACCTCGAATACGCACTGTATAGCCGCATGATCATCCGCGACGTGAACTCGTACATAGCTGAATACGAGGGCGGTAAGCTCAAGCGCAAAGGTGCATACGAGTACAACACCCTGTGGCACCAAGACCCGTCGGCACAAGTAGTGGCCCGGGCGGCTGAAGCGGCGTTGGTGCGCGGCGAATCAGTACGTGAGTTCATCACCAATCACCGTGACCCGTTCGACTTCATGTGTCGCGCCAAGGTGCCAAGGTCGAACTCGCTTCACCTGCGTTTCAAGGACTGGGGTATCGATCAACAGTTGCAGGGGACAACCCGTTATTTCGTCAGCCGCAACGGTGGAACACTCGTGAAGGTCGCACCACCGACAGACGAGCCTGGGACGTGGAAGCGTAAAGCGAAGTTGACCGACTCGAATTTCAACGCCGTGATGCGTGAGATCGCGGGTCAACCCGGTGACCTCGACAGCGCTGGGACGCCATGGGACGCACGAATCCACACGGGCAATCGCAGCAAGCATGAAACGCGAGAGACGGGTATATGCAAGGACTGGCTCGTCACAGAGTGTGCCGATGCGCGTCACTTCGACTGGTCGGATCTGAATTACGAGTGGTACATCGTCGAGGCTGAAAAGCTAGTCAACCCGTTGTTGACGGGCTCGTCACGTTGAGCGACAATGACGCCATACACACCAGGGAGATACACCGTGCAAGATTTTGAATACCTCGCAGACCTACCGCTCGACGAACGCGTTGCTGAAATTAACCGGTTGCGCGCACTGATCCACGAGTACAGCCCGTTCAAGTCGGAACCGATTGACTTTGTACGCTGGGTGCCGACCGATTCCGTGTACGCCAACGATTACAACCCCAACAGTGTCGCACCACCTGAAATGGCGTTACTCGAACATTCCATTGATCACGACGGGTTCACTCAACCGGTGGTCGGCTGGCTCGGTGAAGATGATATGTACGAGGTGGTCGACGGGTTCCACCGCACGACCGTTGCCAAGCGTTCAACCAGTGTGGTGCTGCGTCTGCAAGGCTTCATGCCCATCGTGGCGATCCAGACGAAGAACACCGAACGTAATGACCGCGTGGCGTCGACCATCCGTCACAACCGGGCACGCGGTAAACACAATGTCGAGTCGATGTCTGACATTGTGATCGAGTTGAAAAAGCGTAACTGGTCTGACGAGCGTGTGGCTAAAGAGCTGGGTATGGACCCCGACGAAGTGTTGCGTCTGTGTCAGGTATCCGGTCTGGTCGAAGTCTTCGCCGATGAGGAATTTTCAACCGCATGGGACGCTGCGATTTTCAGCGACGAGGAACTCGACCAGATTGAAGAGGCTGACCTGTAATGGAACGCATCTATCACACGTGGGAAAAGTGGGAGTGTTACCCCGCTGGGTTTTACAACAACAAGGGTCCAGCGTGGTTTGGCGATGACGACGGGTGCCAGGAGATGTACCGGGCGTTACTCGTTGACACCGTTTTGTTCCGCGACATCCTGGGCAAGATCATTCGCGAATGGAAGCACTCGTGTGAACACTACTTGACGAATCCGAACATGAATCGGATCGCGTGGCTCGGTCAGGCCGCAGCGGCGTACGCGTTTCACATCCCGTCACGTTACCGGGGTGGTTACAACTTATTGACCGAAGAACAACAGCAAGTCGCCGACCAGATCGCCCTGGACGCACTCAACGAGTGGTTGGTAGCGAATGGCGGCGAACCGCTGGCGCCGGACGAAGCGCAGTCCAAAACCGAAATGAACCTGTACTGAGGTCACAATGGAACTTAAAAAATACCTGGACATCAACGTCCTGACCGCCGCCCGTGAGCGGATCGTGTACACGTTCGATCATTTTGAAAACATTTTCATCAGCTTCAGCGGTGGTAAAGACTCGTCGGTCATGTTCCATCTGGTGATGGACGAGGCGATCAAACGCAACCGTGTGGTCGGTGTGATGCTGATCGACTTCGAGGCACAGTACAAACGCACGTCCGAACACGCCGACGAGATGTTTGAGCGCTACGCCGACAACATCGACCTACACTGGATCTGTCTACCGATCAAACTGCGCAACGCGTCGAGCAACTTCGAACCCGTATGGACTTGCTGGGACCCGGAACGTAAGGCCGACTGGGTTCGCCCGATGCCGACCCGGGCGGGTGTGATCAGCGACCCGGTGCAACTTCCCTGGTTCCAGCCGAACATGGAGTTCGAGGAATTCATCGTCCTGTTCGCTGAATGGTATGGCGGTGACAAACCCACGGCGGCGTTTGTGGGTATCCGTTGCGACGAGAGTTTGAACCGTTTCCGAACCATCGCCATTTTCAACAAGGGTACACACGGCGGTAATCGCTGGACAACTGAGGTCATGACCGACGTTTACAACGTGTATCCGATCTACGATTGGCGTACCCAGGACATCTGGATCTATCACGCGAAGAATCCCGACCGCGAACACAACGTTATTTACGACCTGATGCATCAGGCGGGCGTCAAGCCGTCACAGCAGCGCCTGTGCCAGCCGTACGGTGATGATCAGCGTCGCGGCCTGTGGTTGTACCACATCCTCGAACCCGAGACGTGGTATCGCGTTGTCGCCCGCGTGAACGGTGCCAACAGTGCGGCGCTATACGTACAGGAGACGGGGAACATCATGGGGTACAACAAAATCACACTGCCCGAGGGTCACACATATAAATCATTTTGCAATCTGCTACTGGCGACCATGCCGAAGGTGACACGTGATCATTTCATCCCACGGTTCAAAGTGTTCCTACGCGGATGGAAGGGGCGTGGGTATGTGGGTGGTATCCCGGACTTCGCACCGAAGGTACTCGAGGACAAACAATGGGCGCCGAGCTGGCGCCGACTATGTAAGGTGCTGTTGCGCAATGATTGGTGGTGCAAAGGGTTGGGTATGACGCAACCGAAGTCTGAGGCGTACGGTCGGTACCTCGTCATGCGCAAAGAGAAGAAAGGTCGGTAGTCAACCGACTGATCGCAACGTAGCCTCGGCACTGTTCGAGGCTTTTTCACGTCTGAGCTGTTCCTCGAGTATCGCCTCACGCAATGCAGACTCCCGCGCCTCCTGGCGCATTTTGCGTACGTGCATGACTATGAGGGTGATCGACAGGATAATACCGACAACGGTGGCGAGTTTGCCGATCTCACTCGGGATCAGATTTAGCCACGTCGATAGGCCGGTCACTGTCGTGCTTGCGGATACCACGTAGCTGGTTGGCTGAGAGTCGAGAATGCTCATACTTGCGGATCGCTCTGATGACTAACACGAAGGCTTGGATCAGCATTGTGCAGATCCCCAGGACGTAACCTGTCAGCTCCACCATTTCCCACATTTGAGCCTTCCTGATCCGCAAGTGCGATGACTACCCCGATGTACAGGGCGATAAACAGCGCGTCGTAAATTGTCGAGGGTTGATACATCTCGTACATCGCTAACCCGACGATATTGAGAGACATAGATACGGCGCTGAGAATCATCAACCGTACTGCCAGTTTATCGATGGTGACGAAAAATGATAGCAGTATGATAGCAAGCGAATCAGTTAAAGCGGCACCCATGTAATACCATTGGTCGTTGAGCAACCCGGCAATGAGCGCGAACAGAAGGGTGGGTGTAGCGAACAGGAAAGCTGTTTTGCGGCGTGCTGCCGACGGTTGACACCATGCAAAGATGCCAATCACGCACAGCAGCACGGAAACAATCATTTCTTAGTGCGACCTTTACCGCCCGCATCACCGGTACCGGTGCTGGTCGAGGCTGGTTTGCTGCGTCCTACGCCACCAGCATCTTTGGACGGTTTCTTGTCGGCTACTTTAGGTTTCATGAATGACTTCCAGTATGATAAGTGCATGACATTCTATAGACGAGGGGTCGGATATGCAATTAATCCCACAATGGCGGGTCTGGTACAAGCGCTGGTCGACATGGCTGCTCATCGTGCTGGGTGGCATCAACCTGAACGATGTGATGCAGTGGTTGCCATCCATGCAGCAGTATATGGACCCGAACGTATATCGCTACACGATGATCGGTCTGTCTATGGCGACGTTCGTGGCCATTCAGGTTCGTCAACATTCCGTATCGGGGCCGAAGGTATGAGTACGCCACGCGGTGTCCGCAATAACAACCCGGGAAACATCGACTATAACCAAGCCAACAAGTGGCAAGGTCAGATGCCACCGAACGATGCCCTTGAGAAACGATTCGCTCGCTTCGATTCGCCCGAGAATGGTATCCGAGCGCTCGGCAAACTGTTGCAGACGTATCAAACCAAACACGGTTTGAAGACTGTCAAGGCGATCATCAGTCGTTGGGCACCCTCAGTCGAGAACGATACGAGCGCTTATGTGCGCGCCGTTGAACAAAAGACTGGTACGGCTCCAGGCGCCGACGTGAACTTGAAAGACCCCGTAGTGCTAACAGGCTTCGTCAAGGCGATCATCCACCACGAGAACGCGGGGTATGAGTATCCGGAGTCGGTAATTCGTGAGGGTGTGCGGAGGGCGCTGGTATGAGTCTGACAGCGATCATCGGTATCATTATTGGCGTCGTGGGTGCGTTACTCGGGGCGCTTGCGGGGCATCGCCTGGGCAAGTCCAGCGGTATCACCCAGGGTGTCGAACAGGCATCACAAACCCAACAGGTCGAACAGGCTAAAGCGACGGTACAGGCCGTCAAGGAACGTGTACATGTCGAAGTCACAGTGGCTGCTGATTCTGATGCTGAGCTTGATGCAAGGCTGTCAAAGCACAATCGTGCCGATTGATACGGCGTGTAGCTGGGTGAAACCGATTACCACATCCTCAGCAGATCGTAAAGTTATGAGCCGCCAGCTCAAGGAACAAGTGGCGGCTCATAACGATTTATACGATCTCAGGTGTCCAGAGCTTCCAGTTGCGCCCTGAGGATGACCGCCCGAGCCTCTAAGGCTTCAATTTCGGCTCGCTCAGGCGTACCTACACCAATATCCGGCGCTGAAACAATCAGTGTACGGATTGGTCGGGCGCTGTCGAGATCTATTTGTACCAATTCGGCCAAGATCCCGGGACGCGGGTCTTCAGGCTCCGGTACTGGCTCGCTGAATACGCCATCAACATATGACCACCCGTAAGCCGGGGCCGGGATGACATTCGTGATATCAATCCATAGTTGAGAATGATCGAAGTAATCATATATATCCGCCCCATCATCGATTTCCTGGGTTGAGCCAACTTTGTTGCCGTCTATTCTTGCAAATATCTTCATGTCTTTAACCCCAGATATATAATGATCCAGCACCACCGGCACCACCGCCAGATGCTGGCGCCACGCCGGAACCGCCGCCGCCACCACCACCAGGGGTTTTCCCGGTAACGCCAGCTCCGGCACTGTAACCAACCCCTGTGTTGCCGGACCCGAAAGCCAATCCGCCAGGAGGTCCATATATTAGTGACCCAGATGAAACTGAAGGTCCAGTACCGGCGCCACCGCCGATATTTAAATCCCCCCCCGTTGCCGTGCTTTGCGGTCCGCTTCCAGAGCCGTTTCCGGCCCCAAAGCCGCCGCCAGTGCAGACGATGGTTGTATTTAGAGAGCTGGTCCCACCATTTGCGCCGCCCGCACCACCAACGCCAAAAGTTCCGCCAGCGCCGACGACGTAAGGGATCACCTGCCCGGGAGTCACGGAAAGCCACCCTTCCGAATATGCGCCCGCGCTTCCTCCGTTGCCGGCATTTGTTACACCGCCACCGCCACCGCCACCGCCTGCACCCCAAATCTTATATTGAATGCGATAGACACCTACTGGAACCGTAAAATTACCCGAACCAGCAGTGATGACCGATAGTCGTAAGCTGAGCTTAGTCAGATTGAGCATCGCAGTGAAGTATTGAGATGCTCCTACAGCGTCCACTGTGCCATTTGGCGTGATAGCCGTGGCACTCAATAACGACGAAAAAAACCCATCCCAGTCGTTTGCCCAGTCCTGCTCAATATATGAACCGTCAAGTGCGCCGGGAGCCGTACGGTTCTTGAATGCCCCTTGAGGGTGACCACCTGATGCGGCAGTCCACCGACCGGGGTATCGTGCGTCACGTTGTAAAGCCATTTGTCAAACTCCTACATAACCGTGGAATTGTGCGTCAGTGTCACCGAATTCAGCATCGACGTCACCGAATTCCGAAGGGGTGTAACTGTCGAGAAATCCGTTGAACCGGACACCCTGTGGTTTTGGGATCAGTTTCGCATTGAGCAACGCCCAGCGTTCAAGATCCGTAATGTTACCCCGGAACTCGATTGCGAATGACATATCCTCCCCGTCGATTACCCGCACCACATCGGCACCGGGGATGAGAAATGTCACACCGTTGAGGATTGACTCAATCGTTGCATCACTATTGTTCTTTACGATCTTGGCACGGATGACGAGTCGAAAAAATTCATCCGACATTTGCGAATCGGTGCCGATACTCAGAGCACTGAACACCGCGTCAAGGTCGCCGAACTCAGCATCGACATCGCCGAACTGACTTACCGTCAGCGGCGTGCTTGCCAAAAAATTACGACTGGCTACAACGATCCGACCGATGATATTTAACTGCTCGCCGACGTTGTTGTCGATATCGTACATGCGCCGAACAGCTTGGGCTGCCGTATCAATCTCATCGGCCAGTTCGCGGGTGATCGCGTACCACGCAATGGTTTTCGGCTTATTCCGATACTGTGCGTAAATCCGATCGGGGATATTCATCACACCACCGTCGTACTGATGTTGGTAGCAGTCCAGCGTGAAAGCTGATTGAACGCTATCGCCACATTGGTTGTGCCGCCATTGACGGTGAACGATTGAATGTAACTGTTACCGAATTCACCCAACACCTTGTTGATGGGTGTGGTAAGGGTCAGATACGGGACGCTTTCACCAATGTCAAAGCCGGTCTGTTTGAAACCATCACCAGCCGGTACAAGCGTACCCACGGTGAACTCTAGGAACGCCTCGTCGATGAGATCCGCGATGTTCGTCGGCAGCGTCCCGTCATTCTTCACCGTGACGGCGATGACCATATCGAGATACAGCGGTGTGGCCCAACGAATCAATTTGGAATTGGTCGGGTACTTCGGCGAGATGACGGTGGTGCTTACCGGCGTGCCTGACTGGTTGAGTAATACGCCAGGATTCTTTTTAATGTAGATCGCCATACCCACATCGGTAATCGCACCGCCGTCAACGATTACCGAGATTGAATGCGCCGGGAGACCCCACGGGTTGTTCACCGGGTCCACAGCGGCACTGTTCGTGTCGTTCTCGTAAATCTTGACGCGACGTACACCCGACACCACAAACAGTTCGCCAAGCATAGAGTCGATCTGGTTGTTACCTGGACGTCCAACGGACGTGGCGCGCTCTATGCGCAGCGACGCGTCCAACTGTTCATCGGTGCCCGGGGTAGCCACGCTGGGGTTACTGACGCCCGTCCAACCACCCACGATATCGACAATGTTAGTGAGTGTCGCGATATCAGCCTGGGTTGGTCCGTTGATGGTACATGTCGCCGTTGTGGACGCCGTACCGGCTACGAGGGTTACCGTCTGGTCAATGGTCCAACGTGACCCCGTGGTGACCGACTCAATGCGTTTACCGGCTGCGATGATGGTTCCCGTCGTACCGGTCAGAGTCACCGCGACGTTTGACGGTGTACCTTCGGAACGAGACGTACCGGTCAGCGCACAGATGACATCCAAATCAAGACCAACGGCCTTGTTAGGGTCTTTGGAGTTGTACGCCTGTTGCAGCGTCTCATCCAACACACCGAACACTTCCGCGTCGTGAGCGAGCTTCAGGCCGTCCGGGGTCGATGGGTCGAGGTTCCACGCTGGGTCGATGTCGAGATAGAGCTGACGTTCCTCGTCGAACCAATCGTTTTGGGTCTTGAGTGCGTACCCCTGCGCCGTGACTTCAGCCATTAAAAGTTACCTCGTCAACCCCGTAAATGGTGAGTATTCCGGCAGTCACTGTGTACGTGCGGGAATCAATATCGAAATCTGTGTCGAAACTGGTCAGTCGGATAACACCAGGGGTACGTGCGATCCGCACCCGTAGAACCGACTCGGCAATATCTAGACTTGTGAACTTACCGAGAATCTGCTCGTACCACGGCGTGCCGTCAGTGATGTTGCGGAAATACTCACCGAGGAACAGCGCGAGACGGGTCTTGACGGTTTGCGCGATTTCTTCACGCCCGCCGATGAATTGCAGTTCGCCACTGGTCACGATGTCGCCGGTCTCTTCGTCGAGGTGTCGAACTGTCATGGTGTTGGTACCCCGGATGTGCCAGTACCGACAGTGACGCCAGTATGACGATGGGTCTTGAGGTGAATCGCACCGACCACCACGTCGTTCGATGTGGTCACGAGGGCCGCAGTATCGATTGTAACACCGTTAATGTTCACAACCCCCGACGCGTCCACACGGATGAACCCCGCACCATTTTCCCATGACATCGACCCGTCGTTCTTCAACCACATGAACTGTGTACCGGTCAAGTTGCTCATGCGTATCCCATTGTTCTGGAACGCCGGGAGTGCGTTGGGGAGTGACCGGAAGCCTGGGAGAAAGAACGCATCCTGTGGATCATGGAAACGACCGATGGGGTTTGCAGCAATACCGCCCGTCTGTAACCATCCGTCGACGCATCGCTGACTGAACAGGATGTCACCCTCATCGCCTGGGTCGATCTGGTATTCCAGATGATACGCGCCACCCGGGAAGTATACGGGTGTCTCAATGATCGCTGGTGGGTCGAACGTTGCGCCGTTCAAGTCTACACGGGTTATGCCGATCTGCACTTGAGCGAGCTGGGTCACGGGATCGAACGCGAGAATGTGACCGGGCACCGAAGTGGCGACACCTTTCATCATTTCCCGGAACGCTTCTCGTAGCATTTGTGGCTGCTGTGCCCGCGTATGCGCCATGTGTCGACCCCATTAAATATGGACATGATAATACATTGCGCACGCTTGACAGTCACGTCATTAAATGCGACTGTGCAACCTCCCTGCTTGTGTTGATGTGTTGCCCGGTTCGCCGGGCTTTTTAACCGGTAGGGATTGACGGATTCGTCACGAGTGATACAGTGTCGGTACACAGCAGAGGAATCGAATCATGATTATCGAACTGAACAAACTTACTGTCGATCAGGCAAAAGAAATGATCGAAAAAGCTATTGAAGATGCCGGTGCAAATGGTGAGGTATCGGTGCGCGTCGAAGATAATAAAGGTGAACGACCCCTCGGTACCGTGACCTACACCTTCACTTTTGAGCGTGCCAAATGACACCATTCGAGCAAGGTTACGCGGCGTTCCTGGGCGGCAAGTCGAAGGACGCAAACCCATTCGGTGATACGACCCCGTGGTCAGCGAACAAGTGGATCGATGGGTGGACTCGGGCACGGAGGGATAGCAAATGAAACGCACACTCGCTACGCGGTTGTACACCTTTCGGGAACTGATGAACCGTCTCGACAGTGACTATTGGTACGTTCACCACCACGGTAGGGACCAATACACATTCGTACCGATGCCGCAGCAGAGAAGGGGTTAATCACTGCGCAAACTGTTGCCCGCGCATCAGCGATGTATTCACGCGGGCGACTGCTTCACCCCGTGTGATCTCGTCATCCCGGTTCACGTCCAACCCTGCGTTTGCAGCGTACTGAGCAGCGTACTGCCCGACCTTCGTCCACATTACGTACGAGTCTGGACGACCCATCGCTACCGGCCACAACACCGCCATGTAGCAATCCCCCAGGTTCGTGATCCGGCTCGCATACTGCGCGAAATACTTCTCGACGTAATCCAGTTGTTGAACGGCAGTCATGCGGCGCAGTGCAGTCGTCGTCGTACCAAGTCCACGCGCTGTGGCTTCGAGGAACTGGATCAGACCCGTCGCCGAGCTGCTAGGGTTACTGGTGGTCGGGTCGAACGAGTAACCCGTCTCGAACCCCATCACAGCCATCAACCAGTCAGGATTGATGTTCAGGTTGCTACCCATCTGACGCACGCGAACACGGAACGCTTGATCGACCCGAGCGCCCCACACCAATACACCAGTCGTAGTCACTGAATTCGGTACGGCGCCAGCAGGTGGTGCAACAGCACCTTCACGAATCCCGTCGATCTCGGTAGACCACAGGTTGCCGTGACTATCCCCGCGATGACGCAATGCGAAAATGTTGTAATCACCGTTGGCTGTGGCATCGCCGCCGAGTTCGGTGAAATACAGGTTACCGGTGTTGTACGTGGTGAACTCGCTCTGAATTGTGATACGACCGTTGACCCTGAAGTATGGATTCATCTTCACACTGACGAACACGCCCAACCCATCAGGCCCACGAGTCAATTCGGGGATACCCTGCATACCGGTGAACTGGTTAATGAGTGTCGGCGATACGGTGCGCGGGAACGTACGGCGGGTCACGATCAAACGACCGCGTTCCTGTACCCATTCGAAGCCATACGCGTAACCGAGGTTGAACAGAATGGTGGGGATGTCGCCGTTCGTGTTGTACCCACTAACGAGCAATGGGGAGTCGTTGAATTGACTCTCGTCGATATCCAGTTGTATGGGCCACGAGCGCGCCAGATCGCGCAGGACGTCGACAATCTTTGTTCCGCGACCATATGACCCCTGTGCCGACCCACGATCCTTGACGGGGTCACCGGACTTACAGATGAGACGAGTGATAACCTCAGTCGAACCCGGTGTGCGTTCACGCAAGATGTTGGTCACGTAGCCAATGAAAATCGTGTCGTTCGCATCCTCGAAGCCCGCTCGAAATACAATCGATGAACCCTGCTGAATATCGGTCGGCTTTACCAGATTGGTGAGCCTGATGTCAGCGAGCGATAGCGCATCGCCCGGGCTGATCTGGATATCGAATTGCACGCGGAACATCCGAAACCCCGTCTGTGGTGCGATATACGGTTGACCGTTAATGTCCATCGACCATGTGCGACCATTACTCATTCGGTCACCCACACGAGATGGTTCGCGATACCGAGGTTATCCAGGGTCACGGGATCACCCACGAAGATGAGTAGACCGATATTTGCGCGGTAGTTGGCGATCACATCGCATCCTGGCTCGAGCATGGCACCGCGCACCAGTGGTGAGCCGTCTCGATACAGGTTCATCGACCACGCGGGGTTGTCGAGATACGAGACGTAATCGATTTCGAAGTTGATCAAGTTCACACCGAGCTGGATCGAAAACCGCTGATGTGCGTTGGTCGAGCCGCTCAGGATCGGGATTTCAACCATTAGAAAATACTCTCGAGAACGGTGTCGACCTGCGCGGTGACGGCAGCCTTCGTGTCCGCGATCATTTTCTGTCCGCGATTAATCGCACGCGTAATCGCGGACTTTGACGGATCACCGTCACGCAGTTCAGCAGGTGTCGGGGGACCGACAAACGCGATACGTTCAAGGGTAATCAACTCTTGTAGGTCTGCGATGAATATCAACCCGTTCTCATTGCTCGGATCTTTGGTACGTGATAGCCGTGTAATCACCATGTTACGCAGTGTGATGTCGCCTGCGTCGATATCGAAAGGGTCGCCCGACTGCATCAGCACGATGAGAAATTGTAACGTGGTGCTGGCACGTGTCTCGTCGCTGCCCGCCAGGAAACCCGCCGATAGACCAGCGATACTGGCTACCAGGGGGTTGTTCGTCAGGTTGGACAGTGCACCACCGAGAAAATCCGTTAACTGTATCTTGAGAGGATTGTTACTCACCGCGCCGACCATCGACCACTTAAACGGCTGTAAGATCCTATGGTCAGAAACGCGCACACCCGACTCGATAGGATACGTGGTCACATCAACCGTGGCTTCGAACGTGTCTTCGAGCACCGCGTCAAATGAGTAACCCGCGATGGTCGGCGCCTGTTTGGTGAAGAGTTGAACAATGCTCACGGGTTACCTCGATGTCGAAGAGCGGACGTCATCGATTGTACTGTAATTGGCGCGCTCTGTAACTTCGGTGATTTTGGCATCAATGGCTTGACCATCCAGCGTGACATTCAAATTCACATTGTTGGAGACGCTTACCTTCGCCGCTTGGATCGCCTTCACCAGTGCGTCATTGTCTTCCTCGGTGCGAGGAGTGACATCCTTGTATGGTGTTGACATGGCGTCGGGCGTGTAACTTGCAGGGTCCGTCAACGGGATCGGCGTGTAACCATTCGGTGACGTCAGATCGGCAGGTTGTTGCTTGTCGTACCACGATGGGGTATTCGACGGTGCTGTCTCGGTATTAAACAACCAGTCAGAAAAATCGACGAGTTTACCGAGACCCATGTTACGAGCGCCTTGGTCCACATTCTGCTCGAACGACTTCAGACCGGGGAAATGTGTTTCGAGAGTATCGAATGTTACGTCCGTGGCGAGTGTTGCGCCGCCGACGATCATGCCCGCTGTACCGACCTTAGACGCCACCCCACCGAGGGTTTTCAATCCCAGTTTCGAGGTCAAGGCGCCGAGTGCCGCCGCTAATGCTCCACCCCCGAGCGCGGCTGTCGAGCCCGGGTGTTCAGCGACCGTGTCGATCACACCCGAGATATCATCGCGATGTTTCTCGATGAACCGATTCGCCCAAGTTGACAGATTGATCAAACCAGGAAGTGTTTTCTCAGTCAGCTCGTTCGTAATCCCAGTCATACGCAGACCGAACTCGGCCATCTGGTCGCTGAGCTTTCTCGAATTATCGGTGAGCTGCGTGATCGTACCGGTCAAGTCCTGAGAGCGTTGCACCAACGCTTCGAACTGCTGACTACCACCACTGAGCGCTTTCATCGTGGCGTCGGATAGGCCGAGCGATTGCTGGACAGATTGACGCTGATTATTATTCAGTTTCGGGAGTTGGTCGGAGAGTTCCGATAGGAACCCCTCGGCGGTCGACTTGTTCGTCAGGTTGGAGATGTCCACCCCTGCGACAGCAAGGTCGGAGAATGGGCCGATCTCACCTTTGACTTGTAGGTTGGTAAGTGCTTCCTCAATCCCACGCACTTCTGTCAGGGCAGCAGCCGCATCGCCGCCCATTAGCTTCATAGCGCCACCCAGGTTCGACACGAACTGCTTATTCGTGTTCAGGTTCTGCGTGGCGAGAGAGAGCTGGTCGACGCGTTGGGCGGTACCAACAGCCGCACCGGCTACACCAGCGAACACCCCGAGAATGGCGGCGCTGATGCCGAGGGCGGACACCTTAACCCCTTGCATGCCGCGCTCAATTTCGCGGGTGCCTTTGTCGAAGTCCGACGTGTCCCAACCAATACCGACAAGGAAGCTGGTGAGTACGTTTGCCATTTGTGTCACCTATGTCGGAGTAATCTGCGCCACCCTGACGGCGACAAGTTCTTGAATTGTGACGTTGAAGCGTTCCACGTCAGCGAGGCTGTAAGTTCCGTCGTTCAACTGCGCCCAGGTGCATAGGGGAGGGCAAACACCATCCACCCCCGTACATGGGCGCATCAGATACCAGTTGACTATTGAGCGTTTTCGGGTGCTGCCGTCTGACCCTCTGCGACGAGGACGAGCGGCAGCCAATCGAAAAAATCAGAAAGGTTGAAACGCAATAGCTTCGCGAGCAATTGGTTATATTCAACCATCCGACCCGAGAAATCATCGATGGTTACCGGGATACTCGTCCCGGCGATAAACACCTGATTCATCAGGATCTCAGCAATCTTGACCTTGGCCGCGTGGTTCATCGACATGAACATCGGGCCGAGTACCGCGTCGTCAAGTTCTTTACCGAGCTGAGCGGCACCCATGGCACGTTCCATCAGAGGCACCGTGAGCATGCTCAATAGTTCATCCTGCTTCACGGCGCTGGCCTGCGCGGCGTTGAACGTCCGCGCACCAACGGTGAATGCTTTAACTTGACTCATCGATTAACCCCTGGTCGCCGTCCAGTTGTTGAACTCGAACATGAACTGATCGTCGTTGATGGTCATACCGCCGCGACCACGCTCGCCATCGTTCACCATCACGCCTTCGACACCGAGAGCAGTTTCAAGCGTGCCAATCTGCGTGTAAGTGAGCGTGATGTTGGCGTTCGACGTGTGGAGACCTTGCAGGTACGCCGAGTCGGGTGACCCCGGGTTGAGGTACAGGCTTACCGCACGCCCCGGGTTAATCCGGTTGAGGCGAATGGCGTTACCGCCCTGGCCGCGCCGAAGCGCTGCCTTCGGATCGATTGGGGCGTCGGTGTACGGTGTCGCAGTCTCGCCCCAGTCTTTGATCTGACGACCGTTGACAGTGACGACACAGAGGTCAGTGCTAAAGTTACTCAGAGACATTTGCGGTCACCCTTAGTAGACGTCGATATTGACTTGGACGGCGTGGATAGCGCCAGCGCGGAACACACGGATGCGGATCGGTGCAGATTTACGAGCATCACGGTCAGCATCAGACAGATTCAAAATGTCTTCCGGCTTGGTCAGGATCTCAAAACCGATGGTGTACGCATCCAGACCGTTGTCCGGGTTGATGTAATTACGCGGACCCAGATACCCGTTGCTGATGAACTGCTGGCACACTCGACGAGCAGCACCGATCAGTACAGCTTGACCAACTGGTGTTTGTGCTAGTTTGGTCGGTTGACCGGCGAGAGTGTTGTAAAGCGTAGTGGTCATGACGTTGATAAAAGCGTCGAGGTTCACCACATCGTCGATATATTCGCCGAACGTACTATGCGTGAAAGTGTTCAGCCAACGACCCTGATCGACAGACCCTTGGTTGTCCACCACGGTGTAGAACACAGCTTTGTTGGTCGCCAGCAGCATATTCGCGTACGACGTCGAATCGATGTCTTCAGCAACTACGCCTGGGGACTTCTTGAACTCACCGGTGATGGTCGAGTTATCAGCTGAATAGTTCACTGCTGCAAAGTGCTTGGCCAATGCGTTACCCGAGTAAGCATCGGTCGCATGGGTCGGTGTGAACACGTGGCGATAGCCGGCAGTCGTTAGGGTTTTGGCGATATTACCGACAGCGTTCGTACGGATCGCAGTTGCAGCAGCGCCCGTCTGGTTGTTGATGAACATACTGCCGTTGGCTTCACACCAGATGGCGATGGTGGTGACAGTCGCACCCACTGCATAAACCGGTGCGGTGACCATCGTCCAGTACCACCAAAGCTTGGTACGTGCCTTGGTCAATGTCACAGAGAAGTCGGCGTCGGCCAGGGCTGTCGCGTACACGTAAACTTGGCGAGTCGCTGGGGTGCTACCCAACCAACGGTTTGCAGCCTTGTACGTTTCAGTGGTCGTCGCGAAGTCGACCGCCAAATCCTTCAAGCTGAAGTAGGTGCGGTACGTATCGGCGGTAAAACCGACCGGCAGTTCGGTGTTCGGGGCGAACAGCATCGCGCTTGCGAAGTTAGCTGTCCCGAGCCCAGCCGGACGAATCGTCGTGTTGATCTGAATGATATTCGTTGCTGGGTAGCTCATTTGCTAACTCCGAGAAGGTGTGTAATCCCGCGAGAGTCTATCACGGTACGTTGATCGTCTCTAGTACCGCGCCGTCTTCGTTTTCGACGATGATACTGGCGCTGAGAATGTTGTTGATATCGTTGATATTCGACACCTCGTAACCGAGGCGAATGTTGATCTGCGCACGTTGCTCCCAGTTGACCGACTGTAGCGCTGTGAGGTTGTTGGCGGCTGAAGTACCCAACCACCTCACCTTCGCCCTGAACAGATCTATCGACACGTCGGGGCGCTTGTTGCACTCCTTGAGGCGCTCAACCCGTGCCATCGCGTCGCCTCGGTAGAAATTCACACTGGCTGTGGCGATGATCTGAGCGCGTACGTCGACGGTGACTTGATCACCGATCTTGTTAATCGGGTAGATGTGAGCCTGCCCACGTTGATCGATACTTTGGCGTGGTCGAATCGACGCGTATTCACCGGTTGGCGACTTGGCGTTTTGATCCGCCAGGATGCATTCGGGCACACCCGTCACGCGCATGATGATCGGTCGCAGAATGGCGAACAGTTGCTCATTGGTCATTACAGGCACCACCCGAAAACAAGTCGATCCATGTTATCACATCTGGCGACCACTTTAACCATTCGGTGCAGCCGTCGAACCCGACCAGTCCCGCAGACGGGAACGTTTTGTGAATCACCTGTTCGGCAGCCATCGCATCACCACCGTTTGTAAACTTTAATCCACGTAGGACTTCGAACTCGAAAGGTGTTCGTTTCTGTAGCTGCGCAAGTCGCTGGTTAAACTTGTTGGATATTCCGACCTTGAGGTGCTCGCCATCAATGGATCGCAATGCATATAGCGTCCCACTTTTCGACGGCACGAACCCAAATACTGCACACTTCGGACATCCTGATTTTTGGTGAATGATGCTCTCAACGACTGCTGACCACTCACCATGGTCAACACAAAGTAAACGTGCCTTGCTTGAATTATTCTCGTGACGGTCAACCCACCCTGCGAAAACGAATCCTTTCTGCGACCCCACCTCTCCGATGCGGGTTATCACGTCGTACTCTAATAGTTTCTGTGTACCACCGCACACAGGACACCCCGTCGCATTGTGTAGCACATGCGCAACAGTGGCTTTCCATTCACCGTGTGACCGACAACGAAGTTTCACCTTGGACGCATTGTTCACGTAACCGTCAACAAATCCTAAAAACTCGTAACCCGTTTTCGTGCATGACTCAACGATATCAGATCTGACTACGTTCACATCTACGCGACGAAGCTGTATCGCACAGCCCGGGCAACGTGTCTTCATGTCAGTGAAGTATGAAAGTTTTGTGGTCCAGTCACCGTGGATCTTACAGTTGACTACGACCTTCGTGAGGTTACCGGTGTATTCGGCGCCCCAACTAACGAACGTATAACCGTCGGCAGATGCGAGTTCGGTCATCTGCTTTTCACGAATGTGTTTTGGGGTTCTGGCTGGCATTGTCAGGCCTGATCGTCAATTCTGGATACAACAACCTTACAGTAATTGCGCCAGTAACGGTTGTCGCACTTGTGCGCCTTCCACGTTTGACCGATGAAAGTCCACGTGCCCGTCTGGTCGATCAGTTGCATGTTGCCCGCGTTCACGTAGATCCGGCGAGCGTCGACGATCCGTTCACCACCCTGTTGCAAGAAATCGAGTTCGCGCTCGCTGACCGGCTGGATGTTCACTACGTAGGGTTCGGTGGTGGTCGAGCCAGGGACGAATATCCCATCGACGTAGCCGCCGCCAGTCATCGCTGTGCGCGTTGCCGGGACCGATACGAATACCGCGTCGATGTGATGGATCATATCTAACGACAAGTTATAACCCCTCTGTCGGTTTTTCGTCGGTGATCGTAGATGTGACGGACGAGCGCATTCTTCCCGTGTCCAAAAGTGGGTTATCCGATCCCTTCTTGGCGATTGTATACGGTGCGTTGGGCGGTGTCTTCAGGTCCGTGATGTACTGCTGAGTCGCCCCAGCCGCCAGGATGCCGACACCCTCGATGACAGTGTCGAGGTTTGCACCTTGACCAATCTGGTCACGAACGTAATCGATCACCTCAACCGTACCAGACTGTACCCCCACATCGAGCCAGGGGCGGGCGGGAATCTTGGGCGGTCCATCGGTGCCAAAATGTTGAAGCGCGCCGAGTTCAGCCTCGGTCATCTGTTCACCCTCGACTTTCCCTGCATCCTCGTGAATCCCGACAAGCGCGTACTTGCCTCCGCGAAACTTTTTCAGTTCCGTTTTCAGCGTGTCGACGGCCCGTTGGAAGTCAACGGTTTTCAGGGTGATAGGCATGAGTCGAATAATACCACAATGGATGTCGTGACAATCCTTACCCCGGTAATTCCATACGGGGTAGACATTCGGGGTATCGCTGAGAGTACCGGAATAGACACCTCTTTTTATTTTATACCCCGATACCCTTAATAAATAATATTAGAATAGGAATGATATATATGTAATACAGTATATAGCCAGCAGCGTGAGAGTGAGATCGATGCGGGGTATTCGGGTAACACCCCTCAAACCCGCGAGCTAGAGCGCTAGAATCGTACCCCGGATAGTTTGCGAGTTCCGGGGTACGGGGTATGGTTTCAGCACCGGTAAGCCTAGAAAAGACATTCCGTGACCGATGACGCCAATGTGGTCGCACGGTGACTTGTTAGTCACCTTCATTTCAATGACCCAAAAATTACACTGGGCGTTTCGTGACTATTTATACGGTTCTGGTCACTCTTGTCCCGACGAACGGCTTTGACGGCTTCGTCATCGTGAACCATACTGAAAGTGTCGAAACCGACAGCAGGGGATCAACCAAGTGCACGGACGCTACCCAATCTAATAATTTGGAGTAGTGAAAATGAACACATTAGCAGCGGACTTCATCAACATTGCCCGTAAAGCGAAAGGCGTAGAAAGCGCCGCAAACGGGATGTTCTCGACGCTCAAGTCTGAGGACGTGAAAACCCTGGATCACTTCAACGAGCTGACCCGTGACGCGTTCAAAACAAACGGGTGGAGTCAGACGGCGGGGCGACCCGTTGCAGACTCGAAAGAGAAGCCAGCACCCGACGCAGTGAAGCTGTACGTGTCGACGTTCCGTGCGGCTTACCGCCTGAAACTGGACGTACTGTCGTTCGAGACGGTCGGGGCGATGCGCACCACCATCCGTGAGATACGTGCAGCGGCGATACAGCGCAAGCATGCCGAGCCGCCAGCACCGTCGCGCCCTGAGATGGAAGGCGTGGATGTCAAAGGCCCTGACAGCCTCATAGGCGCCCTGTGGCACGACGCGATGCTACTCGCTGAGAAGATCCCCACCGATCATCAGCAGGAGATGGAGCGTGAGGTGCGCATGGTGATGCAGCGGTTCCTCCGATTCGCACCACCTGAACTCATATTGGTTCCCCAGGCTGCGTGATGAGTGTTGACGACCTCGTCAGAGTGTCATACGATGGGGTCGTCAACTTAATAACGAGTAGGTCAGGATGAACATATCCACGGTGGTGGCGCTTAACATTTTATCCATATGGTTTGATTCCGCGATAAAGGCATCGAATACACCTCTCGGCCGCAAATATGCGATTCGTTGGCGAACTATAGGGTTGATCAACCATGACAGAATACTGAACGGTCGAACCATTTTACTCAGTAGCGCGTCGTTCAGTGGTGCACCAAAATGATCGCGCTCACCATTTTCGTACTGTTCATGACTCGCGACGCGAAGTCCCCGAAACCTGCCGTGGGATACACCTTTCAATGACCTACTACGACGAAGGCTGGAACGCGTTTATCAACGGTGACGCATTCAACGCCACGGCGGCGTTTGACTGGCGCAGCGGTTGGAAAGACGCTGAACTCGCGACCAAAAAGTATGGCGTTCAGAGGCCTATCTGACATGACCAACGCGACCATAACGTTCAAGGGTGCCAGTCGTGCGACGCTGTCAAAGATCGCACGTGACGCGCTCCAAGCTGCCGGGTTCGTGTGCAGCGACGCACATCAGAACGAGAGTTTCGTCGTGCAGAATCCACGTAAAACCGAGAAGGAGTTGGGACGATGATGACCGCCCGGGAGTGCTTCAAGCTCGCATACGGTGCGACCCGTCTGGCATGGAACGCTGATACCCGTATCGGGTGGGTCGGCCCGCAAGCGATTGCCCAGGCCGTTGAGTATGCAGCATGTGAGCGGGGTGACCCGTTGGCGCGCCATTTCCCGGGTCGTATTTTGCGGATACTCGAATATAAGCGCGACCGTATCGCACGCCCCTGGGTGTATCAATCGTACAACTGCCGCTGTGTGGCCACGCCTATTACCGCTCAACCACCAACACCTGAGCAGCCGAACCCGCCACGTTCGTGACCAAACCGGCCAACACTTGCAATGACAGGACCGTGAGGACTGCACGCTGCACGAGTCGTACGCTAAACCCCGTGGCGGTGCTCGACACCAATACCCAACTCATCGTGCTGTCAGGCACCGGCCCGGGCTGTACGTTCGGTACGGTTGAGAACGCGGCGGGGTAGGTGACGGTGATCAACCCGTTCGCGTCAGTGGTACCCGCGTACGTCTCGATGCGCTTGGTCGTAGGAATGGTCGGGAATGTCGCCAGGGAACCATCACCGCGTATGTATTGGTTTGTCGCGCCGGTAGGGGTGTTGAACTTCGCACTTAACGCCGAGGCGAGTGCAGCGCCCGTCACACCATCAGTAATCCCATAACCGCCCAACGTTGTCGGGGTCGAGGTGATCGTATTCCACGCTTGGTTGTGCCCGGTGGGAGCGAACGCGATGGGCTTATTCAGGATCTGTGCGACACCCGACGTTGCGAGCCAGTCAGCGTTAACCTGTGGCGTCGATCCACCGCCGAAGTTCCGTGGCTTTAACATTTATTCCACCACTTGCACGTTGATGAACACGATATCGGACGACTTCACCCAGCAGCCCGTTACGCCTTGCTGCGTGGCGATCCAGGGCCAGTTCGTAGCGACATATGGTCCGTCAAACGTACCGGGCGCCGGGGCGGTCGGTACGTTCCTGAACAACCAAGCGAACGTCCGACTTGTTGAATATTTGAATCGGTGTACCGGGTGCGATACCGGTCATCGCGTACACATCCCACCAGATGTTGGCCGGTGCTACCACGTCAGGCAATGTACTCATACTGCAATCGCTCCCATCCCTGCGCGGCGGCGCAATCTGTAAAATTGTTGACCATACACTGTGAAGGTCAACCAGTCGTCGCCCACGTCCATCATCTTAGGTACGCGATACGCGATAGACTCATCACCTACTGACTTGCTGGCAACGTTCAACCGTGCCTCAGAGTTAGGATCAACAGTCACACCGGCTGTACCATAGTTCGTCGCAAGCCAGTGTGCAGCGAAGTAGAACATGCCGCGTCGCTTAAAGTTGTGACACTCATCCTCGTACGCACCCCAGCGGCTCGAACCCGTCTCGGCGTCAGCCTCACACAGCGCACACGAGATGAGCGAGTCAGGCCATTTGACCGGGTCGGTGAACGCCTGGAACTCAGCCCGGAAGCTGTCAATCATTGCCTGGGTGATAATCATGATGTGTAGTCCGTATTAGGGAAATCGGGGTCGCCTTCGTACCACGTCAGATACGACGTGACGCGCTGTACCGCGCCTGAATCGTTCGTGATCCGCTGTAAGTACGTGGTGTTAGGGCGCAGCACTCGTTCGATACCGGTAACCGAGTAGGTGCTGAGGCTTGAGTTACCTTGACCCGCTGAACCCACATCGAATGTCGGGGCTCCGAACTCAGTACCGACCGCTGTTACCGTTACGCCCGTACGGATAACCACGCCACCGACAACCGGGTCTTTATCGTTCAGGTTGAAATACGGGACGACTGCACCACCGCTATGCGTAGGTGCGCGATAGACGCGAGTGGTGATACTGGTGCCGTTGAACTTCACGATGCGACTTTTGATGATGACGGGGAGGGGACCGGTGATGAAAATCGTGTCGATGTTCGCACCGTCAGCGAGCGCGGCAGTGTTACTGGCGATTTCGTACTGGACACCTTTCTTCACATTTACCGACGTGTAGTCCTGGGACGTGAGTGCGCGCAGCCCGTTGGTAATGCGCAGGAACATTGCGTCAAGCGATAGTACATCTTTGAAGGCCATGATGTGGTCCCCTGTCAATTCGCCATAGCATAGCATGACAGACGGTAAAAACCCCAGACGCACCGGTTAGGATGACTGGGGTTTTTATTTGTTACAGGGCAACACTGACGTGAGTCATGACATTACCGTCACGCGTTCGCTTTGTCAATCTCGGACTGGATGCGCGCAGCGTCCCACTTCTTGTCGACCTTGATGTCGAGCAGCATCGCTTCGTCGCGCAGGGAGTCCACGTCGTCGCTGTCGGATTCAGCCGGGGTCATGCGGGTCAGGTCGCCGGTATTGAGCAGGTTTTTGACAAAGTCGGACTTGCAGAACTCGTCCGGCACTTCAACCGCTGGGTTGTCGCCGGGCTTGATGTCGTAGAACGTGGAATAACCACTCTCGGTCATCGGCGCGTTGATGGTGATCAGGCGTTTCGAATTGTTTCGCAGTAGCATGTGGTGTTACCTCGGATGCGTTGGAGTGGGTTCGATGTTGACAGGATGGTCACTCGGTGTCAATGTAGCGGTGCGGATAGACCGGCCAGTTGAACAGCGCTTAGTCAGCGCCTTCCGCATTCCCCTGACTCCTTTTGACCGAGGTCACACCCGATGGAAATCATCTCCCGCGCCGACGCTACATCTGCTGGCTTGACTCACTATTTTACAGGTGTTCCGTGTAAGCATGGACATCTTTCGACGCGTTACCTAAAGAACACCAAATGCACGGCGTGCGTATTCAATACCGTTACCCGCCACAAACTCGCAAACGCAGACAAAGTGGCCGAATATAAGCAATCGTATCGTGACACCAACCGTGAAAGGCTCGCAGCTGAGACACGTGCGCATAGACTCAAGAATCCTGACAGGGTGAAGGCTTCGAAACAGAAGTGGCGTGATCAGACTCATAACCGTAAGAAAGAATACGCATACCACAGTCACCGACGGGCAACCGATCCAGTGTTCAGAATGTCGATTCAAATGCGAGAAATGGTTCGCCGTGTAATGACCGCAACGGGTGACGTCAAAAGAAGACGACCGTCTCGAGACATTTTAGGATACGGGAGTAACGACCTCAGGTTACACCTCGAACAACAGTTCAAACCTGGGATGACATGGGCGAATTACGGTGAGTGGCATATTGATCACAAAATCCCAGTAAGTCTCATGACTCTTTTCGGTGTGACCGACCCATCGATCATCAATGCATTGTGGAACCTGCAACCCCCGTGGGCGCACGAGAATCTGGCGAAGGGTAACCGCTTCGTATCACAATAAAAAACCCCGCCGAAGCGGGGCTTGTCAAGCATTTACCTTAGATCGAATCGCGATAGGCCGCGCTGAAAAGGTATCTCAGTTCTACCCCACTCGTTTTGTACTCGGCGGGAACGAACACGTTCAGGCCGCGCATCTGAGGGGCAAGCGCACGCCATGGCACTGGTTGGACCATGCCCAGGTTCTCGTCGTTGAGTTCGTACGCCATCATCCGGTCTTTCGAACCGTTCGACACGCCACCAGCGGCGAGTTGTGCGGCGGACAGTTGCAGACGTGGGACCACGCGCAGATCACGACCGGTCAGGTTCTTGTACAGGTTGTTGCGCAGGAAGAACTCCAACACGGTGGTGTCGGTACCGGTTTCCATACGCTTGCTGGAGATGAACGCGTAACGCGCCGAGTCCATGACCAGTACGTTCGGTACGTGAACGTTCGCCGAGTTGATCCACACTTTGGTCAGCAGGGTGTTCATGTCCTGAACGATCTGGTTACCGGTGGTGGCAGCGTTGTACCAGTCGACAGTCGACGAATCGAGCTGAACGTTGGCGTTGTTGAACAGGCCGGTCATGTTGCGAGCGGCGTCACCGAAGTAAGCCACGCGCTGGATGTGTTCCTGCGAACCACGGAACGCAGCCTGAGCCTTGGTGGTGTCCAGCGGGATGCGCAGTTGTTGCGATTTGCGCAGCTCGTCCAGGCTGTAATCGTAGCTGTTACCAGCGTAACCGATTGGCACCGAGGTTTTGTTCGCGGCGATGGCAACGTTTGGCAGGTCGTCGGCGCTGGAGCCGATGAACTTACCGACGGTCACTGCGTCGTAGGAGATGTAGTCCCACGAATCAGCCCATTCCGGAATGTTGGTGTTGACCGGGATCAGTTCAGCGAAGGTGATGGCGGTGTATTTCGCTTGGTAAATCTTAGCTTCAAGATTCGCCAGTTGCGAAATGTAGAACGCCAGACCGTCATCCACGGTCGGGAGACCGTCGGTGAACGTCACTTGGTGACCTTTGGCGAGACCGTTGCGTTCAGCGTATGCGTCGGCTACGGCTACAGAAATCTTAGTGCGCTGAGTCATGATCAGCCCCCGATGTTCAGAGAAATTTTAGCCAGCGCACCGGCACCCGCCGAACTGGTCCATTTTGCATCTGGTACGAGTACCGCCAGGGTCGCAGCAGCGCCAACAATGTTGGTGAACTTGCCTTGGTTGGTACCAGTACCGTCACCGACGATCAGGTAAACCGGTTGGTCCTTGGTCACTGCGACGAACGCGGTCACCCAGATCTCGCCCGAGGTCACAACGGTCATGTCGTACTTGGCAACCGCGCCGACGACATCGGTGGCGGTGTAAGCGCGGTTCAGCTCACGCTTGATCACGCCGACGAAGTTCGCAGCGGTGGACGCAGAGACCGGAACTTTCGCACCGTCGTCACCGTCGGTCACAACGCCAGTACCGAACGGAATGTTCACGGTGCCTTTGTTCAGCTTCGACACGCTGTTCAGCAGTTGAAAACCGGTGGAGACCATGCCCGCATACGCGACGCCGTGGTTAATCGCATTACCGCCTTGTACGCTCATTGCTGCGCTCCTTTCCAGGCGTTGGCCTGAGATTCTTTGTAGGTGGTGTACGCGTCGGCGACCGGTGCGCTGTCAGCGGTGGACTTGCCCGATGCGTCTTGGGCCAGTGCAAGCAACTGACTCAGAACGGTCGCGGTGTCACCGGTAACTGTTGTCTTGTCATCAGTTTTGTCGTTCGGCTCGGCTTCAGCAGCCATGTCGAACGATGCCTGGATGTATGCCGGGGACTTCGCAGCCCAGTCAACGGTTGGACGCTTGACCAGCAGAGCGGCGCGCATCACTTCGGTCGGGTCGACGCTGTCGCAGGTGAACGCATCGCCAGCCACTTTACGAGCGGTGGTGTTCAGCGCACCCAGGGCGGTCACGCGGGACTTGATCGCGTCGTCGCTGCCCAGCGCCAGGGCGGCGGTCAGTTTCTCGGCGGTACCGTCGGCAGTCGCTTGAGCTTTCTCGGCGGCGGCNTCAGCAGTGGTTGCGCGCAGGGTCAGTCGGTCGAACGCGTCGGCGACTACCTGAGCATTTGCAGGATCAGCAACATCAACGCTGCGCCCGCTATCAGTGGTAATGAGTACAGGCATTGTGTTGCCTCCAG
>Ga0065714_10002234_pt1 | contig 43791 bp, 72 predicted proteins | sample MisRhiReplicate2_FD_59101 | JGI IMG/M metagenome (GOLD analysis project Ga0065714, IMG submission 59101) | Miscanthus rhizosphere microbial communities from Kellogg Biological Station, MSU, sample Rhizosphere Soil Replicate 2: eDNA_1 v2... | ecosystem: Host-associated > Plants > Roots >... | reverse complement strand
ATCAGGACAGGGGGTCGGCATGTAGCACGTAAGTACCCCCCGGTAGTGCGAAATATTCTCAAAAAGTGGCGAAAATGCACCAAAACCGTGCAGAAACGCGCTTGAAGCACGTCACTCACGTCGTTGCATAGGTTTCATTCGCATTTGAGTCATGCAATTTGCATGATCAGGTCTGTTGGCTGCGACGAACGCGCAACCGGTGCGGCTTTGTGGGGGTGGGCCTGGGTGGCGGGCGCGCGGCCTGCGGATAGGCTGAAAGCCGCGTGCTAGACGGCTCTAGGAGGTGGGCCTAGCCTCGGCGCGCAGCGCCTACGCCTTCAGCTGCCGTCTTGACGCTGTGGCAGGGCTTGCACAGGGCCTGGTGGTTAGCCCGATCCCAGAACAGCGCCTGGTTGCCCCTGTGGTCAACGATGTGGTCAACGACCGTGGCCTCAGTCACCTTGCCTTGGGCGTGGCACATGACGCACAGCACGTTCCTCTCGAGGAACTTCAGCCTGTAGCGCTGCCACTTACCACCATACCCACGTTGCGCTGTGGTCAACCCTTCACGCCATGCGTCAGGGTTGAGCATCTGCACAGCCTGCGTGCTGATCTCACGCGCTCGGGTGGGCTGCATGGTGACCCTGGACTTAGCCATTACTCCGTATCCCTAAGCATGCCGAGCACTGCGCGGTATCCGCCTCGATACTCAATGCGGCGTATCAAAGACTCGGTCTTTCGCATTGCCGAACCAACGTGACTCCTGAGGTTGCGTCCGAGGTCGTTTAGATCCTCTTCTGCCCAGGTGTACCCGACATCCCTTCGCCCTAGCTTCTTGCGGATCAGGCCCTTTGCTTCGTCGATACGGGACAGGATATCGGTCTGGACGGTAGACCCGAGCATCATGTTGCAGGGCTTGCAGGCTTTGACTAAGAGATACATTTCCCTGTGAACGCCTAGGGCGCGGTATTGAGAAACTTTAGAGAGTGGTGGAGCGTGATCTATGCAATCAGCAGGATCGCCGCAGTAAACGCATAGAGGCCATCCCATTTCCGATCTTTCGGCGGGCGCGGCAGAGTAGAGGAAATTGTAGACCTTGAGCAGTTCGTCTCTAGTTTGACTCATTGCGCAGCTCCCGAAGTTCGGCCAGTTCCTTTTTGACTTTCGAGTAGTGGGCTCTGCTGCGGCAAGCACCGCAGCAGAAGACCGCATCGGATCGGGAGTTTTCGAACCTTCCTCGGCAAGTGGGGCAGATACGTTTCGTTTTTTGCTTCATGTTGGGCATCCCAGGCTCGTAAGAGACGTTTAAACGGATCTTGAGTATCTAGCCTAGGGTTGCCGTTGTCAACGGCTATTCAAGCCTGATGGTCGGCGATTAAGCACTGGCGTCTCAACCTGTTCTGCGGAAGCCTCCGGCATGCGTCCTTGGGCCGCGATTTCCTCTAGCGCCGCGCATACGCGCTCAAGCAAAGCCGAGGAGCCATTCTCAATGCGGATATCGGCGCCACCGTCCAAGACCATCGGCTCTAGGCCCAGTTGGTCAGCGATCGGGGTTATGTGGTCCGTGATCAACTGAACGGTCTCCTTCCCGAGCACCTGAGGGATCCGCATTACCAGTAATCCGTTGCTTGAGTTCTTCGAATCGTTCATTGGCTAACTCCATTATCTTTTTGAATTTCGCCCGACGTCGAGCGCATCCGGAACATGCCATGGGTTCCGCTCCATGTGGTGAGTGATCAGCGTACCCGTAAACCGCGAACTGGGGTAGGCGTCTCGGCCAGGGGTAGTTAACTGCATTACGCGCAATTTCTGCGTGTTTATGTAATCTGCAATTCTTGCGTGTTCATTTTGCTCCATTCGTTTCTCTTTCTGAATCTGCTGTTCCATGCGGATCTCTTTGCTCCATTACTCCACCCCTAAAGGGTGGTGGAGTGGAGTGGAGCAGAAAAGAGACTGATCAACTACTCCATTTACTCCATTGGAGCAGTTTGGAGCATGGAGCAAAGAGATCCGCAATTCTTACGCATTGTTGTTTTCCGGCAATTTCACCATGCCATCCTCGACGAACAGGTAGTTTTTTGCGGATAAGCTATCGATACACCTGGACACATCGCGTTTGCGATTGTCCCTTTTTCCATCAATCGGCGGTGCCAATTGTGCTGCGGCAGCCTCAATAAGCTCCGGCAAAGCCATCTTTTGATCTGTTCCAAGGCCGAAAACCTCGTTCAGAACCATCAGAATTTGACGCTCTTTCGGGCCTACAGTGGCCCCTTTCTCTCTGGTCGCGCGGCCGGTGTTGGTGTACTCAACGATGCAGCTAGTAATGTCATCGCCGTCCTCATCCTCGCCGAGGATCACGGTGTGAAGCTTGAAGCCGATATTGGCGCCGTCCTGACCGTCCTTCAGCTTGGTGACCGAGATAGACCGCAGTTCGTCCGAGCGCAGAACCTCAAGCTCAACGTCAGCCGCCGCACGAAGACCTGACCAGCCACGGGCACCCTTGGAAGCGTCTTTGCCGCTGTGGTGAACGAGGAGCACCATGGCGCCGGTATGGCGGTGGATCCTCTTGCACTCGGCCAAGGCCTTACCGACATCTTCACCGCTATTCTCGTTAGCTCCGGGCATTACCTGGGCGAAGGTATCCATCACGATGAGGTCGTAGGGTTCTTGCTTCTTGATGTCTTTTATTAGGTCGGTGATCTGCGCTGGCTCGAGGAGGTTCGGTGTAAGGTCGCTGATCACGTCCATATCGATGTCGGAAGGCTTTATGCCCTGTTGATGGCAGTACGCCTTGATCCGGTTCACGAAGCCGGCCACGCCTTCTGCCACGACGTACAAGACGCGACCCTTGGTCACGCGCTTACCGTTCCATTCAATGCCACGGCAAATGGCGGCGCACAGGTCGTAGGAAGCGAACGTCTTACCCGAGCCCGACTCGCCGAACAGAACACCGAGCTGGGCGTGAGGCAGGAAGTCTTTGACGATCCACCGGACCGATCGAACCTGGCCGGCGAAGTCAGCATGTGAGCGGATATTGAAGCGACCGCCGACGGGCATAGGAAGAGCTTCGAATTCGTCTGGCGATGCGGTATCGACATCAACCGGACAGCCTTGGGCCTGAGCTTCACGCAGGACCGACCAGAAGGTCTTCTCGTTGCCCGTATAGTTGCCAATGGTCGACCACTTATATTGGATCTCGTCCGGGCCTTCGTAGTCAGCACCAAGCTGCGACCACTCGTCCCATAACCACATGCCTTCGCCTTCGGTCTCGTGGTGAATCGCCATCCCTACCGCCATCCAGCGGTTATGGTCTCCTACGGCCACCCACTTGAGCACTTCGGCGATTTGCGCGTCGGTAAGCCCTACACGTTCCTTGTCGCTCTTACCTATGGAGATCTGACGAATTACACGAGGGCCGAAACGCTTCTCGCAGGTATCGAGCAGCAATTGGGAAGGCTCTGCGACCGTGTTTTCGCTGCCAGTAAGCTCGGCGATATCGGTGACGTTGCCGGTGAAGGTCACGAAACGTGATGTGGTGTACGTCTCAAAGCCGAACGCGCCGTCTTCGGGGTGGGCGTCGCTACGGTCGCCAAGATCGCCTAAGACGAACGCGCGAACGCCAGTACCTGACGGGCTGATCTCGGAATAAGTGCCAACGATCAGTGCTTCTACCGCCGGATCTATCTTGCCGTCAACGACACAGTGGTCGAAGTCCAAGGCGGTTACCGGTTGCCCAGGCACCATGGCCAGTCCTACACCCGTCATACCGCGCTCTTGCGCTGCAACCAAGGCCTCGTCGAACGTAACGAGCAACGGCAGTTCTTCTGCTGAACCCTGGCCGACCTTCTTGCTGCGAACGCCGGGCATCCATCCGCGCTTTGTGCCTGACTTGGCGTAATAGGGAACCTTGAGGTCTTTCTTCCCGGGTTTAGGGTTGGGCTCGAACTTCCAAATCAACCACTGTTTCAACTCCCGCAAGGCGGCAGGCGCCTGCAGGCTCTCTAATGCCTTGGCCATCTTCGCGGCTCCCACGGCTTATACGTCGGACGAGAAGTTAGGCTCGGCGAGGGCTGCTGCATACTTCGGGTTCATCAGATCTTTACGAGGTACGCCGTAGGTGCTTTCGATTTCAGGGATACGGCCCAGTGGCACGTAGCCGAGCTTCAACCAGTGCTGGACTGCCTGGTAGGTAACGCCAAGCTTTTCAGCTACGTCGTCAAGGCTGCCGGCGCGTACTACTGTATCGAGAATCCCGGTGTAGGACTTGGCGCTGACCAGCGCGTTCATCACAGCCAGGGTGGCGCGGTGTTCCAGTGCGTATTTGTTCAGAGCTTCGAGTTTCTTGTCCATCGGTACTTCTCTTCTGTTTAGGGGGTCGATGGGGTGCATCCTACGGGATTTAACAGGAAAAGCAAATAGCGCTAGACAAAGCAAGAAAACACAATTAGATTTGCTTCACACCAACGCAGGAGATCCACCATGGATATGCAACGTGAAGATTTTCTGAAGCTCTGGAAACTCCCAGAGATGTTCTATACCCCTGAATTTTTCTTCCGCCCGGGGCAAAAGGCCAATCCTCTACCCACGCGCAGCGGGATGGGGTCGGTAAATCTATCTCGGGTGTTAACAGACTGGTTCCCCCAAGGGGCTATCGTATCCATAGAGGGCCGCAACTTTATAAGTCGAGGCGTTGAACGATCTGGTGCTTTCGATCGTTGCGGCTTGTCCCTCCTCGACCCGCAAACGCTTAAGTCGCATAGCTTCTCTATTTTCGAAGCTTTGGCCCTGGCCGAACTCTCAATAAAGGATTCTTCCGATGCGCAAGCCTAAGAAACCCAAGATGCCCAAAGTCAACACCAGCGACTGCGCCAAAGGTCAGATGCATCAGCCGGCGGCACAGCGATATGTGAAAACCATGCCAGGAGGATTTATAGCGTGACTCACGAACAGCGAATCGAAATCCTTGAACGCTTGGGTCGTAACGGCTTGGCGATCTACGAAAGCAATATCTTCGAGTCGATGTACGACGCCGCTTGTCACTTCGACTACGTGATAAACGATCTCGGCTTCGAAGCAAGCCGGCTCATCGGCGACGGGCCGTATTACGTGCTCTGTGCCGACAAACCTAAGACCATTCCAACCATATTCCTCGCCTAGCAGGAGATTTACCATGTTCGCAAAACTTTTCGCTTTGGTCTTCGGCAAGAAAGAAGAACCAAAGCCAGCACTGACGATTGCCCAACTCATGGAACAGCGGCGCCCTCGAGATCTTTACGATAACGCTCAACCTTTGCGAACCAGCAAAGCGCGGTCGTCAAGTTCGGCCACGTCCTCAACGCGGCGCGAAGACGACATTATGTCGAACCCGATTCACCCCCTGAATCCACTCAACCCGATCGGCCTCAATAGCTCCGTGTATTACGACTCGACGCCTAATCACAGCTCGCACTCTTCAAGCTACGACTGTGGCAGTTCGAGCAGTAGCAGCTATGACAGTGGGTCTTCGTCCTCCTGCGATAGAGGGAGTAGCTCCTCAGGCGGTGGTGATTAATGACCCTCCAATGTCCAAAGTGCGGTAACCCGGACGTGATACGCATGAGCAGCCTACGCATTATCCACTGCCCGGATTGCCATACCGAATCACCCTGGCCGTTGAAGGACGGCCAGAAGCCTTTGATCAATACGAACCGAGGAGATCGGAAGAAATGAAACCTCATATCAAGCGCGACGTTTGGAGTTCTGTAGGGTTTGTCTGCCGATCACGCGAACCCGGAGGATTCTTCGGAACTTATCCTGTGTCGGCTTATGGCGACACGATAGAACAAGCCTACAAACATTGGGAGGAAGTAAAGAAGCGGAAAGAAGACATCGTTAAAGCAAAACCCTAACCGTTCGTCGGACATACAAGCAATCGCAAGTTTCGTGTTGTATAGTTGTTTCACACCAAACAGATATTGAGGAGAAGGATGATGGTTTGGATTTTGAACGTAGTAAATAAGCCGATCGAAGTGCGCCTCGGCAGTCCGGCGATGAACGCTGCGGCAAACGTCTACATGTCTGAAGATGAAGCGAAGGCCGCGCAGCGTCAGCTCTGCCAGCACGAAACTATTATCGGAAACCGTAGTACCGGCCGTAAGTTCTGTGCCGACTGCGGGAAGCCGTTCGAATGAACCGCTTCAAACCCAATCAGACCGTTCGCATTAACGACACGCAGAGCGAGTACCACAAGTGCCTGGCGCGTGTTGTGAAGGTCGGTGTGAAGAGCTACGACGTGGCCGTAGGGCCTACCACCATGCGCGTCGTCCCCGAGCAACTGCTAGGAGTACGCAAGCCGTGAAGATTTTATTTTTAGCCTTGGCGGTGTTCATGGCCGGCGCTACTCAGGTACCGACCAGCTTTTCTCAAGAAGCGGATTTTTTCCTAAACGCTTTGATCCTCATTGGCGCAGGCATGAGCGCCTACGTAGCCGGGAATATTTCGAAATGAAGCTGCGTATTAAGAAAGATCCATACGGAGTAGACGGCTACATCTGCCGCTCGATGGAAGAAAGATGTGGAATCGTCGGTTGGATCAAAGCAACGGGCGACACTATGGAAGCGGCTTACAAAAACTGGGAAGAGCGTGCTACCTACTTCAGGAAGGAAAGCCAGGAGGCAGTACAGCGCTTCAATAACCTAGTACAGCATGACCAGTGGGTAACGGATGCTGATCTTCGCATTAGCAAGCTGGTAGCCTTTTGGCGCTCGTTGCTGAACTCGATTAAAGGAAAACGACCATGATCACCCGCGCACAGGCTCAAGCATTACTAACCCTGGCCGAGTCGCTGGAAGCGTGCGAGCGCTTAGGTTTTCATATTGGCGCCTCTATGGCGCAAGGCTGCGGTATCGCTGAGCTGACCCAAGACACGAGCTACCTTGATACCGAATTGACAGCTCTCGATATCCGCTTACTCGTGTCTGACCTCATGCCGAAGAGCGAGACCTAGCATGGACGACGCCGACTTCATGTTCCTGACCGTGCTCGCTTTGATCCTGATCGGCTTCTATTTCGCATAAAGGAGTAACCGCCATGCTTCAGCCACCAGTAACAGACCTCGCGCCGTGGCGCCCCGGGCACTGGATCACACAAACGGGTTACGCGTTGAACGAGCAGGACTTGATCGTCGGTACAAAGAATGCGCCAGCACGCCGCATGGACATGCAAGCCACGGTGTTCGAAGTTGACTTGATGATAGATAAGGTGATGCGCAAATGAATATTGATTGGAGCAAGGCGCCTGAAGGTACTACCCACTTTCACCCGATGGTAGACGGCTACGTACCACACTGGGTAAAGGTAAAAGGCGATAAATCATGGTTCTGCGTAACAGATTTCGAAAGAGAAGGGTGGCGCGAAGATGTCGGTAAACCAGGTACGAAAAACATGATACCGATGCCTCCGAAAACAATGGAAGAAAGACAGGCGAGAGCCATAGATCTTATTAAAGCCGATCTGAACTGTACTACGGCAATGGCGGAAGACATCTATAAGGCCGGCTACCGCAAATTCGAAATCGTCGAGGATGACGTATGACCAATCTCGTATTGACACGCAAAGCCGGAACGTCTGTTCGCCTCCTGATCGGCGGCGTAGCGGAATACGTTGACATCCTCGATGTGTGCGGCGGGTTCTGCAAAATGCGGATCCTGTCCACGCTGCAGGTAGAACGCGTCCGGTTCCGTGGCTCCCTGCAGATCGCCGACGGCGTTTCCGTTTTGGTAGTCGACCTCGCCAAAGGCCACGCAAAACTCAATTTCACCGCACCGCGGGAAGTACAGATTCTGCGTACCGAACTGATAAAGGAGAAGGAAAATGATTAAAGACCAAACGATTGACGAGGCGCTGATCGAGATCATGCGCACCAAGAAAGCCTTGGAAGCGTTGCGCAAGGCACGTAAAGAGAAAACTCGGCGCTGCTGGCGATCATCCTGCAGCCTTTATCAAATCGATCAAGCTGCTGATCACTCCAAATGCCCGGAGTGCAACGAAACGATTTACGACCATGGGTCAGAAGTGGCACCACACGCAGCCGGCAAGCGCGCTTCGTTGGACCTTACCCGGAAGCTTGCAGAACTTCGGCGATGAACCGATATCCCTGCCGCTGCCGGCGATGTGCCGGCCGCAGAACGCTTACCCAGCCACCGGAGTACATGCGCAACGGCTGCAAGTGCAAAGCCTGCCAGGAGTCGCGAGCCAAGGGCATAGAACCCGAGGTCCACTGTGACTGCGGCGGGACGTATCGGGTGGACTGGTATCGCAAGAAGAAAGAACACAAACAACTGGGGTGCAAATGCTCGGGCTTCCCTTGGGAGATCGACGGCGCCCCACACCGCAAAGGCAGCGCCAGCCCGTCGAACGGGTGGTACTGCCACGATTGGAAAGGAGAAGGAAAATGAGTAATGGCCCAATGCACTACCGTTTAGCCGACCACTGGACGGCAAGCGGCGAAGTAACGGTTGATCTTGAGAAGTTCCACGTAGTGCGTGAGACAGCCTGCGGCTACTGGGTGCTGTCCGACTACTACTGGCGTTATCGGCACACCTTCCCAGAATGGGTAGAGAAAAACAAACGTTGGGTTCCTAAGCTGGGCTCCCGATACTGCCATTCCTCGATTGAGGACGCTAAACGCCACTATTCAATTCGTAAGCGTCATGAGCTACGCCACATTCAAGCGCGCCTCGATAAGTGCCAACAGGTGCTGGGTCACTGGGACGAGCTGAAAATCGAAACCTTCGAAGCGGAAGGTGAAGTGAACCTCGGTCAGCCAGGTAGCCGCGCTTTTACCTTCACCGCTCCAGCTACAAGCAATAGCAATTAATCCACTTGACATACCTTGTGCCGCTCTCTACCATCTGCGGCACACCTTAACCGAAAAGGAACTTGCAACATGTCGATCGAAGCCTTGATCCAAGCCCATACCGAAGCCCTGCTCGCGAACACCGAAGCCGTCAAGCTGCTGACCCTTTCCCTGGCCGGGCGTACTCCGAAGCCTGAAAAAGAAGCAGTAAAAAAGGAAACGGTCGTCGACGCTATCAAGGCTAACCTTGAAGGAGCAGGCGTCATCAAAAAAGAAGAACCTAAGCCTGAGCCAATCGTCGAAGAAAAAGACGATATCTCGGACTTCACCGCCGTTCCCTACGAAACCGTCCGTTCCTTGGTCCTGAAACTAGCCGGCGCCGGTAAGCGTGAAGAAATCAAGGCGCTGAACGCCAAGCACGGTATTGCCAACCTCAAAGTGCTGCTCGACAAAGAAGACGACTTCAGCACCGTGAACGACCAGGCGAAGCTGGAAGCCGTTTACGTCGATCTGCAAGCGCTTGAGGGCTGAACCATGGGCGTTCACGCACTCTTAAGTTCTAGCGGTATGCCGGCAGCGATTCGCTGCTTGGCTAAGCCGCATCGGGAACGTGGGCTACCCGACCAGTCGAGTAGCTTTGCGGACGAAGGCACCGCAGCGCATTTCCTGATGGAACAATGCCTGCTCGAAAACAAGGACGCGAAAGACTTTCAAGGTCTGCGCATCCGCGTTCAGGATGGTGTAACCGAGTTCCACACCGCCGGCCAATACCCGGTTGGACTCGACATGATCGGCCCAATGCAGAAGGCTTTGGATTACGTTCGGGCTGTCGCTGATGGGGCGACGATTTACACCGAACAGAAGCTCAGCATTGCGCATATCACTGGCGAGCATTGGCACAAAGTCACCGGGGCGGTCTGTTTTCTTACCGATGTCGGGAATTTTGTCGATTTCGACACCGGAGAAATCTATACAAAAGACGAAGTTGAGCCTGCGACTGGCACCACTGACGTTTGGATCATCAAGGGCAAGACCGCCATTTGCATGGATCTCAAATGGGGAATGGGCGTCCAGGTGTTCGCGAAGGACAACGAGCAGCAGGAAATGTATACCGATGCCGGTCTGCAAGAATTCGATCTGCTGGGCGAGGTTGAACAGATTGAGCTGCATATCCTCCAGCCGCGCATGCATCACTTTGACGAAGCTAAGCTCACGCGCGCTGAACTCGATGCGCGGATTGATCTGATCCGCGCTGCGTCCAAGCGTATAGCGTTCAGCAAAGCCGAAGATCTGCCGGCCGTTCCAGGTGAGAAGCAGTGCAAGTTCTGCAAGCGCGCTGCAACTTGCGACGAGCGAACTCAACACACCATGGAGCTTATCGTGGGCGAATTCGTAGACCTGGAAAAAGGATTCGTTAAGGTCGAAATGCCACAGGCCGAAAAGCTTTTGGCGCAGAGCTTCGGCGTGAAGGCGGCTGCGATTACCTTTCACGAGCAAAACGACACGTACGAAGTAGAGGCGCCACACTTCACCGTCAAGAAGCCGAATATTCGGCCAAGTCTCGAAGCTGCTGAAGCCAAGCTGCCGGACGCATCAGATGAGCGCTTGGCTACGCTGATGGACGCGGCCGATATGATCGAAGGTTTTGCCAAAGCGGTACGCGCTGAGGTTGAGCGGCGTCTCCTGTCCGGATCGTTCACCGATGCCCGTTACAAACTGGTCGAAGGCCGCCAGGGTGCGCGTAGCTGGATCAGCGAGGAGGAAGCCGAAGCCGCACTGAAGGCGATGCGCCTGAAGGTCAACCAAATGTACGACTTCAAGCTGATCAGCCCCACAACAGCCGAGAAGGTCTTGAAGGAAGCCAACCCGCGCAAGTGGAACAAGCTGCAGCCACTTATTGGCCGTAGCGATGGTAAGCCATCGGTGGCGCCAGCCAGCGACAAGCGCCCAGCTTTGAGCATGGCGATCGCCGAGCAGTTCGGTGTGCTGCCGGCGGAAGTAGAGCAAGTAACTGTCGCCGAAGACAACTTCGATGACCTCGTATAACAAACAGAAATAGAACCCTCAAAATAGACTGGAGATTCACCACATGAAACATACTTTCACTAACGCTCGCTTGGCTTTCCCTGACATCTTCGAGCCGAACAAAGACGGCAAGTTCGCCGCGGCGTTCATTTTCCCGACTGATCACCCGGGCATCACCGCGCTGAAGGCTGTAGTCGAAGAAGTCGGGAAAGCCAAGTGGGGCGCCAAGTGGGCGCAGATCGGCAAAGAGCTGAAAGCGGGCGACAACCTGCTGATCCACGATGGCGACAGCAAAGCATCTTATGTCGGCTACGAAGGGAACCTGTTCTTCAATGCGAACAACACCGTTCGTCCAACCGTGGTAGACCGCGACCGTAGCCCCCTGGTCGCCGCCGATGGCAAGCCGTACTCCGGCTGCTATGTCAACGTGATCATCGACGTATGGGCGCAGGACAACCAGTACGGCAAGAAGGTCAACGCCCAGCTGCAAGGGATCCAGTTCGTCAAAGACGGTGAAGCGTTCTCCGGTGGCGGCACCTCCGCAGACGCCAGCGACTTTGAGGAAATCGCAGACGGCGCTGATGCGGACGACTTGGCCTAACAGCTAAAGCAATTCGAAAAGCCCGGCTTGTGTCGGGCTTTTTGTTGACCGCTCGTCGGGATACGCAAGACAATACAAGTAATGCGTTGTACATTTGGTTTAACGAAAACAAACGCAGGGAGTAACGGAAAATGGCTTTAGATATCGAGCGGTATTCAGACGAGAAAGTCAAATGTGTGACTGCTGAACTAATTCGCGCACTGCGTGAGCGAAGCGGCGAAGGCTTGATGTCATGCAAGCGCGCTCTTGAGCTTCATAAAGGCGATTTCGACGGCGCCCTAGAGCATTTACGCTGTGAAGGGCGGGCCGTAGTTCGCCGAAAAGGCAGTCTTCAATCTTGCGGGTGCCCAGTAAAATGAAAATCGCATTCAGCATCCAGTGCTACAAGAAGCTCCGCGCCAAGGGCTACAAACCCGCCGCCGCCCTCTACGCAGCAAAGTTCTACAAATCTCGTTATCCGTTCATCAAGTAGGGAGAAGGGAAATGATTACCCCGATCGTTCTTAACGGTTACGTCCAGTGGGTTCATCCATGGAGAGCCGACCAAGGGCAGTCCGTCGTTCTCTATGGTGAGGACTTCAATTCGCCCTACTGCCCGGTCCAGTTCGAGGTGCGCCATGACGCCATTTGAGCAAGGTTATGCGGCTTTTCTTAAAGGCCTCAAGCGTGATGAAAATCCGTTCGATGAGAAGTCCGCTCCGTGGGGATTTTCGAAGTGGATAGCAGGTTGGAACAAGGCGTACCGTGCCCGCCAGGAGAAGCAAACATGATCACGAAATGCATTCTGTTCTGCCTGGTGTTCGTTTGGGCACCTCTCTTCTGGTGGATCGCATCATGACCACCTACCTCTTCGCAATCCTCGGTCTAGCCATGACCGGCTGGCCGCAACTTATTCAAGGGTGCATGTCATGAGTGAAGTGAAATTCGAACGTGAAAACCGTTATTACGTAATTAAGCGCAGCGATTTGGCAAAGATGTCCCCAGTCGATTGCGATCTGGCACAGTCCTATCTTCTCCATCTTGATTCGATGCTTTCAAGTTGGGGCGCGCCTGAGCGTCATTGCGTAGTCATTGAAAGCGACTGGCCCGAGTATGAGCCAGTTTGGAAAGCAATCGAGAGTCGGGTAACAGGACGCCCATCGGATGTTCACATCTATAACGCTCAAACAATTTTCAGCGCTGGCGGGAGCAAGCTCGAGTATTTCCCGAAAGGCCCCAAGGTTGTCATGGTCGAGGACTTCGACGCCCAACGCCTGCGCGCCGATACGGCTGAGGCTGAGCGGGATGTGCTGAAGAAAGCTCTCGAATCCGCCGAGTTGGAAGTGGATACCAAGAACGAAGAAATCGCGCTGTCTGACCAGTACGCGACATATCAGGACGAACGGGTTGCCGCCGCCGAGCAGCGCATTGCGGGAATGAGCGTAATCCTGTCTCGAATCATCGAAGTCCAAAAGACAGATTATTCGATTCGTGGCGGCCTACCGCATCGCTGGGAATGCTTGATCGCCGAAGCCTATGCCGCCCTCAACCCCAACCCCGAGGCAGAAAGTCATGAGAAACATTGAAACGCGTGAAGGTTACGACCTGTGGGACAAGGTCAACAAATTGCCTCGGTTCAATTTTTGGCGTGGCGGCGACGATGAAAAAGGCACCGTTATCCGGGTGCCTGATAAGTACGGTAGCTGGGTTGAGCACCACGAAGTTCAGAAGCTGGCTGACGAATACCAGGATGAGATCAACAGTTTGCGTGATCGACTTGCCATACTTGAGCCGAAAGGAGTTTGACCATGACCAATAACACAACGATTGACGGCGTGTCGCCCAAGCGCGGTGACAGACTTTTCCATGTTGGAAATACCCGAGCCTGCCCCCGTGGATGGGTCGAATTCCTTTGTTTTAATGGCTGGGGCGAGGCTACAGTGCGAACCAAAAATGGCGCAGTTCCGTCGGTGCAAGTTGATCATCTGCAATGGCATGCGATGACCGACGAGCAGCAGCTTCAAGAGTTCTATTCTGAACTGAGCAACGGAGGAAAACTTTCGAAGCGCGCCCTCTGCCATATTCGCGATCAGCAATCCATCATCGCCCAGCTACAGGCGCGCATCGCTGAGCTGGAGAGCGGGCTGGGTGAGCCGGTGGCGTGGCTTTACAAAAATACGAGCATCGGAAATCAGATAACGCATCAGTGCCTGGATCACTATTGGCCGCGACCAGGGTCAAGCTACGAACATGATTACATCAAAGGGGAAGCCCTCTACACCGCCCCGCCAGCGCCGGTCGCGGTGGAGCTACCAACGACCGAGCAGTTCAAGGATGCATTCCGCGCCACCGGCTATGTAACGCACGAACAAGCATGGGAGCTCGCCGAAGCTGCTGAGGTCTGCCTCGACGCCACCGCTGCGCGGAATGAGGGGCGGAAATGACACTGTCCATAGCCACCGAAACCATCGTCGAGCTGTACCTCGAACAGATGCTGACCGAGCAGCAGATTGCAAACCGGCTTGGTTGCAGCCAGCAAATGGTGGGCTATCGGCTGCGTAAAGCCGGAGTGTCGCTGAAACGAACCAACAAGCTGCACTTGTACCGTACGTTAAAGCCGCACCTGCCGGTATTGCGGGCCATGGTCCAGGAGATGCGTAAACGCCGCCGCACCATGGCCGAATTCGTTGTGGATCCGCGTAACCCGGACAAGGAGCGTCGAGAACAGGCTGAAGCGCTTGTAGTTCTCAACCGCGAAATCAAAGCCATGGAAATAGTGATCAGCAAATGAACCTCGACAAATGCATTTTCCTCGACACGGAAACCTTCTGCGAAACGCCGATCAACAACGGGACGCACCGTTACGCAGAAGGCGCCGAAATCATCATGTGGCAGTGGGCGGTCGGCGATGGGGAAGTAATCATTCGCGATGGGGATGAAGATATAAGCGACTTGCTCACTGTTTTAGAGGATCCAGATTATGAAATTGTTATCCACAATTCGGCGTTTGATCGGACGGTTATGGCCCACAACGGTATTAGCCTTCCTGTGGAACGCGTTTTCGACACCATGGTCTGCGCCATGGCGCACTCTTTGCCGGGTTCACTCGGGACTCTATGTTCCATTCTTGGCGTCGCGACCGATAAGGCTAAGGACAAGGAAGGGCGGACATGGATCTCGTTATTCTGCAAACCTCAACCGAAGGGTCGCAAAATACGCCGGGCCACGAAAGCAACGCACCCGATAGAGTGGCAACGCTTTCGCGACTATGGCGGTCTTGACATCGAGGCGATGCGCGAGATCTACAAAAAGCTCCCCCGCTGGAATTACCGCGGCGCAGAACTGGAACTGTGGCACCTCGACCAGAAGATCAACGAACGCGGTGTGCTGATGGACCTGGACTTGGCGCACGCTGCGATCCGCGCTTCGGATCGTGCTCAGGTGATCCACGCCGCCGATGCAGCGCGTTTGACCGATGGCGCCGTGACCAGTGCCAACCAGCGCGACAAGATGCTGGAGCATATCCTGGAAGCTTACGGCGTCGGCTTACCTGACCTTCAGATCAGTACGCTGGAGCGTCGCATCGATGATCCGGATCTACCGGTGGAGTTGCGCGAACTGCTGGCCGTCAGACTTCAAGCGTCAAAAACCAGTGTGTCGAAGTACAAACGTGTTCTGAACGGCGTTAGTGCCGACGGCAGGCTGAGGGGGCTTCTTGCGTTTTGTGGGGCATTGCGCACGGGGCGGTGGGCGGGTCGCCTTCTACAACCGCAGAATCTCAGCAGGAGTACGCTTTCTCCTGAAGGCGTAGACCGCGCAATCGAAGAGCTTCTGAATGACGCTGAGGACTTGCTATGAGTACGGTAATGGAAAAATGCTCAAGCGCTGTGCGCGGAGTGTTCATCGCGCCCAAGGGCAAAAAATTTGTGATCGCCGACCTCAGCAATATTGAGGGTCGAGTGCTCGCATGGCTGGCCGGGGAAGAATGGAAACTCCAGGCGTTCCGTGACTTCGACGCCGGCCGGGGTTTCGACCTCTACAAATTGGCCTACGCCAAAGCGTTCGGGATTAACCCTGCAGACGTCGATAAGGACATGCGGCAGATCGGTAAAACGATGGAATTGGCGCTCGGGTACGCCGGTGGGGTAGGCGCCTTTATAACATTCTCCTTGGCGTTCAATATCGACTTGGAAGCCATGGCCGAACGGGCGATCGACGCGATCCCTAAGAGCACCCTCGACGAAGCGTCGAGTTTCCTGGAATGGCAACTCGGCCAGGGTAAAAGCCAATACGGTTTGAGTGATCGCGCGTTCATCGTCTGCGATAGCTTTAAGCGTCTGTGGCGCGAGGCGCATCCCAACACCTCGACGTATTGGAAGGATATCGAGAATAGCTGCAGGACGGCGATTAACAACCCGGGCCAAACCTACACCTGCCGCCGTCATAAGATTCGCCGCGATGGCGCCTGGCTCCGCGTAATGTTGCCTTCCGGACGGTATCTCTGCTACCCATCCCCGCGTGTCGAGGATGACGGTCAGATCACCTTTATGGGTATCAATCAATATTCCCGCAAATGGGAGAGGTTGCGCACATATTCGGGGAAGCTCTGTGAAAATATGTGCCAAGCGGCGGCGCGCGATGTCCTCGCCTACTCGATGAAACCCATAGAATCCGCCGGTTACGAAATTGTGTTAACCGTCCACGACGAGATCATCAGCGAAGCGCCGGATACCGACGATTACACGCACGAACACCTGGCCGAACTGATGTCAGCCGGTTGCGACTGGACAGAAGGCCTACCCCTCGCCGCGGCCGGCTTCGAAGCGTATCGCTACAGGAAAGGTTGACTACAAGTCGAATCTTGCATAAGCTTGCGTACGAATAGAGGAGGGTTTGTGATGAATGAAGTGCAGAAAGAAGCTTTACGAAAGCTAGCGGATTCGCTCGAAGAATGCCGAGCCTGTGGAGTCTCAGTAGAGCTCGGAGACCACGTTGCCGAACTATTTTTCGGGGTCCGTGGCGTATGGATAGACCTGCGCGGCATGGACGCTTCGGAAATACGGAAAGCAATTTCTTCAGAAGCGAGAGCTAAAAATGGTTAGCGAACGATACGGCCCAATCGACTGGAATGGCTTCCAAGTTTTGAAGAACGACATGCTAACTGGCCGCACCATGGTTGTCAGTCCCGAAGTCTACGAAATGCTGACCGAGACTTCAGAGCAACGTCAAACTAAGGCCCGAGCGCTCGTGGAGAAAGCCAATCAGCTTATGGCTTTGTGCGACGCATTAACTAAAGGAACTCCGCGATGAATGACCGTGAATTGCTAACCGCGGCCGGCAAAGCAGCCGGTATCGTCGTGGAATTCCTACCGGCTTGGGGAGGAGGTATAGCGTGCTGGGGTAACGGGCACTACTGGAACCCCTTGACCAACAGTGCGGACGCCCTGGCTTTAGCGGTAAGTTTCTGCCTCCCGGTGGACATAACCGACGAGGAAACAGTAATAGGTGGAATTCGTGTACATCACGGCGAAGACGCTCTAAACGCTACTAGAAGGGCGATTGTTTTGGCCGTAGCGGACATGGAGAATAGAACACATGAGTGAGAAAGACAGAGACAATTATGAGCGTTTCGTTCGCAGACATCGGTCCTGCAAAGACCTTTTACGACGTAATCAGCCGGGGAGCCCTAAAGACGGCGAATACGAATCTGACACTATCCAGCGCGGATGGGAGACCTGGACTGAAAGGGCGGAGTCACGGCCATGCTAGAACGCGATATCGAAGCGTACCTCGTCAAGCGCTGCGAAGAGATTGGCGCGCTGTGCGACAAGTTTACCAGTCCCCAGCGTCGTTCGGTGCCCGATCGGATGATCACCTTCGGAGGTCGCGTGTTGTTCGTTGAGCTGAAAGCGACCGGCAAAAAGCCTACCGAAGCTCAGGTGCGCGACCACGAGCGTCGCCGTGCTGCGGGTGCCGAAGTGGTTTGGCTGGATAGCAAAGAAGGGGTAGAGGCGGTTATCCGTAGTCTGGAAACCGTTGATGGTCTTTGGTCAGACCATGAATTCAAGGTGGTTTGCTGATGGCGGCCTACTACAACGAGTTCGACCCCTATGCGGCGCAGTGGCTGCGTAACCTAATTGCCGAAGGGCACATAGCGCCCGGAGTTGTTGATGAACGATCTGTCGAAGATGTTACCCCTGCAGACCTTGCCGGTTTCACCCAGTGCCACTTCTTCGCCGGAGTCGGTGTCTGGAGTCTCGCTTTGCGCAAAGCTGGATGGCCCGATGATCGACCAGTTTGGACCGGTAGCTGCCCATGTCAGCCTTTCAGCTCGGCAGGCGCTGGAGCTGGGTTTGCGGACCCAAGACACCTTTGGCCAACTTTTGCCTGGATCATCAAGCAGTGCAGACCTTCAGTCATCTTTGGAGAGCAGGTTGCAAGTAAGGCTGTCGAGCCTTGGGTCGACCTTGTACACGCTGACATGGAAGCCATGGAATACGCCTTCGGGGCCATCCCGTTCCCGTCTGCGGGCGTCGGTGCGCCGCACATCCGAGACCGATTGTTCTGGGTGGCCGACAGTTACCGCCGCGGACGCGAATCGGGGTGTGAAGGACTCACGCCCGTGGGATACGGGGAGGCCGCTCAACCAAATCGTGGCCCTGGCCGGATGGCCGACCCCTATGGCTGGAACGCCGGCACAGAACGGGAACAACGCAGCGGGGAACAACGACAGCAGCCGCAAGACGGTAGCGGTTTGCTCGGGTTGGCATACGTCGGTAGTTCGGGATTACAGGAACAGCGCGGGGGACGGTTCGAATCCGAGGGATCTACCACGTCAGGTAACGCTATGTCAGCCGGCCCGGTTAACGGATTCTGGCGAGCTTCTGACTGGCTCGGATGCCGGGATGGAAAGTGGCGGCCGGTTGAACCCGGCACATTCCCGCTGGTTAATGGGGCTTCCGGTCGAGTGGGACGACTGCGCGCCTACGGAAACGCTATCAACGCTGAAGCGGCGCGCGAATTCATCGCAGCGTACCTGGCGTGATATTGCTGACGAATATTTGTATGGAGATTTGGTGTAATGGCAATTGACTTCATACCTCGCCGCTATCAGGAACTGATCGGCGGCTTCATCGTCGGCAATAAGCGTTGCGCCGTCTGGTCTAGCCCGGGAACCGGGAAGACCGGCGCCACTTTATCGGCGCTCGAAGACCTGACCTTCGTAGAGGACGTTTACCCCGCGCTCATCGTTGCGCCTCTGCGCGTTGCGCGAACCACCTGGCCGAACGAGGTGCGCAAGTGGAACCACCTTAAGCACCTGCGCGTTGTCGTTGTCACCGGCAGCCTGAAAGAACGCCGCGCCGCGTTACGCATTCCAGCGGATATCTACACGACCAACTTCGAGCAATTACCATGGCTGGTCGAGGAGTTGGGCGACCGGTGGCCCTTCAAGACCGTCGTAGCGGATGAGGCCACCAAGTTGAAAGGCTTTCGGTTACGGCAGGGCACGCAGCGCGCCAAGGCACTTGCCCGGGTCGCGCATACCAAGATCAAACGCATCATCCTGCTGACCGGTACGCCCAGTCCTAACGGCCTACAGGATCTGTGGGGGCAAATGTGGTTCGTCGATAAGGGCGACCGCCTTGGGCGAACCTTCGACGCGTTCAAGCAACGATGGTTTCGCGCTTCGCATACCGGGTTCGGTGTAGAGGCGACCGACCAAGCGCAAGGCGAGATCCAGGCAGCGCTTAAAGACGTGTGCATCACGATCGACGCGGCCGACTGGTTCGCGCTGGAAGAGCCCATCATCAACCGGATATTGGTCGACCTGCCGCCTTCGGTTCAGGTGATGTACAAGCAGATGGAGAAGCAGTTCTTCCTGGAGCTGGAGAGCGGTACGCAGATTGAGGCTCTGAACGCTGCGGCCAAGTCTATGAAGCTGATGCAGGTAGCGAACGGCGCCATGTACCTGGAAGGCGGGGAAGCGTGGGAAGTGGTGCATAACGAGAAGCTGGAAGCGCTCGAGGAGATCGTCGAGGAAGCCGCCGGTATGCCGATACTGTGCCTGTACAACTTCAAGAGCGATTTGGCGCGTCTCAAGAAGCGATTCCCGGATGGCATTGACCTGTCGCAGAAAGGTGCGCTGGAGAAAGCACAGGCCGGCGAGGGGCGTATCTGGTTCGGCCACCCAGCTTCGATGGGCCACGGGGTCGATGGTCTTCAGTACCACACGAACATCATGGTGTTCTTCGGCTACTCGTGGTCGCTGGAAAACTACTTGCAGGCCATCGAACGCATCGGGCCTACCCGCCAGTTGCAGGCCGGCTTCAAGCGGCCCGTGTTCATGCACATGATCATGGCGAAGGACACGATCGACGAACTGGTCTTGGAGCGCCTGCACAGCAAGCGCGAGGTCCAAGACATTCTCATGGCTGCGCTCAAAGAACGCGGCTACAAAACAATCGAAGGAGAAGCAGCATGAAAACAGTACGGGAAGAATTTGAAAACTGGGCGAAAGAAAAACCATGGTTTATTCCTACGCAAGACGGTAAGGAGCGAGACGACGTTGACTTCGTCTACGCAGACTTCACTACGGATATGGCGTGGTGCGCATGGGAGAAGGCTTCAAAGCTCGGAGCTGGTTCTATAGCGGCTTTGCGTAATCCGTCCGCTGAAGACACTCAACAGAAAACCGGCGGCAGCGTCGACTATTACAAATGCCTCGTCGCTGATCCTATAAGCGGAGGCGAACCGTATACCACGGAGAGCATCGACATTATCGAAGCGCTTGGCATGACCTTCGCAGAAGGTGAAGCGTTTAAAGCGATCTGGCGTACCTGCACTGGCCGCATGGGCGGCGCGGTAAAGGCGGACAACAAAGCGCTATACAACGCTGAGAAAGTCGAATTCTTCGGCGCTCGCATGGTGCGGGCCGCGAAAAGGAGTGAAGCGGAATAGTTGACTACAAGAGGAAGGTTGTATATCCTTGCGTTACTTAAATAAGTTCAGGGATACGGGAATGCAAAACACTAAAGCCTACGCAGCGATTGTCGACTACCTGATCCAATTCGGCGTATCGCGGATCTATGAGAATTCGGAAAGCGAATACCCCCGAACCACAGGGGGTTCTATAGGGTTCGTCTCGACAGGGTTCTCAAGCGGTGACAGCGCTAAAATCGGTGATCTGATCAGATTGGAGTCCGCACCTCAAAGCGCGTGGCGTTTGTCTTGGCTGCGCGAAATCAAGTTCGAGCGTGGTGGTGAAAGCTATCTGTGCGAAAGCGTTAAAGACGGGACTCTTTGCTGGTGGTCGAACGTCGGCGTTTCGTACTTCCACCGTCCCACGTTGATGCGAATGCCTGAATGGCGCTGGTCGGACGAACAGTACGCTTTTAACGAGAAGTGGATGAAGGCGTGCAAACGCCATGACCCTTGGCTGTACCGCCCTTTGATGGCGGACTTTGCTGAAGACGGTACAGCTACTGTCGGCACTAGGATGCGTCACGACATCGACGGTTTGCGCCCAGTAGCACAAGTCCCGAACTGGAAAAAGATCACGCAAAAAGCCTTGGGCGAAATTTACCTATCACTGGTCGCCCAGCACAAAGCCAAGAAGGCGGACTAAATGAAAATCCTAGCGATGCTCTACATGCTAACCGCAAACGGCCCGGTGCCAGTGGCCGCGTACTTCACGCAGGACGCCCAGGTTATCTGCCAGGCAACAGCCGCTGCGCAAAATGCAACTGAGGAAGAGGAGTATTGGTGTGAGTGAACTGAAGCAGATCAAGAAGGTAGAGAAATGGGAAGCCCGAGACGGGACGTTCCATGACAGCTTAGAAGCGGCGCAAACCTATCAGCTTATGCGCGATCTACAGGACGCCCTAGGCGCTTGCAAAGGTCGTGAGCAAGATCAGGCGCGCCATCTTTTGTCCCACTTCAACATTGTTCGTAAAGGTGATGAACTTCCGAAGGTTATCTACGGCCCAACTGTCGTGAAAAAGGTTCTGCATTTCTGGAGCTTCTTTATCGGCGCGGCCATCGCCGCCAGCGTAATGCTTTACTTATTTCGCTGATCGCTTCCTCAATTCCGACCGGCAGAACTGCAACTCGGCGTACTGCCGGTCGAGTCCTCTTCGCAGATCCCAATAAGCGCGTCCAGCTTCGGCTGTAAGTTCTGCGGTTCCGCTGACAGTTCCGCCGGGAACGGTTCCATCGGCGCGCACTGCTGCGGGACAGGTGGCGCGGATTGACAGCCGCTTAGTACCATCAGCAACAGCCCGCTCAAGAGCATTCGTCTCATTTTCTTTACCTGCCTTATACTCGATGAACGTCGCCCGAATGGCTTCCGTCTGTGCGCGTGACGCGATTAGCTGTTGGTTCACTGTATCTACGTTCGCGGCGATCGCCTTAGCGGTTGCCAGATCGCGTTCCTGTACATCCGTCTCCCAGCGCAACCCCTGGACGTACCACGCGGAGCAGGCGCCGAGGATAGCTGCAGCGATGTAGCCGTAACCGGGGATCACTTCAGAACCGCCAGCGCGTAACGGTAGCGCGCCTTCCTGTCCTCGAGTCCATTGGTGCCGCCGTTGATCGCCCGGGTAATGTCGATGAACCGATCCTGATCCGCCAACGCATTCAGGTTGCGCGTCGACCAGTACCAGACGGCAGACTTCGCCGCCCACTCCGGCTGTTCCAAAAGCTCGGGGTTCTTCAACAGCCGATCGTCGCCGAAAAGCGCTTGACTGGCGCGGCCGTAGTTCGCCCGGCCGGTTATCTGAATCAGCCCGCGACCGCAAAACCTGGCGCCGTCGCCCTGCTGCGTGTTGCCAAGGTCTTTGCGCCCGTCGTACTTGGCAAAGTAGCTCGGGCCTCCCAGCTCTTTGCTGTAGACCAGAGAACCGCTCTCGTGGCCGATCTGCGCCAGGAATGCAGCGATGCGAAGTCTGGTGTTGATCTGCCCGCCGGCCATAGCCGCTGTAAGCGCGTCGGCCCACTTCTGTGCGCGAGCGAGCGGAATGTTCATAGCCTCTGACAAGGTAGCGGCATTCATCAGTGTTTACCGTGTGAGTGGACGTAATGAAGAATACGCCGCTTTACCTGCGCCCAGTAGGTTTTCATCCACCAGTGGCGTACGGCGATGCTGGCGAAGCTGATATTGAGCAACATTTGGGAGAAAGGGGACGGACTGCTCAGAAAAGCAAACGCCGCCAGGGAGAGTGTGAGGTACAGGAACTTGCCCAAGACCCCATCACTTACACGAGGGGATAGCAAACACCAAATTGCATGAATGACTATCAGGCCAACCGCTATAAGGCTTACCGTTTGCATCACTTGGGATCTCCTCCGCCAATGCGGTTTTTGACCAGCTCCAAGAGATCCAGGTTCCCTAGTGCTTTGAATACGGCGGCTGCGATGGCTCCGCCAAACGCACCTAGAAGAAAGCCAACCGCCCCGGTCAATTCTGTCTTGATCGAGTATAAGTCAAGGACTAGAGGCGTTACATAGTAGCCTATCGCCAGCCCGCTAAGAACAAAAACAATACCTTGCCGCCAAGTTGCCACCTCTTTTTGCGCGAAGACCCCGACCAGGGCACCGATAAATGCGGCGATACCCAAGCCGAGGTCTACGAAAATCTTTTCCAATGGGCTCATGCGCCATACCTCCTCGTTTGACGCATGATAGCACTACGCCAAAGGCGGCGGGAAGTTGTCGTCGTCGGCGAACATCCGAACGTCATAGTTCACGGCCTTCATCGAGCAGGTTTTAACACCCTTGGGCGATACCTCAGTAATAATCGCCGGGTAAATCCAGCGATCTGAATGCCCGAACTGAATGATCGCATTCATCACCCCATCGTCATTGAACGTTGGTACGAAATCTAGTGATGGAATAGTGAACGTCTTGTCATCAACCCGCGTAGCCACATAGGGACCCGCTGCCGTGCCGTCTTTGCGCCGAACAACCACCTTGTAAACACCAGGCTTCGACCAGTCCAGCGCCACAGAGACACCGAGACGTACAGGCGGCCCAGGTTCATAGCTGACGAGCTCAGCGTTCTGACCGTACTTTGGCGTCGAGTCGCCGAGACCGACGTAGGAAAAATAGGCGCTGTTCAGACCTGCAAGTTCAGTCTCGAACTCGTAAGACCCTTGGCGATACAGATACGAGCGCCGCACCCGCATCCCGTAGCGCCAAGCTCTGGTGCGGTCACCAACCCCTTCAAGCTTTTCCTTCTTGACCTTCGTGCCAGCATCACCCGGCAGACGGCATTGAACAGTTTCATTCTGCTTGGTGATGTGGTCGAAGTACTCAACGTCAACACCGTTGAATTGATCCGGCAAACCAGGCCCTGTGAAGTTGCGCTTCATTGGCTTGAGCATCACGCGAGGGTTGTAAATGTGGTCGAACGATTCGCCGCGTGCTTCGTCCCGAACTGGTGTCAAGACCCCGCGATCAATAGTAAGCTCCGACATCCCAGGTATTAATGCTTCCAGCAGATAGCCTTTTACTGTGTCTTGGTCAGTTATGATCTTGTCGTAGTACTCGCCTCGCGGCGTCCAGCGCGTGGACTCAAGCCGTTCAAGCTCGGCAATGTTCAGGTCTTCAGTGTCAGAGTACCCAGCGTCACGACAGATGTGCCCAATCGTAGCGGATATCTCGCGAGTCGCCTGCATTGGTTGCCACACTCCGCCGCGCAGCACCGGCAGCTTGCGGGTACATTCAAGCACTACAAGGTTCTCTGCGCTGGTGCTCAGACGGTCGCCACCACGAATGTCGACTGTTATCATCGTCATGCCTTCGTATTTCACAGGCGAGCGGTCGTATAGCAGGCCAAACAGGCTGTACCATTGGCTGTCGTCTTTGACTTCATTGGAGTTTGCACCCCCTGTTTTAGGGAGACGTTTTATCCGGCATTCGGGGCGCATGGGGTAAGGCAGCGCCTCCCGAAAGGTGTAGCCGCCGCTGTCCAATGTGTTGTTGCTCATGGATTTAACAATTACCGTCCATGCGCCACCAACGGCCATGTCCCGGTATTCGAACTGGTGGGCGCTCGGGACGGTGTATTCTGTACCATCGCGACCGATACCGATGAATGTGGTGAACAACACAGACCATTCGATGTGGGTGCATAACTCACCAGCGGGGCACGCTGGGAAAGGTCCGCGATACCCACCAGTTAAGTTCGAATCGTCAACGCGGACCTGACCCTGACTAGTGGTTCGTGCCGTCCAACCAGGCCAGCTCGGGTCGATGCTGCCATTTTCAAGCAGTCGATCCACAGTCAACAGCTGAGCTGTGATCGCGGTGATTCTGTATCGAAGCCCTGGATAACCTATCACCATCGTCACGGGGCCGATTTGCAGGCCAGTCGCTGGCACACCGCCGAGGTAGTTCAGTTGCATCGTTGTTGCAGTCTGCGAGAACACAACATACGTTCCAGCGTTGTTACCCTGTATCTCGATAACTGCGCCATTCGGTATAGCTAGTTGCGCGATGTCACCGTTGATTACATCGCGCCCGCCAGTACCTGTACCGTCATCAACGGTGTACGGATACGGTGAGGCAATGACCAGCAACAGGCCGACTGTCCAGTCCGTAGGGAAAGCGCCGGCACCGACAGCAATTCCGACAGTTTTAGCGTTGAAGGTGAATGCTGAAGCAGTCGCAAAAGTCGTGAGATTTCGAGACACTGTCAAATCAAGGCCGGCTGAACCGCTCGAACTCGGCCCAACTTCTGGCGCTGGATACCAATTCAGATGCGCCGGATCATAGAACAGCGTGTCGCCAGGATTGTATATCGAGAACCTGGCATCAGAGCCTAGAGTGTTCATCGGTGTCTCGCCAACCTTGACACGACTCACAGGTATTTCGTAATACCCTTCTCCGACGAACATGCACATTTCAATACGCTGCTCATCGTAGGCAGCGAAGTAGCGCCGGCTCGGCGTGGCAAAATCTGGATATCGCGCCGGGTTCATGCCGAAGCATTGAGTTCGAATAGAATTGAGCTTTACCTTGTTACCCTTGGCGTTCGCTTCGTCAAGCCCCTGGCCTTGCCGGTTGTTGCTACCCTTTTGGGTCGGCAGCTTAGGCATCAACGCCTTCAAAGCGGCCTGCGCGCCGAAGATCAATGCAAAGGTTATCGAGAAAGGGTCAGTACCTTCTGGTACGCGTAGCATTTCTACTTCACTGAACTGATAAAGCTCAGTTGTCGCCCAGTTACGCGGCAACACAGGTTCACCGTCGACAAAGATTGCCAATGGCAGATTTTCCAGATCCTTATCCCGGCTGATACCGTTGGCGTGCAGCCATGCCAGCAAGTTTTGCTGGTGTTGGATCGGGTAGCTTTCTTCAGTACCACCGGCCAGCACGCTGCTATAAAGCTTAATCATCGTGGAAAGTCACCTGTACATGGTCGCGCTGCCAGGTTTCGAGCCTGAGCTTCCGCGCTCCCTTTTCTGGATTGATTTCCAGTATCCACAACTCCCCGTAAAGCTCAAGCACAACGGCGACGTGGGCGCAGGTATTACCTATCATCACTGCGGCAATTGCCCCATGCTGCGCCGCGCACTCCTTAAGCTTGGCTGACTCCGCTCGGTATGCTTTGGTAAAGGCGCGCGGATTGTCGTTGCGCAGTTCGCCATATGCAGGGAGTTGCTGCCGACCAAGGTGGAGCGTTCGCACCTCACGCACAAGGCCCCAGCAGTCGTACCCAACTGGCCCTCGCCCGCCGTCAACATAAACTGCGTTGTCAAGGTAGTCGTTTATCCAACTCATATGATGTACCTAAGACCGGGGGCGTAGTCCGGTGTCAAATATCGACGGGGGTAAGCAGTGAGCAGAATGTTGAAATAACCGCATTGCAGGTTGGCGATAACCCCTTGTAGTTCCCCGCCAAGGACTACCATCCGATATGGACGTTCAGCCGGGGCGCTTAGATTGCTCGACAAATAAGTACGGTAGATGACATTAACCGTAGCGTTAGCTTCGACGGCCAGGTCGACCAGTTCCGAAACTTCGCCGGTAGTATTATCCGTAGCAAATGCCAAAGTCTGGCTACCTTTATTGTCCTTTGAAGGTAGAGACACGCCAAGATTGATGGCACGGAAAAGAAGTGTTCGCCCGTCTTCAGTGCCCATAAGCTTGTCCCTGAAACCGGTGCATACGGCCTTGGACTCTGGCCACGCGGCGCACGTCAGTTCAAGCGAGCGGATGTAAGCGACGTTTCCGCCGCTCGCATTCACTTCGTCAAGTATCTGGCTCACAGCTTACGCGCCATGATTTTACCAGCGGCCACCAGGGGCCCCGATGAAAATGCCGCCTGGGCTTGCAGGAACACAACCGTTGAACCTTGCGAACGTATCCGGGTAACCGGTGGCAGCAGATCGAAAGTGGCCGCTATCGGTGTCCGGGTATAGCCCACGCCGCCAGTCGAGTAGTCATGCTCAGTCGGCAGCGCGTTTGGCGTGATACCGATCCCGGCATAGTAGCCAGCTACGGCGGTAGAACCGTTCGGAGTGAACAACACTTTGCCGCTCACTTCCCAATCACCAGCAGGCAACGTGATGGAAGCGATGCTGCGAGTGACAGAAGTCGTCAGGGATAGCGAAGATCCTGAAGGTACGATGGTTTCGTAGTAGTCAGTCGGCATAACGTTGCCGGTTATCGAATACTGTGCGTCGTGTCGAGCACCATCGTCGGTGTAGGTGATTGGCCCAGTAGCGCCCGAAAGAATAACGGAAAAGTCCGCTACGTTTGCGCGCGCCGAACCGCACCCTTTCATTGAGAACTGGATGGGGTTCGCGTCATTCGCGATCACAGTGATAAACCCGCCAAACAATCCAGGGTTCCCGGCGCTGTTGAAATAGCCGGCACAGCCGATCAATTCAAGGCCGTTGATGTAGCGGAATTCAACAGGTAGCGTGCCCTGCGATGCGTTGCTTGAGAACACATACCATGCGTCGGTCTTGTTAGCCTCTGCGCCGCAGCCAAGGAACACCAACCCTCGCACGTTGGAAACAGAATAACCTTTGTTATTGTTGTCGGAGCCGCACGCGATAAATGCGCTATACGTCATACCATTTATCGACAAGCCAATGCCAACGTTATCGTTGGTGTATACACGGTATCCAGTGACAGACGTATGTTTTTGCGCAAAAGTTATGCCGTTGCCTCCGTTCGTAGTGGACCAGATATCTGACAAACTGCACATAAAAGTATCGTTAAAATGAATTCCGTCACCGATACAGTTCTGTACGCGAATTTCTTGTACAGATATTTCATGGCAAGTTTCGAACACAAGGCCGTGACGTTTTGCGGCACGTATCATAAAGCCATTAACTACTACGTGCGCACCCGCCCCAGTGAAACGGATACCGTCAGTTCCACTCGGCGCACTCGTGAAGTCGAGCGTGACACACAGGATGCCGTTCCCGACAATCGTGATGTTGTGGACAATCGACGCCCCAGCCGTGAAGGTCCATTCCCCGGACAACTTGTAATAGCCATTGGGAATAACGATCTTACCGCCCCGGAAATCACCGGAGGTCATAAGTTTGTCCCGCGCCGCGTTAAACGCAGCAAGTGAGTCGGTCGCCCCGGTAGGGTCAGCGCCATAGTCCAAGACATTCACTACGTCTTGCAGCCGGGCGTAAACCGTGCGACCGGCGTAGCCGATCATCCCGGCACCCTTCAATGGGTCGAAGTTGTTAGCAAGATCAGCCAACAAAATTGAATCGAGTTCGAACGCGAGAAAGTTCGGCTGGTCTGTGGCCCAAACGCCTGTCGTTACGTAGGGGATTGGGGCAGTAACTGCCAGGCGGTACGCAATGCCAGCACGAACCGTGTACTGGTTGCGTGAAGTAAACGTGAGGCCAGGTACACCATCAACGTAATCCGCTCCAATATATCGGTAGCCGCTCTGCACAAGGAAGTCTTGAAAGTCCATCTCCATTCCGGCGATAGTCTTGCGCAACTTGTTGTAACGGTCAGTGAATGTAGGATTCGGAGAAACCGAGAACTCATCAAAATTCGACGCGTTGTTGTACAAAACCTTGGGCGATGTTGAGCCCAAAGGGATGTCTGAAGTGGGATAAGTGTTGGACATAGTTAGGCCCTTAGACTGTCGCAAAAATTGTGTTAAAGAAAATTCCGGATGCCGAGCTACAGTTAGTGCATTTAATCGTCCCGTCTGTATCGATCAAGACCCTCGGAGGGGTGACGGATGTTGACAGCGAGGTATTAGGACCACTAACTACTGGAATGGCAACAGGGAAAGCGGGTCTGAAACCAACGGGTAAAGTTGCGAGCACGGTCCCGTCTGTGGCAGTACCGCCTGAGATTTGCAATTCCACCTGCACATTGTCTTGAATTTTTCGGTACGCAGCTCGGCGCCCAGAGAACACAGTCCATGAATTTTGCAGAGTGAGGTTAGTAAACGCACCGTTGCTCGTACCTGCGGTTACCCGCCCCTTGGCGTCCACGGTGACCTGTGAGTAAATGCCGGCGGCCACACCTGTGTTAGCGAGCGTAAGCGCCGCAGTGACGTTCCCAGCCCCGCTGAAGTTGACGGACCATGTCGCGTCGCCGGTTGCCGCAATCGAGCGGGCGGTAGTCAGCGAAGCCGCAGTGCCAGTAATACTGGTGATATCATCATTCGCCCCCGACTTTGCCGCGTTAATCGCCGTACGGAAAGCTGCGTCGTTTGCGCAACCCCCCAAGTTTCTGACGAATGAAACAAGCGTGTAAGTGCCCATGGCCACCGGGCCAGCAGAACTGAAATAGAAAGCTTTGTCGGCTAATGGCGACAGGGCAGCGAGGGCGGCAACATTTGGGCTGACAAGCGCTGAGGCGTCCTGTTCCATCTGCCACCAGGTTTTACGCAATGCCCCCTTCCTGTCGGGCACGCTCGCTACGGCGTCCATCAAGAGCCTGTCAAATACCGTTGCGTTGTCATCGAGGTCGCGCGGGTCAGTGGAAGGTACGGCGTTGCCCGTGTTGTAATTGCTCATGGTTGCGGCCAGTCCTGATTAATTGCGGTATCGAATGCGCCCATATAAGTTTGCCATTGACTTTCAGGCAACTCGCGGTTGACCGCGTAGTCGAAAATATCGGCATGTAAAATGTATTCTGGCAAAAGTTCTGCCCACCCATCCTCAAGCATTGGCTCGAACTCTATTTCCAAGGTAGCAGTATGCTTCCAAAGGTATTTCCCTAACAATTCCGCGCGTTTTGGTGTTTCGACAAAACGCGCGGTTACGTCCTCAAAACCCATGTCGCTAAGTAGGCGTATCGTAAACCACCCTGCTTTTGCTACTTGATTTACCCATGCATTGAAAAGCCTTGATTGCTGTTCGGTAAAAATCCAGCTTACGGACGGTAACGCTGGCGCGTCGTCGAATTCCCAACGCTGAACAGCCCGTCCCACGTCCATTCCTGTGGTGCGGATCTTGTTAACTTTATCGAGGCCGTACCCGTCCCGGAGTGGGCATGGAAGCTCGGCGGGGTAGGCCGGAATCATACGCCTTGGCCCCGTAAACCAAAACGTTGTTGCATGGCTTCTCCGACCGGACCGTCTCCGTAGATCTGCGAAACGAATACGTCTGTAATTTCCTGCATACCCTGATCGTCCAGTTTGGTGCGCGTTTGGCCGGCTTTAGAGGCGTCTTCAATGATGTTAACAGTTTGGCCGCCCGCGTTGTTGTTCGTTCTGTTCTTTTGTACGTCGTCCAGGGTTTTATCCAACTTGGCACTAGTATCAGCAGTGGTTACCCGTTCGCCCTTCTGGAGCAGCCAAGTGCCGGTCTCCGGGATGGAGTCAATACCGTCGTGGGCCATACCCGCTAACGCGCTGGTCGCCACACCAGCGACAAGGGGGGCGGCGAATGCCGCCGCGGAAGCCGCCGCCGCCGGTGCGAGAATAGGCCCGACAATTGGGATAGCCGCCGTAGAAGCGAATGCCGCCAAGGAGGCCTGGAAGGCTGTCGCCTGGGCGTTAGCTACAAGCGCTGTCGCTGCGCTCGCCTGTGTCGCTTTGCCCGCCAAGAGCGTAACGGCTTGATATACCAGCCACTGCGCTGCCATTTGTACCAACGCGCCTACGATCGACTTGACCATGGTTGCGGCGAGGTTCTGAAAGGCTTCACCTACCGTCGAAGTTCCATCGAGGATCGACATGAAGCTATCCGCAAGCCCGGAGCTCAGTGTGTCGAGAGTGCCGGTTACGAACTCAGTGGCTTGAGCGCTGTAGTTCTGCGCTTCATCCGCCCAGTTCGCCCAAGCTTCCGAGGCGCCCATGAAGAACGAGCCCTGCGCTTCGTCGAGCTGGTTGTAGTAGTCCTGCTGCATGACCAAGCGCGAAGCCAAGTTCTCTTCAAGGATATCCGTTTCCTGCTGGTACAGGTCTTGACTAATCTGACCCTTGTTCAGCTGGTTATTCAGCTTGTCGACTTCGGACTGGTATTCCTTACGGATCGCCAAGTCTTCTTTCAGCCGTTCACGAAGCTTCTCACCAAAACCCAAACCAGTCAGGGAGGAGTTCAAACCGTCCTGTGCTTGACTCAACTTGGATGACTGGTTTTCCCGAAACGCTGCAAGCTTTTGCTCATCTTCGTAGGCGGTCTTACGGGCTGCGATCTCTTGCTCAAGCGCCACGTTTCGCTTGAGCTGAGCGCGCAATAGATCTTGGCTAGCGAGAATAGACTTTTGATCAGCAGTCTGTACCTTTGTTTCTTTGATGTTCGCGATGCGTTGCTCAAACTCGGCCAGTGCTTTGGCTTGAACGCCGAGAGTTTTGTATTTGCCGGTCTGCTCATCGATCGAGTCAGACTGCATCTGCAACGCGGCGGCTTGTTCACGGAGGGTTCCTAGCAGTTTCTGCCCGGCGTCTTCCCGAACAGCCGGCGTCTTCGCAACTTTTGGATCTTTATACTTCTCGTTGATAGCTGCAATTTGACGCGCTTGTTCGGTTGCCGAAATAAGCAACGAGTTGTCGCCCGTCTTTCGGGCTTCCTGAACGCGACGTTCTACCAAGAGCCGATAGTTTGCAGTCTCTCTCGCCCGCTTATCGGCGTTTGATTCTGTTTCCTTGCGCAGCTTATCGATTTCAAGCTGATCATCCAAGGCTTGCTTCTGGGCTTGCTGTTGAAAGCCTTTGGCGGCGGCGCGGCGATCCTGTTCTTCTTTTAGGATGAGCTTCTGGGTTTTCTCAGCCTGCAACGCCTCTTCCCGGAAACTATCGCTCGGTGCCAAATTGCCGATGCCGTCACCGGAATTCAGTCGGCGCGCATTCGCTATAGCATTGAGCTGGTCGTCCAGTTTCTTCAGCTGCTGATCGAGAGTGTCTTCGCGCCCGATATTAAGGGCGGCATCCCACGCAGCTTTGGCTGCACCCTTGACAGCGTTCCAACCTGTTTCCAGGTATCCGAGGTTCTTCTGAACAGACACCGCCGTACGCTCCAGTCCGCCTTCATAGGCTTCGTTGGCGAGTTGTGCGGCCTCTTGCACCTTGCCCTGTTCCTGCAACGCCTTGATCTGCTCGTAAGTGGAGGCAGTCAGGAAGTTCATGGACTCGTTGAGCTTGAGAATTTCGCCGGCCGGATCTTTAGCAATCTTCTCGAAGTTCTTGACCGTTTCTTCCGCAGCCTGCCCCGTCGCTTTCTCGAAGGCGATCGCCGCCACGGCGATACTCTCGAAAGCTTCTTTCGGGATACGCGTGGATGCGGCCAGCTGGGCGAGTACACCCGCAGCCTTGCCGACCGTACCGCCGGTCAAGGAGATCTGCTGCGCGAGGCCGGAGAGCTGCGCAGTCGTGGTGCCGGCAGTGTTGCCTGTCATCGCGAGCGCGGTGCTGAAAGCGGTTGTCTCGTCGCTGCCCTGCTTGTACGCAAGAGCTAGAGCAGCAGCTGCTGCCGCGGCAACAGTGAACGGGTTGACCAGTCCCAGGACATAGCCCCCCAGGGCTCTCGCAGCAGGACCAATACCACCAAACATGTCTTTAAGCTGACCTCCCTGCTGGAGGAAGACAGTTAGCGGGTTTTGACCGGCTTGGAGGGATACCGCGATGTCAGTGAACTGGGCTGGTACGCCGCGCAAGTTCGCCGCCAGTTGTTTGGCAGTAAGTCCTTGGGCGTTATAGGCTTTGTCGAGTTTGGCGAAGGTTGCGACGTTGGCTTCAGCAGCAACTTTCTGCTGATTCAAGAGGCCGGTGAAGCGTTTGTACTCGTCTTCCGGCAGCCGCCCAGCTTTGAAATGCGCGTCAAGCTTCTGCTGCTGCGCGTCCAAGCGATTCAAGGCGCCTACTACTGGATCTATTTGACCTACCAGTCTTTCCAGCGATTCGCCCTGACGCTTTGCCTCGCGGGTCGTCGCAGCCAGAGCGCGTTCGGCCTGATCCATACCGCGCTCAAAACCTGCGGTATTCGCTACGAGGTCAACAGTTAATTGCCCGAGGCTGCCTACCGCCATAGCTATTGTTTCCTTGAGGCTTGAAGCACTTTTAAGAAGTCTTGCGGTGTAGCAAATCGCAGTTCGTCGTCAGATTCCCGGTTCGGGATGAAATCCTTTACGTGAACCTTTTTATTGCCCGTTAACTGCGCCCCAGTCGCGCAGATCAACGCGGCGGCCTGCTCAATGCGTTCAGCTATGTTCAAGCCCCCGTGGCGCTTAATGTACTGAGCCCATCGCCGCGCTTCGACCAAAGACATGTTCTGCTGGGCTTCGGCGATCGTTCGACCGCCGATCCCATTCATCACTAGTTCGAACCAGAGGTCTTCGGGGGCTTCGTCTTTGCCGATTGTGCCTCGTTAACCGCAGTGATCAGTGCGAGGAACAACGTGTCGCACATCGCACCACGGCCTTCGATTCCGGTAGTGCCGAGGATATCAGCCGTGGAGAAGATCGGGCCGCCTTCCTCGTCGCACACCATGGTCGCGATCCGTGCGGCCAGGTGCTCTTGATTGCCTTCAGCAGCTTTCCAGGTATTGGTGATCGTGTGGTATGAAGCCAAACGTACGCAGATATCGGCTGTAAGCTCTTCGCCTTCCGTGTTGTGCCAAGTGATCTGGCGCTTCACAAAAGGCTCTTTGACGAAAGCGCCCTGCGCGACGAGGTCTTTAAGGTTCAAGGTCATGGATTAGCTCGACGACTTAGGGATGAGAACAGGTTCGCCCGACACTTGAATACCAACGGTCGAAGTGACCATGGTGTTCAGCGCGAAGGTGAATGGGTAGCTGTTCATGTAGCCTTCGAAGGTGAGCCAGCTACGGGTCGGCGGAAGAACGAATTCAGGATCGCCATTACTGTCGGTCCCAGTGGTCGGTGCTGCGGTGCCATCAGAGAAACCGATAGCCCACTGCAGTGTCACGCCAGCGGTTTTGAGCTGGTGCAAACGGATGTGGTTCACGTCAGCCGGATCGAATTGCAGACCGAAGGTAGCGGCGCCAGGAGTGGCGAGACCGGCTTCGTAGGTACGCGACAGGTCGTTCAGACAGGTCGTTTCGATTTGGTCGATCGCGGTGTCAATACCGTCGATGGAAGTGATGCAGCCCACGTCAAGCAGGGCTCCGGTGTCCGGGTCGATCGTGTACAGATCGGTCCCTTGCGACTTGATGGTCATGGGTGCAGCCTCATATAAGTTAGGTAGGACGGCGAAAGCATATCACGCGTATCAGCGATTCACCAACCAGTCAACGTCAAAACTAGTTCGATAAAGTTTAGTCTCTTCGTCGCGCATGTCGCCGCGATATCCCGTGATGTAGGAATCCAGTTCGATAGCGTTGCGGATTGCCTTCGCCACAGTAGTCGTCGACTGTGTAGTAAGACCGTACACGTCCACCTGAAGGGAAGCGCGATCAGCATCCGGTCGGCAGTTCATCATGTTGAAAGGGGCGCCGCCGATCCACTGGTAAACCACGTAGGGTTTGGCGACGTTTTGCGGCGCACTGCCAAACGGGTAGATCCGTGGTAGAGCACCTCCAAGCAAAGCTTGTACTGTCGGATCGGCTTTGCAGACCTGAAAGAACGGAGTATCCATTAGTTGAGATCCAGTTTGACCAGTTGGAATTTAGCGGAGCTGAGAAATTCTTGAAACACGGCCTGCTGGTTCTGCCCGAGCGCGTTACGCATGAAGGGTTGCGCACGACTACGAGCCGTACCTAGCTCGACCCACCACCAGTAATAGGTATTGCCGCCCCGTTGCCCGCGTTTGGTTTTGCGCACTCCTACGGAAATCTTAGTGCTGCCGGTCTCCTCGAAGAATTTCTTGTCTTCAACCAGTGCAATGTTTTTCGAGATATCAGGAATGGTACGCGGATCGTCGATCGCACTTGCCCGGGCTATCGCGTCTTTCAACACGATATCCATAGCGTCTTTGGCGGCCGGCACAACAATCTGGCGCTGCATTTCCTGCGGCAACGTCTTGAAAATCGCAGAAAGCTTATCCGCGCCTTTCAGGTTGTAAGTGATCCAGCTTTTACCGGCCATGTCGTCACCCTCGGTTTGCGAGGAGTTTATCACAGGCAAGAAAAAGCCGCCTTAGTAGGGCGGCTTTAGGTGTCACAGGAGGCATTGACGTAGGAGAATCTTACTCCGAGACGCGCTTGAACGCAAACGAAGCGATACCTTCGCGGCCAAGTTCGGTTTCCGCCCAGTTCACTTCCTGACACTCGAAACCCTGTTCGCCGCACCAGCGGATAAAGCCTTGCAGGCTGAAGTAATGGATATGCTCGCCCGGCTTCATGTGCTTCGACTCTACCCACTCACTGGCCGTCTCGCAAATTGGGATCGAGACGAACAGCCATTCCTTGACCCGCTCGAGAAGCTTTTCAGGTTCCGGAATGTGCTCCAGGCTATCCCAACAGGTGATCGCGCGAACCTCTTCACTACCGTAAGGATCGCGGTACGAGTAAGTGCTTTGCAGCCAGCTTACGGCGTCCGGACACACGTCGTAGCCCATGCCTTGAGACTCTTCTACGAAGCGCCCGCCGCCGATACCGATATCCACGACTTCAGCGGGATTGAAGTATTTCTTAACCAGTTCAACCCGGGCCTTAGTCAGTAGGCCGCCCATTTTAGTGGCATCAAGCTTTTGGTAATTGGCGAAATACTCGCCGCCGTAGAGCATCGCGGGCCGAGAGTGAAAACCTTGTCCCCGTTCAGGAGACCACAGGAAGCAGTCTGTCAGCCCACTGGGCAAGCTTTGAGTCATAGTCCGAAATCCTCTTGTCGCAGTTGTGTTGTTTAAGGCGGCAGCGACAGAAGTTGTCCGGCACCGCGAATGTGATATTGCTCTGACCTTTTGGCGTGATCAGCTCCGGGGCATTATAACCGCCCTGGCCGCCGCAGATGATCCATGCGGGAACTTTCGCAGCGAGTGCCGCCGGCACCAGCCATCCGATACCGCCGATCACCGCCGAGGCGTTGGCGACCAGTGAGAGGAGTTGTTCGACTGGCAGTTCGCCTTTGTGGTATCGCACGTCAGCGTATGGGGCATCGCCGACGATCCATTCTACCCGGTCTACTAGGTCAGCTACGCTGATCACTTTATAACCGCGAGCCTTAGCATTCGCTGCGGCGACAAGGATGTAATCCGGCGAAGGATTCCGGGTATCTGCTCGCCACTCGCTACGCACGGTAGCAGGGCGCACAACGACGTATTTACCGGTTTCGGGCGACGGCGGGGGAGGAGGAAGGTCAAACTCGCCCGGCATTACGCCGAAGCTGGCGATCATGCCGGGGATAATTCCTTCCGTGCCGTAGCGAATGTGTCTCGCTGGTTGCTTGGCCGGGGGCATAAGCCAAGAGGAATGCCGAGCGATGTTCTTCGCTTGGGTACGCAGATTGGTTTGAGGTCGAACGCAATGGACATGCGGCAAATCAGATACGAGTTCAGGCCAGGGGGTGTCGAGGTAGATCGGGCCGGGCATGTTCTTCAGGAAAGCGCGCTGGTAGATATTGTCGCCCAAGCCTTTCATTGAATGGATTATCATAAAGCCTCTTTCAAAAAGAACCCCGCCGAAGCAGGGTGAAGGGCGCAGCACGGGAAATTTGAAGGTGCAAAGGGTATGCCTTACCGCGAGACTGCGCCGATGGCATGACACGGCGTCTCCCCGCTTTCAATTGCACCAGATGAATCGCCTGCGCAGGATTCGAACCTGCAACCTCCCATCGGAAGCTCTACCTGTGGCGATCAAACCACTTGAGACTTAGTCCAAGAGATTCATCTGGTGCAACTTGCCGCATGTGCGGCCACTTATCGGTTGGTGCTGGTTGATCACGTGATGCGCTTTTTAAAGAGTGCGCACCGCAGTTCGTCTCTAAGGCTACCGGCCCAGCTTTGCTGGCACCGCGGCCGACCAGGATTCAGTTATCCAATTTGGGAAAGCTTTGACATCGCTTCATGCTATCTCCTTAGCCCCTCGGCTTTAGTATTCAGCGGCCTGTCCGCTGTTGAAATGAACTTTAATCACTCGCATCACAAGTGTCAACAACCTTTTGCAACTCTTTTTCCAGCATGCCTAAACGGTACGCGGTCAGCGCCGTGTCACGCGAACAATTCACAACTTTATCGCGCTGCGCCAACCGGCAATGCTGCTTGTTCCACTTCCTGCACAACGCTTCGTCTGGGTTCTTGGTGTCCGCATGGTCGCCGTGCCAGTGCGTACCGCTTTGCACCGTGCAGTCGTACCCAAGAAGCAGGACGCGTTCTGCGCCTAGCTGAAAGGCCAGTTCGATCGCCCGTAGACCGCTGTTGTACTCGCCGTATGCGGTGTGCAGATTGAGAGCATGCTTTGCGGACGCTTGGCGGGTACACGTCCACCGCTTAGGGCCGTCTGGCACTTCGGAAACGTTCGCATCCCACCACGCGAGATCACCTGCGTAAAGGTGATCGCACCACGGGGCTAACTGCCAAGAGTTGTTCACAGCGATTGTGGGAAGGCCGGCGGCCCTTACCAGTTCGCAGTCTTGCGCGTGGAGGCTCGGGCCGGAGGCGATGCAGACGAAGGTTTTCACAAAGTCCTCGGCGACCAGCTCCATTCCAGCTCGAAGGGGCCGACATATAGCCGTCGATAACTAGGTTTACCCGGCGGCTTAACGAAATAGAATTTCCATCGCGCGCCGACCGACACGAGAACGTGCCACCAAGTGCTCTTGCCCTTGACGAATCCGGTAGAAATAAATCCTTTGCCGACTTTCATCCTTCGTTTACCCCTCTGCTGCATGGTGCCGACACATAGTCGCGCCCGCTTTCCTGATCCGGCAGCCAAGCGTGCACGTTGTAGATGTCGCCGTTATGCAAAATGCGTTGCTTGGCATTCAGGCCGGGGCGCTGTCGGATCACGATGCGCGCGATGATCTCGGACTGAATCGCCGCTGCGGCCAGGAATTCCCGCCCACTGGCCGGAGCAATGCGCGCCGGGACGTTCTCGAAGACCGTTACCCAAGCTTCGGTAAACCCTCCGGTCTCCTCGTCACGGATTTCGGTCCGGTCTTGGATATCCACCCGATGGCGGTACTGGCCTGCGCGACTCATGCTAGGGCCGGCTTACGAAGTGGATAAAGCAGAGCCGTCACAGGCTTCGGCAAGTAGCCTTGCTGAAATGCCTGATCAGGGTTCTCGTCGCGGTCTTTGTACAGGAAGCCGACCATCAGGAGCACAGCGGCCTGTACCGGGTAGCTAACCAGCTTATCACCAGAGCTGTCGACGACGTACACAGGGTCGCCCGAACTATCAAGAATCGGATCGTCGTTACTGTCGCGTTCGACCTCGTAGGGCGAAGCGCTTTTCAGATAGTTCTTAACCGCACCGGACGCCGCCTGAACGTAAACCTCAATCAGCGTGTCGTCTTCGTCGTGGTCCATATTCAGGTGCTGCTTAGCGCGCGCCAGGGTGACGTACATCATAGCTTGACCCCTTTTGCCGGGTCGAAGGTGCTCGCGTTCTCGCGAAGGTCTTTACCGTTACGGCCGGCCTTGACGACCAAGGTCCAGCTATCACTAGAGCCCGGCTTGTCGGTGTTCTCCGCTTTAGTCGAAGTCCACTGGCTGCCCGCCCACGTTACGTTATCGTACTGGTCGTACTTCTCTCCATCACGGTGAACGCCTTTGTAGATCTGAATAGGCATGGCGAACTTCTGTACGACCTCAGCGCCGCTCGATTTGGAGAGGGTCACCGAGAATTCCCGGTCACCTTCCTGCACAACCGATATGGCTTTCAAACCTTCCACGATGCATTCCCAGCCGCGCATGCCGCTGGTCTGCTCGAAGCTACGCCATAGGCCGCCGTCGTGCTTCGCGTAGGTGTTGCGCGCGTAAGTTTTCGCTTCGTCGATACCTGGCAGGATTTCAAGGTGCAGCGCGTCTCGGCCATCTTGAGGCTGGCGAACTTCGGGAACTGGGATCATCTCAGCGGCAGACCGCGCCAAAGCTTGAAGATCTACCGGCTCAGCGTCTTTACCTGGTATCGGCTCAGGCACATCAACCAGCTTTGCCGCTTCGGCCGCGAGCAAAGCGATGTCGATGTTGGGCAACTGAACGAACTCTGCTGCGGCCTTGGCTAATGCTTCCAAGTCGACCGGCTCAGCATCTTTGCCGTCCTTCACTTCCGGTAACACTACGAGAGCCGCAGCGGCTTGCGCGATAGCCTTAACATCCACTGGTTCCGGCTCGATAGGCTCGGGGCGATCGGCGAGGCACTTTCGTAGATCGGCCAGTTCGAGGTTCAGCGGTGCAACAGCCTTCGCCACCGCTGCGGCAATAACCGGCGCGAGGAATTCGGCTTGCGCTTCAAGTTCACGCAGGTTCATTAGCGAGCCTCTTTTCGATCAGCAGAGCGAGCATTTTCGCGCTGTCTTGGATTTGTTCGTCGGTTGGTTCTGCCGGAGTGGCAGCCTCCGCAACTGGCGCAGTGGTCGTGCCTGTAGCGAACGGATCAGCCTGCGCGTCGCGCTTGGCGAGAGCGGATAGGCTGAAATTTTGTTGCTGGAGGTAGACCGTATCGCCCCCTTCGACTGGCGGAAGATTAAGGCGGGCCATAGCGACGTTCGGAGGCATAATACCGCCTTTGACAGCGGCCGACAGCGTCTCAACCAGTTTTCCCATATCCATTCGAAGCAGCCCGTCGATGTCCAGCTCGACGCCATATTTATCCGGCAGGGACAAACCGTCGTCCATACAAGCTTCGTACTCTTCGATCAGAACCTGCAGACAATCCGAATAATATTTCTGGTTCTCTTGTTCAGCAGTCACGCCATTCGCCGCCGGCGTTACCCCAACTTTAGAAGGAAGAACATGAAACGCCGTGCAGATCATTTCCGCCGTCAGCTTGAATTGCTCGATGAGCTGGGAATCCGTAGCAGACATTTTCATCTGCTGGAATTTTAGGTCATCGCCCACCACCGCTACACGTCCCGCGTTCTGGCCGGTGTAGTTCGTGTCCCAATGCGCTTTAAGTCTTGCCGCGGTCTCGTCGCTGATAGCTCCGGGAGCACTCAGGATGCCGCCAGGGCGGGCGCCGTTCTCGAAGAATGTAGAGCTATCGTTTTGCATCTTCAAAGACTGACACGCGGCCAGGGCGCACGCGTAGAGAGGAGAAATACCAATCAACGGATGGAACAGGCAATTCATGCGATCGTGAATAATTTCACTGGCCGGGACCGTCACACCTTCACTCCCGAGTTCGTTCAGGTCGTCGCCGTTGCACTGGTAGTAAACATCGCCGTTTGCTGCAACCAAAACCGTTACGCGGTCCGGATCGAGCAAGTAGATTGCCGTAACAACACCACGATTGTCGCGCTGCTTCAAGCCATAAGCGTTACCTTTCGTAAGCTTGCTGGTCTGCCACCATTCCTTAAACTGAATATGGTTCTGGTAGCCATTCGGCTTGCGCAACACTGGACTGAACGAAGAACTAGTTGTTTCGGTCCAGATCCCGTTATCCCCGAGCAGCATCAACCGTTGCCGCAATTTGCCGATGTCATTGGCGATCAGGGTTACGCAGGCGTACACGGCGTAATGCGCCAATACCGTAGGGCTTTTCCACTCGTCGTTTTTTTGCCAAGCGCCAGTGTAGGGCTCATTGATCCAAGGGAACCATCCGCCGCCACGGCTGCCGGAGACGGCCGAGGTTACTGGCGCTCGTTTGAAGGTCAGTTCTCGGCCAAAGATACGCATTAGGCAAGATCCTGCGCGGCGATTACGGCTTCTACGTCAGATTTCTTGATCCGGCCGTCCTTCCCGGTTCCCACCACTTTTTCGATGTCTACGCCATTTTCTTTGGCGAACTCGGCAACTGCTTCGGAGACTTTCGGTTCTTCATCCATGGTAGGTTTACCGGCGGTCAGCATACGGGTGTTGTAGCCGTCGTCGGCGTAAGTACCGTGGCCGAGTTTGCGCAGGGTTTCCGCATAGCGGCGGGCCATAGAAACCTTTTTACCGCCTTTGCTGTAAATAAATTCTACTTTGTTCATGGTGGCTTGCCTCGAGTTTACGGCAGTGTATCAGAAAATAGTTTCTTGACCATTTCTGAATGTGAAGGTAGGAGTACCGCTCACATTGGTCGTCATCAGTCGTACAAATTTACCTGCTGGAACGAAACCGGACAGAGTAGCTGTCCCAATATTAGCAACGTTCAGGACACCGCCGGTACTGTTAGTGGCGATAGAGACCGTAACTGGCGAAGTCATAGCCGAAGTATCGGCGTACTGCAGAGTAACTGTACCCTGTGTCCCAGTCAGAAGCAGCGATACAACACTGATATCCACCGAATAACTGACCAGTGCGGGGCGGTTCGCACTAACCTGGAAAGCAGTGTTCAACACTCGCGTAGCGGAAGCAGGTACAGGGGTAGGGGCCGATGTTCCAGCGGGGCCTGTAGCTCCGGTCAACCCAGTGGTGCCTTGAACGCCTTGAACGCCCGTGTCTCCTTTTGGTCCCTGCACACCTTGTATGCCCTGAGCGCCCGTGGGGCCCGTTGATCCTGTATCACCTTTGAGTCCTTGCAAACCTTGAGCGCCAGTGAGTCCTGCTGGCCCTTGAATCCCAGGATCTCCTTTCTCTCCCCGAGCACCGTCAGCTCCCGCTACGCCTTGCGCCCCTGTATCACCCTTAGGGCCTGTTAGACCTTGAATGCCCTGTAGGCCAGGATCGCCTTTAGGCCCCGGCGGCCCTTCGATACCCGGTAATCCAGTATCCCCTTGCGGTCCGGCAGCTCCGGGATCTCCTTTTACTCCCTGAGGGCCTGCGGGTCCAGGGACACCTTGATCGCCTTTAGGCCCTTGCAAAACCGTTGACGAAAGAACTCCCGAACTTACCTGCAAACCCTGCCCTAGCGTTACCCAGGAGGCAAGTTTTGTACCCGGGTCGTACGCCATGATTCCGGTAGTAGCTGGACTGATTAAAAGCCTCTTCTCCCATGAATTATTAGCTGCCGACCTTTGGTCGATGCCGAAGTCAAACGCTGCACCTAAGCAAAGCGAGGGCAGTAAAGCTAAAGCAAGAAAAATCCGTTTCATGGAAGCACCAACCATTCGTTGTCTTGAATATTCTGGATCGCGATACCGTCGCCGCTAAACAACTGCGTAGCCGCACCGTTCACATTTGCAGCTCCGTAATTTACCGAAGCAATATCCACCCAGCTGATAATTCGCACAATCTGCCCGGGGGAGGACGCGCCCGGCTGAGGCAGTACGATCGTAAGATTGTTCAGATCCGAAGAACCTTCAAGAAGCACAGTCACCACTGCGGCGCTTTGCTCGACAGTGATAGTGTCTCCGTCCGAAGGCATTTCGCGTTGTAACGTAGGGATAAAGCCAGTTCCTGAGCCACTACCGCCTGTCATTAATGTGGCGGTGCCGTCCGAGGCGATAGCGTAAGGGCCTGAGCGATCTGTATTTTTATAGTACAAACCGCCGATTAATCTGTAGCCAGTTGGGAAAGCCATGTCCCACCTCCTTTCACATAAAAAGAAGGCGACCGTTAGGCCGCCCTCGATCAACTTCCTTGTAGCTTATACCGCGCCGTAGTTAGCGCCGCTGATGTAAGCCACGGCCTGCGGACGACGCTTCCGCCAGGTGATCATGCGCTCGGCGCGGATACCCAGCAGGTTGTTTTGCCACAAGCTGGTCATCACAGTGGACGCCGTAGCCGGATTATCTGGAGTGGAGTTCATCTGCAGCGAAGCTTCACGGCTCACGTCGACGGTCACGCCGCCCTCGTCTGCCAGGAGGATTTCGCTTTGTTTGATCAGAACGATGATAGAACCGTTCGAATCGCTTGGCACCACTTCGGATACTAGAACCGGCAGACCCATGAAGGTGCCGCCTTCTGCGCCGAGGCCCGGGAACTCGTTCTGGCCAAGTGGGTTCTGCATCATGCCGATTGCCATGGCTTGAGTAGAGGTCATCACCCATGCCGCGCCCGCGGTACTCAGGTTGGCGGCGATGAAGCTCGAGTAAACCGCGCGTACATCGGCACGCAGGGCGTCGGCGTCGGTGCCGCTGGCCGCGATCGGGGTAACGCCGTTGGTCACAGAAGCAGGACGAACATCAGTCACCGCAGCGTAAGCCGGGTTGATGAACGAGTCGTCGGTGAACTGGGCGATCTGTGCGACCAGGTCGCCGCGGATGATGGCTTCGGCGGACGGGGTCGACAGACGAGCCAGTTCGTCGGAGATCACCACGATACCGGCCAGTTTGTTGAAGCGCAGGGTGATGTCTTCGAAACCGAGAGCCGATACAGGCTTCGGTGCGGTTTCACCGACCCATGCAACGGTCGAGCCTTGGGTTTGGCCGGGGATGCGCACGTTGAACGGCACATTGCGCAGACCAGTCATGCGACCGACCAGTGTGGCTGGGCGCAGCAGTTCGATGAAGTCGCCGGTCATGTTCTGGTACGGAACCAGAGGGGCGGCCCAAGTGGCGTCGGTAGTAGTACCGGCGGCAACGGCAGCTTTCAGAACCTGTTCAACTTCCGGGGTATCCGACCACTGTTTGGCGATCTCGGCAGCCTGCATCAGGTTGCCCTTAGCGCGGCACTGGGCGATCACGTAGCGGGTAAAGGCGGTGCCCTTGGCGACAGGGTTGGTCGCTTTCACGGTGATCGAGGAACGCTCACGCATACCGGAAACGTCGGTCACGGGCTTCGCGTTAGCGATGGCCGATTTTTCCATGGTTTCGAGACGCTTGATGTGGGTTTCGGTTGCGGCGATCTCGTCCGACAGGGTATCGAACTCTTCCGACTCAGCAGCGTCCAGGGTACGGCCTTCTGCGCTTTCGAGCAGTTCGGTTTGGCGCGCGGATTTTTGCTCAAGGGCTTCCTTGAACGATTTGATCTGTTCTGCGAATTTCATGTCTTGGCCCTCCTGGGGCTTCGGAACGG